>Ga0102938_10001691_pt1 | contig 16742 bp, 15 predicted proteins | sample SalPonR2_B_D2_MG_FD_84516 | JGI IMG/M metagenome (GOLD analysis project Ga0102938, IMG submission 84516) | Salt pond soil microbial communities from South San Francisco under conditions of wetland restoration - Salt Pond MetaG R2_B_D2_MG | ecosystem: Environmental > Aquatic > Marine >...
ACCCGGCCGCCTCTGCGATCCGCGCTTCGGCACCGGGTTTTTCGCGGTAAAGGCGCGCCAGGGTTTCGTCACGCATATCGAGAACGGCCTGGCGTTTGTCGGCCGGCGTGTCGCCCAGCGACGTACAACCGGAAAGTATCAAAAGAACCACGACCGGGAATAAGCCGGCATGCTTTATGGTCCGCATCATTCAGATCTCCATGAAATTCATCAGACCAATCGTACACCGTAAGCCACTTCGCGGCAGTTCAATCCAGCGCTGTCGCTATGTGATTTCGGACCGCCGGCAACATATCGCGTTCGAACCAGGGGTTTCTGGCCAGCCAGCCATTGTTGCGCGGACTTGGATGGGGCAGCGGTATTACCGGCGATTGTTCATCGAACCAGGTCCGTGCGGCATCTGCCACCGATAGGCCGCCGGAGACCCGGTGCCATCGCTGGGCGTGGGTTCCGATCACCAGCGTGAGACGGATGCGCTTCATATGATTCAGCACGGCCTCTCGCCAAAGCGGCGCGCACTCGGGGCGCGGCGGCAGATCGCCCCCTTCTCCGCGTCCCGGATAGCAAAATCCCATGGGCACGATCGCGACCAGGCGAGGGTCGTAGAATATTGTCTCGTTCACCCCCATCCAGGCGCGAAGACGCCGTCCGCTGGGGTCCTGAAACGGGATTCCGGAAGTGTGGGCGATTCGCCCGGGCGCCTGGCTCGCGATCAGGATTCTGGCGTCGGAATGCGCCTGCAGAATCGGCCGCGGGCCAAGCGGCAGCGCGCCGGCGCAGGCCCGGCATGCGCGCGCCTCGGCAAGCAGGCTGTTCAAATCACCCGTCGCTTTCATTCAGGCTCAATCGCGCGAGCGCATGCCACGGCCCAGCTTCACGGCGTAGCTCGACAGCCCCAGCATCAGCAGCCCCATCATCACCAGCGCCACGGGCCAGCTGAGCATATTGGCGAAATATTCATTCGTGAAGTAGCCCAGGAACGCGAGCATCGCCAGCACGCCGGTGACCAGCAGCGATCGACTTCGGGCGACGACGCCGGCATAGATCAGCGCGGCAGCCACGCCTACCAGGGAAAAGTCCAGAGGGAACTCGCCTTCGACCAGGTCGAATGCGCCGAAGGCGGTCAGAGCGCCGAAAACAAAAAATGCCAGCGGCGTGACTGCATGATGCGGCGTTGCACGTATTCTCCAGCTGACCAACAGCCCGGAAATGCCGATTACCAACGAGCCGAATCCATCGTCCACATCCAGCCAGACCAGCGCCGATGCCACGAATGCGAAACCGAAAAACACTGAAAGAAAAACCAGACTGGTTCTACGGATCGACGCAAACAGCAAAAGCGATTGAAGTGTCATGACGCCGAATACCGCCATTGCACCGAGCGCCGGATCACCGCCGATGGAGTATTCGTTCAGGAATACGAAAAGGCCCGAGGTCTGGAACAGCGCCGCGACCAGGAACAACGGCGTGGAGGCAGCCTCGTAGCGACTGTCCCTATGCGTTGCAATCGCCAGCACAAGCGCGATCAAGCCCGTCCCGAAGCTCGCGATCACCCGGCCGGCGCTGCCGAGATCTTCCCAGAACATGTTGACTGCGGTGACCGCACCTGCAAGCACGAAGATCGCTCCCAGGTAGGCAAGGATTCTTCTGATCAGGCGCTCGTTCCCGCCGCCGGTCGCGGCCGATGCGCCGTCCAGTCGCTTGACGACAGCCTCGACCGAAAGGTCATGGTCTTCGACGATTTCCGCGATCCGGTCCAGCGCATCCTGCCTGTCCCGTGCAAGGTTATTACTCGTCATCGTCGACCACCCACCCGACAAAAGCGTCATGGTAGGCGTAGCTCGAGCTGCCTATATCCGGGACGCGGAAGGAAACGCCGTCGTTGACCAGGCGGTGATGCCGCGATCGTCCGCCGGTGCCGAAGATCTCGCGCAACAACCCGCCACCGCGGTAGGCGGACAGTTCCAGGCGATAACCGTCCGGGGCCCTGCCCTGACCGCTGAAGGTCAGGCCGGAAAGTTCGCCGGGGACGGCCAGATCGATACGCTGCCCGTCCGGCGGATCGTCAGGCGCTTCCAGCCTGTATGTATTGAGCGTGTCTGAACGTGCGTCGAACAGGGCCAGGGTCGCATCGGCGGGTTGGCGGCGTGTCGCGGCGGCGTTTTCCGCGGGCAGCTTGAATCCGATTTCCAACCGACCGGCCGCGTCAATATCGAAATCGTAGAAGTGCTGACCGTAATAGTTATCGAAAGAGACGTAGAGGACCGGATAGGCCGGCCTGGTGGCGGCCAGGCGGGAGATGGCGTGCAACAACAACAGCGCCGCAATCAGGAGAACGGGCAGCGAAACACCCAGTAACAGGACAAAATTCCGCTTCAGGAAACCCTTCATTGGCCGCACGCAAATTCTCCAGAACGGCAAACCACTTTAACCAAAGGCGGGAGGCACCACAACCCGCTTTTGAGGCAGTCAAAGGGCTGACTCTCTCAGGACTGCCAATGCGGGGTACACTGGCGACATATACTCAGTAACGGCAAAGAGATGGAGCGTCCGATGCCGAGCGACGATTTCAACAACCGAAGAAGCCGTCTTCTTCGAGTGGCCTCATGGGTATGCTGGATTCCGCTGCTTTCGCTTCTGGTCGTCGAATGGCAACTCCACCGCGTCGACGGCTGGAGCCACTGGGCCACGGCGCCTTTGCTGGTTGTGCCCGCGATGGTCAGCCTTTGCATCACGGCAGTCGTCGCCATGGACTTCATCGAGGAATGGCGTAACGGTTCCGCCTCGCGGCGTGTGCTGATTTACATGGCGGTCTCGTCCTCACCCCTTCTTTGGCTCGTGATCCGCGGGCTTTTTTGACTCCGGAACCGATCGGTAATGCACCCCGGCGCGTGGGCCTGTATCAAGTCCCACGCGCCATTGCGGGTGAATTTCGACCGAGTTGCCCAGGCGGTCCGGACTCAGCTGTCCAGGTTCCCTAGTTCCGCGTAGAACTGAAGCCCGTTGCCGTCCGGGTCCTGCAGGTGAAATTCGTAAGTTCCCCACGGCGTCTTCGCGGGCAGCGTCAGGTACTGAATTCGGGTCTTCAGGAAGATCGAATGCAAGCTGTCGACATCGTCCACGACAAACCGTGTGGTTGGACGATCCACCGGATAGGTCCATTCCAGCGGATCGTGGCGCTGCAAATGCAGCTCGCAGTTTCCGCGGCGGATGCCCGCATAGCTCGTTTTATCCCCCCGCTCGGGAAATGCCGGCTCGAAACCCAGGCGACGGTAGAAAGTGACCGCGCGCGCGATGTCTCGCACCATGAGTACCGGTTGAACGGCGAGTATCTCGGACATGCGGTATACCTCGGTTGCGACAAACGATCAGGCGTTCCAGCCCACAAAAGTGTGACGGACTCGACATCATGCACTCAAATGGTAGTCCTTGGCAACTGTTTCAACGCAAGAAGCGCCGGTCCATCATGATTCAGCGGCGATCGGCTTGATCACAGGCCCCGGGCCCACTGCGGTCGAAGCGGCGCGCTTGCGGGATGACTTATGGCCTGTTCGAGCTGCGCCAGCATTCGCGCTTTATCGATGCCGAGAGTGCCTTTGAGCACCAGCCAGTTCGACGCGTGATCGGAGCGAAATACCGTATTGTCGAGCTCGAGACCGTGGATGAACCGGCGCATCTCGCGGAATAGCCCATTCCGGTCCAGTGGGGCGAATTCAGGGAACGCGCTTCGGAACCGATCCTCGCCCTGCGGGAAACTCACCACCAGCGTTGCCAGGTATTCCGGCTGCGCCGCATTGGCCAGGCGGGCGGAGTTGTCGGCGTGCTGTTCGCTGTATCGATCGCCACCCAGCCCGTTGAGAATCATGACCGAACGCTTGATGCCGGCTTGCCCCAGTTTGTCCAGCGCCTCAAGGGTGGAATCGAAGGTTTCGCCCTTGTTGACCTTCTCGAGTACCGTATCGTCGCCTGATTCGGCGCCAAGGTACGCCATCTCCAATCCGGCTTCGCGCAGTTCGGTCAGCTCCTCGATCGATTTGCGGCGAAGGTTGCGTGCCAGGCAATAGCTGGACACCCTCTCCACGGCAGGCATGAACTCGGATATGGCCTGGAGTATCGGAACAAGGCGGTGGGTCGGCAGCACCAGGGCATCTCCGTCGGCGAGGAAGACCCGGCGAACGCTATCGCCGAATGTCTCGCCCGCCCGCCGAATCATCTCCAGTACTTCTTCTTGTTTGCGAGCCCGAAATTTCTTCTGTGGCGCCGTGTACATCTCGCAGAAGGTGCACTTGTTCCAGGAGCAGCCGTCGGTGACCGGCAGGATGAGCGAATCCGCCTCGCTGGGCGGACGAAAAACGGGCTCTACGTAGCGGATCGGGTAACCGGGTTGTGCAAGCATTGATCTTGGGGTCCGGGATTCGTAAAGCTGATTCTATCGGCAATCGCCGCTTCACGTCGCCTGCCGACGGTGTCGGCATGAGAGGGCCGTTATCGGCCCGTGAGTGCGTGTAAGCATGGCGAACGCAAGGCCACCTTTCTTTGCGGATAGATTTCGCTCGACAAGCGGTGACCGGATTGTTTTTCGTTTCACGGGACCGAATTCCGCATGCACAGAGGAAGATTCGTTCTCCGAAGCGATCAAGGGCCACCTGACTTCCTCTCCCGCTCGCAATGTCCCCGCAGGCTCTCGTGCATCGCCATTCGGTTCGTTTGGCTCCGCACCAAGGCATGAATCCGGACCGCTGGTTTCGTATGATGACATTGGCCCCAATAAAGGAAATCGTCATGACAGAACTGTCCGGCAGCTCCGACGAACTCGATGTCGCGGTAGTACTGGGCGATCCACGCCTGCCCTGCTCATACACGGTCGAGGGCGATCTCGGCGAGGAATCGGCGCAGGCCGTGGAGTATCTGCGCCGCACCCTGCCCAACGTTACCGGTTGCAGATTCAGCGTTCTCGACGACCACGAAAGACTGATCGACGAGTTGCGCACGAAGCGGCCCGACCTTGTGCTCAATCTGTGCGACATGGGTTATCGCAACGACTGGGAACTGGAAAGCAGCATCCCGGCGTTATGCCAGATGCTGGGCATTCCCTGCACCGGCGCCGACCCGGCCTCGATGGCTTTGAGCGCAGACAAGGCGCTGGTCAGCCTCGCTGCCGCGCGTATGGGCATTCCCGTGCCCAACGAGACCTTCGTGGATCTGACCGCCGACCCGATCGTGATGCCGGCCACCTATCCGGCCATGATCAAGCCCAACAGCAGCGGGGGCAGTTTCGGCATTGCAGACGACTGCGTGGTGCACGACGACGCACAAGCCGAGGCCTATCTCCGCTGGCTGGCCGGCGAACTCGAACGGCCCGAAGCCGTCATCCAGGATTTCCTGACCGGCCGGGAATTCAGCGTGGGACTGATCGGCAACCCGGATCACGGGTTCACGGTAATGCCGCCAGTGGAGGTGGATTTCAGCGCGCTTGATCCGGACCTTGTTCCGATCCAGAGCTACAGCTGGAAGGCTGATCCGGAGTCACGGTATGTGGGCCAGATCCAGATGATTCGTGCCGATATAGACGAGATTACCTATAGCCAGCTCATCGATGCGGCGTCAAAACTGTTCCGGCGGCTGGCACTGCGCGATTATTGCCGCATCGACTTTCGCTGCGGCGACGATGGCGTGCCGCGGGTGCTCGATGTCAACACCAACCCGAGCTGGTACCACGACGGCAAGCTGGCGACGATGGCCGGCTGGGCCGGCCACGACTTCGCCGGGATGCTGGGGCTGATCATCGAAGCCACCGCGAAACGCAGCGGCCTGCGGCAGGGCTGAGCGGAGGGCACGGATACTTTACGCGTCACCATAGCCGGATCGGCGGCGCGGCCGCGGGATTTCCTCGTCCCAGTCTCGCGCGACGAAAGGTTCGCCGTCGATCCAGGTGCGCAGACTGGCGCGCAGCACGAAGCGCTCTCCATCGGCCACCAGCGAGGTGCGGCATTCCAGGCGGATCGACCAGTCTCCGCGGCTGTGAACCGTATTCTGCTCGATGATCGCCTCGGCGGCCGACGGGTCGTACTCGTGGATCCGGTAGGTCTTGGATATCGTGTAGCTCACGGTCAGATCGATATCCTCCAGGCGTGCCTTGGCATCGTCGCCGAAGACCCGGTAGACCGTTTCGTTGGTGGTCAAATCGCGCTCGATCGAGCGTTTCAAGCCACCCTCGCGCAGCGTCGTGCAGTCGGATACCGGCCCGGCTTCTGGCCGATCGAATGGACGCAAGTCGACGTCAGCGGCCGCCTCTGGCCTTACCGGCAGTTCCAGCTGGCCCATGCCGGCAAAAAGCGTCAAGCGCACGGGCGCGGGTGTCGGCCAGATCACGGGCCAGTAGCAGGTGGAAACGGCCACCCGGATCGTGTGGCCGGGTGCAAACGCGTAGCCGATATCGTTGAGCTGCACGCGGATCCGATAACGCCGGCCCGGTTCGACGGCGTCCGGGGATTCATGGCTGTTGCGATGCGCCAGGTCGAGCACGCCCCAGCTCACTCGGGACGAGGCCCCATCGGGCGCTACATCGTTGAGCCGCACCACGACATGCGCGACCGGCTGATCGACTTCCAGCTCGAGCTCCACCACCGGTGCGCCGAGAATCTCGATTCTCTCGTCTAGTGGCTCGGTATCGAAGGTTAGCGACTTCCCGTCGTCCTCGCGCTGATCGATCGGAGATTCGCCATCGGCGCCGAACCCGTACCAGTCGCCGGCGCTTAGTCCGGTCGTCTGCGGCGAGGTCCGCATCAGCGCCCGTTCGGGGCCCGGCGCATCGTCCAGCGACAGCACGTTCAGGTACCAGCGGCGCGCCCGGGCGCACGGGGGAGGCCACTCGGTCTCGGCCACCCAGCGTCCGGGAATCTCGACGTGGCTGGGTGCCGGTGGCGCGTATTCGGCAAGCCAGGCGCGGATCATCGGCTCGTCCATGATGCCGGTATCGATGCCCTTCAGCCAGCAGTCCCACCAGCGCAGCGCTTCCTGGAAGAAGCCGATCGCAGGCCCCGGCAGGCCGTTGTGGGGAAACGCGTGCGACCACGGCCCGATCAGCGCCTTGCGCGGCGCGCTCAGGCCGGCCATCAGCCGGGGAATGGCATTGGAGTAGCCGTCGGCCCACCCGCCAACGGCGTAGACCGGGCACTCGATGGAATCGAAGTCTTCGCAGACCGACCCATGCTTCCAGTAATCGTCGCGGTGCGGATGCCGCATCCACACGGCCGGATACAAGACGGCCTTTTCCACCCGTTCACGCCACATCTCGCGCCAGCGGTCGCCGACGATCGCAGGGTCCGGCGGGCTGGCAGCGCAGGACAGGAAGACCGAGCCCCAGCTGAGGTTTTCATTCAAAAGGCAGCCGCCGGCGTAGTGCGCGTCGTCGGTGTACCGATCGTCGGTCGAGCACAGCGTCAGAATCGCTTTCAGCGCCGCCGGCCGTCGCGCGGCGAGTTGCAGCGCGTTGAATCCGCCCCAGGAAATGCCCATCATGCCGACCGCTCCGCTGCACCACGGCTGCGATGCGAGCCACTCGATGACCTCGAGCACGTCGTCGTGCTCCTGCTCGAGATACTCGTCTTCCAGCAGCCCGTCCGAGTCGCCGCTGCCGCGAAGATCCATGCGCACCGCAGCATAGCCGTGGCCGGCGAAGTAATGGTGCATCGGCTCGTCGCGCAGCCGCGTGAAGTCGCGCTTGCGATACGGAATGCATTCCAGAATTGCCGGCACCGGGTCGCTTTCGGCATCTTCGGGCAGCCAGATCCGCAGCGCCAGCCGGCAGCCGTCGGACGCGACCACCCACTGGTTTTCGATCACGCGGACCGGACGGGGAAATTCATCGATGATCTTTACCAAAACGGGATGCCTTTTCTTGCGATGGCCGGGCAACAGTCGTGCGACGGCAATTCTAAGCGATCCCGACGACGCAGCCGCCACCGCACTATCGGTTTGCCCGCCATAGATCGCCAACCGGAGCGGGATCTGGCCGGAATGGTCATCTTCTTTCGACGGAGCGAAACGCGCCAGGCGGTCAGCACCATGCCGATCCACCTGTACCGGATGCGCGCGAAGCGGCACCGGATGGACGGATTGTCGATGACGTCTGTTAAGCTTCGGACTTCTCAGGGACATGACCGAGCTTCGTGCCTTCATCAACGAATTCGCGCATCCAGCAATCGCCGGGCATCGGCTGCCGGCGCATGCGTACGGTCCAGAAGGAACGCAGTCGCCCCGGCGCCAGTGCCAGTGCCGGCAATGATCGGAACTGAAAAATGAACAACGACGTCGACCTGACCGAATTCGGCTTTGTGCGTGCCGCCGCCGTCGCGCCGGTGCTGGCGCTGGCCGATCCGGCAACCAACGCTCAGCGAATCGCCGGTCATCTGCGCCAGCTGGCCGACCAGGGCGCCAGCATCGCATTGTTCCCCGAGCTTTGCCTGACCGGCTATACCTGCGAAGACCTCTTTTTCAGCAGCGGCCTCCATCGCGCCGTTCGCCAGGCGCTTGCGACCATTGCAGAAGCTGCCGAAGAAATCGCCGTGGTTGTCGGCGCGCCCTGGCTTTCGCCGGACGGGCGACTGTTCAACGCGGCGGTGGTGCTTGCCGGCGGACGAATCCGGGGCGTGGTGCCGAAACAGGTCCAGCCGAACTACGGCGAATTCTACGAATGCCGCTGGTTTGCATCCGGCGCCGGAGTCGACCAGGCCGTCGACGATCCCGAATTCGGGCAGTTTCGAATCGCCTGCAATCAAGTGTTCCGGGCAGGCCCCATCCGCTTTGCCGTCGAGATCTGCGAGGATCTCTGGTCGCCCTACCCGCCCGGCATGGACCACTGCCTGGCCGGGGCTGAACTGATCCTCAACCCGTCGGCCAGTCCGGAACACGTAGCCAAGGCGGATTTCCGGCGTTCGCTGGTGCACATGGCCAGTGCCCGTGGCATCTGCGGCTACCTGTATGCCGGTTGCGGACCCATGGAATCGACCAAGGATGTGGTCTACGGCGGCCACCTGCTGGCCTTCGAAAACGGCAAGGCGCTGGGCGAAAGCGACCGGTTTTCGTTCGAAGCCCAGACGCTGATCGCCGAATTCGACGTCGAACGGCTGCATCATGACCGGGCCCAGAACACGACCTTCGGCCGCTGTCCGCGAACGCGCGAGTATCACCGAATCGAGGGGCTGGCCAGGAGTCCGAGACTTCGAACACTGACGCGCCCGATCGAACGCCACCCGTTCGTGCCTGACGACGAGGCACGGTTCGAGGCACGTGCGCTCGAGATCATGCGCATCCAGGCCACCGGGCTGGCACGACGCATGACGGCCTCGGGCGCAGATGCGCTGGTGCTCGGGCTTTCAGGCGGGCTGGACAGTACGCTGGCGTTCCTGGTCTGCCTGGAGGCGCTCGAGAAACTCAAGCGAAGCCCGGACCAGTTGCATGCACTGACTTTGCCCGGACCGGCCACCAGCGAGCATACGCTGACCTCTGCGCGGCAACTGGCCGAAACCGGCGGCGTCAAACTCAAGGAAATCTCCATACGGGCCGCGGTGGCCCAGCATCTCGAAGACCTTTCGCACGAAGGCCGCGACGATATCGTGTTCGAGAACGCCCAGGCCCGCGAACGCACACAGATCCTGTTCAACTACGGCAACCAGATCGACGGCATTGTCGTGGGCACCGGCAGCCTGTCCGAGCTGGCGCTGGGCTGGTGCACCTACAACGCCGACCACATGGCCAGCTACAACGTCAACGCGGGCGTGCCCAAGACCCTGGTCCGCTACCTGGTCCGCTGGTACGCAGCCAATCGTGCCGACGAGGCGCTCTCAGCGGTCCTGAACCGGGTGCTCGAAACCCCGGTATCGCCAGAGCTGTTGCCGGCCGAAGAAGGACGAATCGCCCAGCACACCGAGCAGATCATCGGCCCTTACGAACTGCACGATTTCTTCCTGTTCCACTTCATGCGCAACGGCGCGCGTCCGGCCAAGATCTTCCATCTGGCGTGCACGGCTTTCGAAGGCGACTACCCGCCGACAGAGATTCACCGCTGGTTGCTGACCTTCGTACGCCGCTTCTTCTCCCAGCAGTTCAAGCGCACCACGCTGCCGGCCGGACCCAAGGTGGGCACCATCACGCTTTCTCCCAGAGGCGACTGGCGCATGCCCGATGAAGCCTCGTCGGCGGGTCTGCTGGCCGAGCTGGAGGCACTCGATCCCGGTTGAGTCCGCCGTTTGACTCTGAACAATAGTGTCTCTAGACTGAAGTCATGGAAAATCTCAACGCTATCGTCGAATTCAGCATCACGCCGGTCGGCACCGGCGAGCATCTCAGCGAGGCCGTGGCGAAGTGCACGCGCATCGTGCGCGAATCCGGTCTCGACAACGAGTTGCACGCCATGGGCACTATCGTCGAGGGCGACCTCGATGAATGCCTGCGGGTCATTCGTCAATGCATCGACGCGGTTCTCGCCGAAGCCCCGCGTGCGAGCACCTCGGTGCGCATCGACTGCGGCGAGGGCCGCTCAGGCATTGCGCAGCGGGTACGGTCGGTCGAGGACAAGCTTTCCTGACGCACTGCTGCAGGGTATGTTCAAGGAATACGCCGAACACTTCGAAAAGGCCTTCCTGAAAACCAAGATTGTCGCGGCAGCGCCGTTCTCGCCGGGCCGATAAGCCAATCCACCACCTTTAATCCGCAGCTGGCCTTGGTGCCGGTCCTGGCGTGCCTGAGATTCGGGAATTCATGAATTTCCTTGCAGGAAGCGCGCGAAAATCTACCCTTTGTCTCGAAATTGACTGGATTCGATCGCGCGGCGGCCGGAGATCAGCTCAACACCTCTTTCCAGGACGTGCCTGTCGCATTGATTCGCGAGGTGTGTGCCCTGCCCACAGAGCCAGCGCCCGCAATACTCAATTTATCGCAGGGATTTATTGAGCGGGTATCCGACGTTTGTCGCCTGTCAGACGTCATCTGAATTGTCAAAGCGCATACGCTTCAGCTTGATATCGAGATCACTTCGGATGTAGATCTCGATAAATTCAGGCGGCCACACGTCATGCGCCATGCGTGTGAACCGCTTGACCAGCCTGTCATCGGGCCTGTCGGTGAGGTGAACGATACGCCAGCAGTTCAGTGGTCGCGATTCATCGCCGCCCACCGAATGCTCGACGTGAAATAGAGGCTGCCCCGTACCAGCGCGAACGACATTTCCTTCGCCATCGGAAAGTTCTGCTGCTCCTACGAATGTGACCTTCTGCTCCGAGGGGTTGAGGCAGATAAGTTCCAGGACCAGCCCATACGCCGCGGGCTCAAGCCCGAGGGGCTGCTGCGATGACCTTGCGAAGGATTCGGTTTCGTCGGCCGTCGAACGGCGGCCCCAGGAACGGGCGCTTCCTTCCAATACGACGGAGGGGATATAGCGGTCGGGCCTCCATGCATTTCGAACCTCCATGTCCCACAGCATGGTGCGGGTGAACGTGAGCGCTCTGCTCGTGCTGTAGCGCTCATCGAGCACCCGGTTGACGTCGACCGGAGGCAGCTCGAATCGCGTGTAACTGGGGTCTCGGCCCAAGCCCGCTGAAACTCGCCTTCATGATCAAGCTGACTGATCGAATTCATCGTTACCTCCTGAAACTTTGTGGAATCGGCTCCGCGTTGCGCCTCCTTAGTTGAATTGATCAATGTGCACCACGATCATCTGCATCGGCTCCACCGCCTTGCCCTTCACTTTGATGGAGACGAGAGGCCTTGCTTCCATAATTTTCGAAAATATATTTTGTGAGTATCTTCCACGCTTCAAGAAATTCATTTTCTCTTTCTGCAAGTGGTTTGAATTCCAAAAGGATGCAGTACATGATTATCTCCACACCAGTTAATGCCCGCGATGCCTGCGACCGCAATGTCGGTCAACATAAGTGACTCCTTGGCCTAATAATCATTGAATACGGGCGCAACGCAGCCAGCAGACACGTAAGAACCAGAGCGAAGCGACGGTTTTTCGAGCACCAGTACCGGTGATCCCTGGTCTTTAGCGGCTGCATTCCTTGTGTCCATCTTGCGCTCCTCCCGGTTGGGCTTGTCGACTTCGGGTCGAAGAACTGTCGAAAGCCATGCTGGGCGAGGTGCACTTCGAGACCCATTCTGGATCGGCTCGCATTCAGCCGCGTTCGTCCAGAATCAGGATATGGACTTTCTTTGCGGCCTTCTGGATGCACCTCGCGCGCAGCGTGATAGGAACGTTCAAGAACAGTCAGGACAGGCACAATACGGGGGAAAAGTCAGGACACGAAACAGTCAGGACAGGCACTACGCGGCACATGAGCCGGAGCGCAAAGGTGCTAATGGAGGGCTGGTCGGGATACCCTTCCAGCAGGAGCTCAAAACGGCACGAAATACCTCTTCGCACCGCCAATGGTGCCGGCTGGCCTTAGCCCATTTTTTCGAGAATCTTGTAAATCTGATCCAGTGCTTGCTGCTGGGCCGCAACTGCCTGTCCCATGGAAGTCAGCCCGAGAACCGGCGCATTCGGAATGACTGGAATCCCAGCTTGTCCCTGTGCAGCACTGACCAGGCTTTTCGATACACTCAGCTTCGTCTTCAGGTTAATGAGTTCCATACGAAGTTCTTGGTTAGGCATGTGAAGTTTCCCTTTGTTTGATGGAACAAGGATGGCCAGCGGACTTCAATCAAACGCTCTACCTGACCCGTTTCGAATTCTGGGGACTTTCGCCATTTCTGTCAACGGTCGGACATGTTTTCTCGGCCACAACAAGATCGGCGTCACCGTTCGTAATGGAGTGTCGGAAAAGATATCAGATGCAGCGGCCGCCAGGTGGAGCGCCAACGTGTACCTGTACACTAGATCCCCGCGAAAGTCTTTCGTTGATAAAATTCGATCAACCCACCCGAAATCAAGAATCATACAATGCGGCACTCTCCAATCGTTTCCCTATTTTCCTTCCTGGTTCTGTTCGTGGCCTGTCAACCAGCCACGTCCGCCTCCCAATCGCTCGGACGCTTTAGTGTCGAGCACGACCTGTTTCTCGCTCAATTCGATAGCAAGACCGACGTCGATGACATCCAGTCGGTGGCCGCGGTCGCCACGATGCTGGCCGACCCCCGCTTCTCCGAAGTGCGATATCACGCGGTGGCAGGTGCCTACGGAATCCAGGATGGGCTCTATGTGCCAGCGAACGAACTGTTTGAACTGGCCTTCGGCTCGAATTGGTCGGACGCCCACAATGATTACGAACGCGCCCTGAGCGAAGTCAGCGCGCTGGTCATTGAAATTTTGAATAGCGGCGGGACCGTATGGATCGCGGACGCCGGGCAGTCCGATTTCACGGCGGACGTCGTCCGGCAAATTGAAAACGCCTTGCCGGAGATAGACCCCAAAAAAAGAATCCATGTGGTCCAACACAGTGAGTGGAACCAAGAGGTCACTGCCCCGGAGAACCTGGCGTACGTGAAGACGACCGCAAGCTACCACAAGATCCCGAACGGCAACGCACCGGGAAACGGCACGCCGGGTTTAAGAACCGATGAGTCCGTCGCCTGGCGCGAGCACATCACCAGTTCGAAGTTACAGGAGATTTGGGAATTGGCCATCGCGATCGCCAACCGGTACAACGCTCAAGACGGCCGCTATGACAATACGGCGATTGGTGAAGGGGGTATGGATTTCTCCGATGTCTCCGAAACCTGCTGGATCTTCGGATTCGCCGGCCTGGCGGATGTGGAGGCATTTTTTCGGGAGTTTGCAACCCGGTGAAATAAAAAGCCTGCGGTATAGTGGCGTCCTTCTCCAGGGGCCGGTCCATGACTTCCGCATCATTCAATACGCTGCCCTTGTCCGAGGCGCTGCGCAGCAATCTGGTCTCGTTGGGCTACAGCACCATGACGCCCATCCAGGCCCAGTCGCTACCTCATCTATTGGCCGGCAAGGACCTGGTCGGACAGGCTCAGACCGGCAGCGGCAAGACGGCCGCATTTGCCCTGGGCATTCTCCAGCAGCTCGATCCCGGGTATTTCAACTGCCAGGCGCTGGTGCTGTGCCCCACTCGCGAACTCGCCGCGCAGGTCGCTGAGGAATTTCGCCGGCTGGCCACACCCCTGCCCAACATCAAGATCATCACATTATGCGGCGGCACGCCGATCGGACCGCAGAAAGCCTCTCTGGAACACGGGGCCCACGTGATCGTCGGCACCCCCGGCCGGATTGATGACCACCTGCGCAAGAAGACGCTGCGCCTGGATCGGCTGCGGACTCTTGTGCTGGATGAAGCAGACCGCATGCTTGACATGGGGTTTATCGACGCCATCACCGGGATCATTCGGCAAACACCCAAAAAGCGCCAGACCCTGCTCTTTTCGGCCACCTTCCCAAGCGATATCGAGCGGCTAAGCAGCGAGTTCCAGTCCCGGCCGCTGCGCGCCACCATCGAGCAGGTAAAGGAAAAAACCACCATCCGGCATCAGTTCTTTGCGGTCAGCAAGCCAAAGCACAAGCTGGAAACACTTCTCAAGATTCTGGGCAAACAGCAGCCGGAATCCTGCCTGATTTTCTGCAAGACCCGGCAAGGCTGCGCCGAACTGGCCGAAGAGCTGAAAAGTCGCCGCCACAGTGCTTTGGCGCTGCACGGCGACATGGAGCAGAAAGAGCGGGATTTGACCTTGCTGCGCTTCAGCAACGGCAGCGCCCGCATCCTGGTGGCAACCGATGTCGCGGCTCGCGGGCTGGATGTCGAAAACCTGGCCCTGGTTATCAACCATGACATGACCAGCGACGCTGAAACCTGGCTGCATCGAGTCGGGCGAACCGGGCGCGCCGGCAAAGCCGGCATGGCCATCACGCTGCTGACCCAGGCCGAGCTGTTTCGCCTGGACGCGGTGGCCCCGCTGGTCGCCCAGCCCATCGTCCTCGAGGAAGTCCAGTCGCTACCAAGCGACCTGCCACTACCGGAAAAGCCGGCCATGGTCACCCTGGCACTGGATGCAGGGCGCAAGAATAAACTGCGCCCAGGCGATATCCTCGGCGCGCTGACCGGCGAAGGCGGGCTTCCAGCGGCGGCGATCGGCAAAATCAATATCCAGGATTTCAGCGCTTATGTTGCAGTTGCCAGATCCCATGCACGTGAGGCCCTGGAGCATCTACAAAGCGGCAAGGTCAAGGGGAAATCGATTCGGGCGCGACGCCTCTGACAGATCCAGGCCGGCCGGCAACCAGCGCCGGGTTCCAGGACCACGTTTGAACGGCCCCTTGGCCCAGCAAATGATCCAGCCGCCGTAAGGTCTTTCATTAGCGGGAGTGTCAACCTCCCCAACTTAGGACCAGGCATAACTAGACACTTCGGCATGGCCGCCAATCCCGGTGAAAAGAAAAAGACACTGGATCCCGGATCGGAGTCCGGGATGACGAGGTGTAATGAGCCCGGGGTCAGGGATGGCGGACCGATGCGCCCCCATCCTAACCTTCCCCCGCAAGCAGGGGAAGGAATGAAAGACAAGGGTGGAGCGATTCGCCCCCATCCTTACCTTCTCCCACAAGCAGGGGAAGGAACGACAGGACGGCGCGACCCGCCCCCATCCCAGCCTTCCCCCGCAAGCAGGGGAAGGAGTCAAACATAACGAGCCAGGCGCCCCCATCCTGCCCTTTCCCCGCAGGCAGGGGAAGAAACAGTCCTCAGGCCGCTTCGCTCGCGGTTCCCTTCCCAAACGTCAGCCCCCCCTGGCTGGCATCAATCTTCACCACATCCCCCGGCCCATACTCCCCACCCAGGATCTTCTGCGCCAGCTGATTCTCCAGCCTCGACTGGATAGCCCGCCGCAACGGCCTGGCGCCATAAACCGGGTCGAACCCGGCCTCGCCCAGCAGATCCAGCGCCGCCTCAGAAATCTCGAACCCGATATCGCGATCGGCCAACCGATGCTCCAGGTACTGCACCTGGATCCCGGCAATCTGGCGGATCTGCTTCTGGTCCAGCGGATGGAACACGACGATCTCGTCGACCCGGTTGACGAACTCGGGGCGGAAGTGCTGGCCGACGACTTCCATTACCGCCGACTTCATGGATTCGTAGTTTTCTTCGCCGGCCATGCGCTGGATGCGGTCCGAACCGAGGTTCGAGGTCATGACAATGACGGTGTTGCGGAAGTCCACGGTTCGGCCGTGGCCGTCGGTGAGACGGCCGTCGTCGAGGACCTGCAGCAAAATGTTGAACACGTCCGGGTGGGCCTTTTCGACCTCGTCGAGCAGGATCACCGAATACGGCCGGCGGCGGACGGTTTCGGTCAGGTAGCCGCCTTCCTCGTAACCGATGTAGCCCGGCGGCGCGCCGATGAGTCTCGCCACGGCGTGTTTTTCCATGAACTCGGACATGTCGATGCGGATCATCGCGTCTTCGGTGTCGAACAGGAAGTTGGCCAGCGACTTGCACAGTTCGGTCTTGCCCACGCCGGTGGGGCCAAGAAACAGAAACGAGCCGTTGGGCCGGTTCGGGTCGGCCAGGCCGGCCCTTGAGCGGCGAATAGCGTCGGCCACGGCCTTGACCGCCTCGTCCTGGCCGATGACGCGTTCATGCAGCGCCTCTTCCATGCGCAGCAGCTTGTCCCGCTCGCCTTCCAGCATCTTGGACACGGGAATGCCGGTCCAGCGGCTGACGATCTCGGCGATCTCTTCCTCGGTCACCTTGCTCTTGAGCAATTGAAAGTGGTCGGTGGTCTCG
>Ga0102938_10001693_pt1 | contig 16733 bp, 11 predicted proteins | sample SalPonR2_B_D2_MG_FD_84516 | JGI IMG/M metagenome (GOLD analysis project Ga0102938, IMG submission 84516) | Salt pond soil microbial communities from South San Francisco under conditions of wetland restoration - Salt Pond MetaG R2_B_D2_MG | ecosystem: Environmental > Aquatic > Marine >...
ACCGTCAAGGCGTGTCCCGATCCCAAAGTCACGATCTCACTAACCGAAATCTCCGTCGGCAACTGGTGTGAATGTGCGGGTCCGCTGGCCCGTCGGGCGAGATTATTCGGCGCGTTTCAATCGATTTTGGCAGTGGAGGTAGAGCCCGTTGACAACTCCGAAGTGAAAGAGAATCCAGGGGACGAAATCGTAGTCGCAATAAACCGTTAGGATTTCTAGGCCGACTCCCACGAGAACCGCCGCAAGAATGGTCGGACTACCTTCCCCGCTGGGCGTCAAACAGGTGCTCGCGATACGACGCATCGAGAGGCATTCCCAGATCGAAACGAGGAAAAACGAGACGAAAAGGAGCAGCCCGACCGTTCCCAGTCGTAGACCGATCAAGATAAAGCTGTTGTCGACGATGCGAAGTCGATTCCGAGAGCGGGTTTCGCTGGGAAGGCCAGGAACGTTCGGTGGGAATTGATCGGTGTTGGCGGTGCCATAGCCGATTAGGCCCCCCTTGAGGACGATCGGCCCGTAGATCCGCATCACAAAAATGCGGTTCTTCGTGCCGGTGTACTCGAGTTGCTCGTTGTCGACTTCGACAATCGTCTTCCTTTCAGGAGCGATGTTGGTATCGAGAGACTCGACGACCGAATCCAAATTCATTGTCGCCCAGAAACCCGCGAGGACGACGGTCGGGATCAACGCCCAGCGAACAAATCGATACTTGACTGCTAAAAAGAAAGCAAGGGTTGCGAATAGCCCCAGCAACGGACCGCGAGAGACGGTCGCAACCACGCCCAGGACGATCAGAAACAAAGCCGCGATCCCCAGCCAAACTCGACGACGATTCCGGCCTGCCGAATCGATCAGGATGCCTGCCCAAGCGGTCAACAACATCAGGATGACGCCCAAGAATATCGGGTGTCGCGTCACGCCCATGGCTCGGTAAAGAAGGCCGTACCGCAAACTGGTCGTACGAGTCACACGATCGTCGGCGTCGTGAAAGAGCAATTCCCAGGCATTGATTCCGGTCCATGACTCGATCATCGCGCCCAATGCGATGATGCATCCGACCGCGACAAACCAAGGGGCGAGACTGGTGAGCGATCCGCGGTGCAGGAATGCGTAGCGGCCGGCGGCGTAGGGAAGTATCCATTCGCCATAGGCTTTGGCGAGAGTCGGCAAGAATGGTTGGCCGTATTGCGTGTCGACAATGACGTTCCACGCGACCATGCCGCCGACCAGAAAATCCAGCAGCGTCAGCGGCCAAAAAATCTTTCGCCAAGAATGCAAACAGTAAACGCTCAACAACACGATCGCCACGGTCATTGAAACCGAGATCGGCAGACCGGCGACGGTAATCTCGAACCAACTGGCCGAGAGCAGCGACATCGCCATGCCGACGCCCAGAGCCCATTCTTTGCCTTGACGCCGGCCCACGTACGCAGCCGTCGATAGGCTGAGCATGACAAATAGCAAGTAAGATGCTTCGATCGAGAACATCGGGAGCCAGACGGATTGAGAGAGTAAAACGGGTGGCGAGGTAAAACGGGTGGCTGAGCGTCAATTGTAAGCAGATCACCGGGAATCATCCGGCAGAACCTGCTTCATTCTCCCCCTGGGAGACTCGGACGCGGTACGGCGCGGCCCCTTTTGAAATGGTTATTCACGGCATGGAGTGGTCGTTTTAGCAGCGGACATCAGCGTCGCCCGCTTGCGTTTCGGGTTACCATGAAAAGAGATCCAAACATGAAAAAGAATCGTGGCCGCGTTTGCGAAGCCGGCGTTGGCGTGATCGTGATTTTGGCAATGTTTGTCGCGTCGCCGGGGACGTGTGAACCGCCGGCCGGGGAATTCGACGGGCGGGTGGAGCGTTCGCTGCGGGCCGCCATCGGACGAGGCGAGATGGCCGGTGCGGTGGTGATGGCGACCCAGGCAGGGGAACTCCGCTGTTCGATCGCGGTGGGCGATGCGCAGACGCTGCCCGGTCGCCGGCCCATGCGGATCGATACCGTCTTTGACCTCGCTTCGTTGACCAAGCCGGTCGCGACGGCGACCGCGGTGATGAGGTTGGTGCAGCAAGGAAAGTTGAAGCTGGAAGATCCCGTCTCAGTTCATTGGCCTGACTTCGCCCTCAACGGCAAACAGGAAATCACGATCGCGGATTTGCTCCTTCATCAAGGAGGTTTGATCGCCGACAACGCGTTGTCCGATTACGACGAGAATGATCCGGCGTCGAGTTGGCGGCGGATCGCGAATCTGAAGCCGATCGCCGAGCCTGGAGAGAAGTTTGTTTATTCGGACGTGGGTTTTTTGGTTTTGGGGCGAGTGGTCGAGCGGGTGAGCGGCCAGACGCTGGGTCGGTATTGCCGAGATCAGATTTTCGCCCCTTTGGGAATGACCGAGACCGGATATCGGCCCGCCGAGATGCTGCGAAATCGTGCCGCGGCGAGTGAAAAACGAGACGGGAAGTGGCTGGTCGGACACGTGCACGACCCGCGTGCGGCTCGCTTGGGCGGAGTGGCCGGTCACGCGGGTTTGTTTTCTACCGCCGCGGACCTGGTTCGCTACGGCGAGGCTTTGGTCGACCGAGAACTTGCCACCGACGGTCCGCTGTTTCGCACCGCGATTCGCGATCGAATGATCGAGCCACGCGAGGTGGCCGGCGGACACCGGCGGGCTTACGGCTGGGACATCCACTCTTCGTACTCCTCTAATCGCCCGTCTTGTTTTTCAGAACGGGCTTTCGGTCACGGCGGTTTCACCGGGACGGTGCTGTGGATCGACCCGGCCGACAAACGGGTTTTCGTTTTCTTGAGCAATCGGCTGCATCCCGACGGCAGCGGCAGCGTGAACCGACTGGCCTCGGAGATCGCCGACTTGATCCCCTGGGACACCGCGTCACGACCGGCCGCCCGTCCGTAGCGTCGGCCGACATGCCGACGGTTCGGGGACAGTCAAGTTCCCCAGTTCCCGGCGTCGTCGTCGGGGCGAAACGATCGGTACAACCGTCGTAAACCCGCCGAGCGACCGACGCCGGCGCCGCCGGCACGCCGATCGGGAACTCGGGATGACCGGGCGACGCGGTGGGCTTTGTAGACTGACCAGACAGCGTCCCCTCGGATCCGTCACGTGCTCTCACCCGTCCGCAGCTTACTCGCATGAAGATTCTCCTGACCGGCGGATGTGGGTTCATCGGCAGCAATCTGGTCCGTCACCTGATTCGACGCACCGATCACCTCGTCGTCAATTTCGACAAGCTGACCTACGCCGGAAATCCGAGATCGCTGGCGGATCTGGGCGATGCGGGTCGCTACGAACATCACTTGGTGGACGTCGCGGATCCGCGCGTCGTTCGGGAGACGCTGAGCGAGGTCGACCCCGATGCCGTCATCCATCTGGCCGCGGAATCCCACGTCGACCGTTCCATCGACGGCCCCGCCGAATTTGTTCAAACGAATTTGGTCGGCACGTTTTGTATGCTTGACGCTGCCACGCGGCATTTCAAGTCGCTGTGTGTCGATCGACGACAGCACTTTCGGTTCTTGCACGTTTCGACCGATGAAGTGTACGGATCGCTGGGTGACGAAGGCAGCTTTCACGAGTCATCGGTCTACGATCCTCGATCGCCGTATGCCGCGTCGAAAGCGGGAGCGGATCACTTGGCGCGGGCTTGGCATCATACTTATGGTCTTCCCGTCCTGGTGACCAACACTTGCAACAACTACGGGCCTTATCAGTTTCCGGAAAAGCTGATTCCGTTGATGATCTTGAAGTGTCTTCGCGAGGAAACGCTTCCCGTTTATGGGGCCGGAACGAATGTCCGCGAATGGGTGCATGTCGAAGATCACGTTCGCGCACTTCGCCGAGTGCTGGCCCGAGGAAAGGTCGGCGAAACTTACCACGTCGGGAGCGGGTACCGGCGACGCAACCTGGATTTGGTGCGGCAAATTTGCCAGATCATGGATCACGTTTGCCCGCGGGCGAACGATCAGTCCTATTCGCGGCTGATCGACTTCGTGGCCGACCGTCCCGGGCACGATCACCGATACGCGATCGATTCGTCGAAGATTCGCCGGGAAATCGGCTGGTCACCCGAAATCGCTTTCGAGACGGGTTTGGCCGAGACCGTGCGTTGGTACGTGGATCACGAATCCTGGTGGCAAGACGTCTTGAACGCGACTGACCCGTTGAAACGTTTGGGGGACGCGGAATGAAGGGGATCGTCTTGGCCGGTGGTGAGGGCACGCGTCTTTACCCCTCGACCGTCGCGGTCAGCAAGCAACTGCTGCCGATCTACGACAAGCCGATGATTTACTATCCGTTGTCGACGTTGATGCTGGCGGGCATTCGCGAGATTTTGCTGATTTCCACCCCGGCACATTTGCCGCTGTTTCGGCAACTGCTCGGCGACGGCGGTTCGTGGGGCCTTTCGATCCGATACGACGTTCAGCCGACGCCAGCCGGTCTGGCACAGGCGCTCGTGATCGGAGAATCCTTCGTCGACGGCAAGCCGTGCTGTTTGATCCTGGGCGATAACCTGTTTTATGGAACAGGATTGGTCGGATCACTACGCAGCGCGGCCGATGCCAGGGACGGGGCGACGCTGTTCGCGTACCGCGTCAGCGATCCGGGGCGTTACGGAGTGGTCGAACTGGACGATCAGGGAAACGTCGTCAGCCTGGAGGAAAAGCCGGTCGAACCGAAAAGCAGCTACGCCGTGCCGGGGCTGTATTTCTACGACGGCCGAGCCTGCGAGTTTGCCAAACGACTTGTACCTTCCGCCCGCGGCGAATTGGAAATCACCGACCTGCACCGCGTGTACTTGGAACGTTCCGAGTTGCGAGTCCGAGTGTTCGGACGCGGCACCGCGTGGATGGACACGGGGACGCACGAAAGCTTGCTGGATGCCAGCAACTTTGTCGGCGCGATCGAGAAACGCACGGGACTAAAGATCGCTTGTCTCGAAGAAATCGCGTATCGACAAGGCTGGATCGACAGGGTAACACTCCGGCGGCGGGCCGAGTTGCTCGCCCCGAGTGACTACGGTCGATACCTGAACCAGCTGTTGTGAACGGGGAACCAACGATGACGACCGAAGCGAATGTGACGACGCACGCCGTGCCGGTCGCCTTGACGATTGCCGGCTCGGATCCCTCGGGCGGCGCGGGGATGCAGGCCGACCTCAAGACGTTTCAGACGCACGGCGTGTACGGAATGAGCGTGGTGACTTTGTTGACCGTTCAAAACACGGCCGGCGTCGAAGAGGTCATGATGATGGAGCCGAGCTTCGTTCGGCGGCAGTTCGATTGCGTCATCGGCGACATTCCGCCGACGGCCGCGAAGACGGGCGCGCTCGGATCCTCGTCGATGATTCACACCGTCGGTCGGATGATCGGCAAGCTGGCTTGCCCGGTCGTCGTCGATCCGGTCATGATCACCAAGCACGGCGTCCCGATCATCGACGAGGACGCGGTGAAGACGCTTCGCGAAAGCCTGCTGCCCGCGGCGAGTTTGATCACGCCGAATCGGCACGAAGCGGAAAGGCTGACCGGGCGGACGATCCGTGATGAAGACCAACTGGCCGGCGTCGCCCGGTCCTTGTTGGCGATGGGTCCGGCGGCTGTGCTGATCAAAGCCGGATTCGGCGACCGGATGATCGACTTTTTCCAAGACCACCAGAGCGAACAAGTCTTTGCATCGGAGAGGATCGTCAGAGGCAACACACACGGCAGCGGATGCGTGTTGTCGGCGGCGATCACCAGCCGACTGGCTCGGGGAGGTCCACCGGCCGAAGCGATTTCACAAGCCCGCGAATCGACCCGACGCGCGATCGCGTCACCGCGGCGACTGGGCAAGGGGATCTCGCCGGCCCATTTGTACCCGTAGATAGACGTGCGGCCGTTGAACAAAAACCGGTCCGGTCGTCTGGGTGATGAACCGAACGATCCGGGACGATCGTTCGGCTTTTATTTTTTGTCGTACCAGGGCTGGGAACTGACGCCTTCGTCGTCCAAATCCGTGGCGAAATCCCCCAAGACCTCGGTGATCGCTTCGATGGTCGGCGGGTCGGGTTTGAAGGATCCCGGTCGATAGCCTTTGGCGATGATCAGCGGTGTCCAGCCGTAGCTGTTTTTGTGATGCCAAATTTCAGGCTTGGCACCAAGAGAGGCGACCAGGCGGACCGTCTCGGGGTAACACAAGTAGGCCGCCCCGTGCATCGCGGTCTCGCCGTTTTTGTCGACGGCGTTGATGTCCAGACCCAGATCGACCAACATCCGCACCGCCTGTTCGACTTCATCGACGGTCGCCGGGTGTTCGCCGACGTGGTGATTTCCGATGCCGGCGGCCGCCATCAGCGCGGTGCAACCGTCGATGTTGGTCAACGTCGGATCGGCACCGAGTTCCAGCAACAATTTCATGTAGGGCAAGTCGCAGGTCTGGCTGGCCATCAGGAACGGGGTCGCGCCCCGCGTGTTCAAGCGTCCTTTGCCCCGATTGCCCCGGCGAAGTTGCAGGTTCACGTCGGCACCGGCCGCGACGACGGCTCGCACGAATCCCAACGCCGACAACGATCCCGAACCGCGTGGCGGCGGGTCGCCCTCGGGGTTGTCACCCTTTTGTGGTCGTCGCGTCCAAACCAAAGCGTGCAGCGGAGCAAATTCGCTGGCTTGGTCGTTCGGGTCGGCGCCGCGATCGATCAACCGCATGGCCAATTCGTAGTGCGCGCTTTCGACGGCAAGCATCAGCGCAGTCATGCCTTCGCGAGGGTTTCGTCCGGACGTTCGTTTGGGATCCATCACCGCGTTGACGTCGACGCCGTGGTCGAGCAGCCGCATGGCCGCTTCGATCTGGCCTTCGCGGGCGGCGAACATCATCGCCGTGAATCCGGAATCCAATGTGTGATCCGGGTCGGCTGCCGCGGCGATCAAGGTGTCGATCACATCGGCGTGGCCGGCCGCGGCGGCCCACATCAACGCCGTTTGGCCGTCACGCTGAGTCGCGTCGACTTTTGCGCCGTGATCGATCAGCGTTAGAACCAGCGGAACGACGCCGGTTCGCGCCGCGATCATCAAACAGGTGACTTTGCCGGCCAGAGCCGCGTTCGGGTCCGCGTCGGCGACGAGCAACATCGTGGCGATCTCCGTGTCCCCGCCGCGACAGGCGATCGACAGCGGCATGACGTCGTAATGGGTCGTCGCGTCGGGGTCGGCCCCCGCGTCGAGCAAACGCTTCGTCCAGGCTCGGTTCCCGTGACGAACGGCCCAGTGCAACGGCGTCATGCCGTCCGGTTGGGCGGCGTCGATCGCATCGGGCGTGATCAGCGATTCGGCCTGTTTCCAGTCTTGTCGCTGGATCGCCGCGGCCAACGGAGACGCGGCGACGGCAAGCGAGCCGTGCGTCAGCGTGATCGATAAAAACACCCACGCGGCGGATCGGCGGAGCGTCAGGGCGACTGCGGTTTGCCGGGTCACGCTTTAGACCCCGACCGGATCGAATAATTCGTCGACGGTGCCGGTGCTGTCAGAAAACGTCTCCAGTGGCACGCCGACTTTGTTGAGCAAAGTCAAATGCAGATTGGCAAGCGGTTCCGGCTTGTCGTATCGGATGTGCCGGCCGCCACGCATGTTCCCGGCCGCGCCCCCGGCGACCACGATCGGCAGGTTGGCATGATCGTGGGTGTCCGGATTGCCCATGCCGCTGCCGTACATGTAAAGCGAATGATCCAGCAGCGTGCCGTCGCCCTCGGGCGTGTCTTGCATTTTCCGCAAAAAGTCCGCGAACAGGGAAACGTGGTACTGATTGATCTTGGCGACCTTGGCCAGCTTTTCCGGATTGTTGCCGTGGTGGGTGACCGGATGGTGCGGCTCGGGCACGCCGATTTCGGGGTAGGTCCGCGTGCTGGATTCGCGAGCGAGCTGAAACGTGACGATCCGTGTGATGTCGCCGCGGAAGGCCAGCAACTGCAAATCGAACATCAATTCGACGTGATCTGAATAAGCCACCGGGACGCCGACCGGACGATCCAAATCGGGCAGCGGATTGTCTTTGGCAGTCGATTCGGCGTGATCGATACGACGTTCGACCTCGCGGATGCTTTCGATGTAGTCGTCGATCTTGTTTCGATCGTCGGCGCCCAAGCGATTCTTCAGCCGTTTGATTTCTTGGGTCACCGAGTCCAGCAGGCTGGCGCGGCGACGCAGGGCGGCTTCGCGTTGCGACGGCGTGCCCCCCTCGCCGAACAACTGTTCAAAGATTAGTCGTGGATGCGCTTCGGCCGGCAATGGCGTCGTCGGCGACGACCACGACAAATTGTTTTGATAGACGCAGGCGTACCCGTTGTCGCACTGACCGACGGTCGACAGCAAGTCCATCGACAACTCCAACGAGGGCAGTTGGGTTTGGTGTCCGAACTGCTTGGCGGCGATCTGGTCGACGGTCGTGCCGGAGTAGTAGTCGCTGCTTTCGGTCAGCTTGGCTTTCGCGGCGCTCAAAAAAGCGCTGTTCGACGTCGCGTGCGATCCGGGATAAGCGTTCTGCAAGTCCATCCCACTGACGACCGTGACTTTGTCCTTGACCGCCCCGAGCGGTGCCAAACTGGAGGGCAAATCGTCGAGCGTTTCCGACTTCGGCGTCCACTCGGCCGGGTTAAACCCCATCGGGATGTAGACGTATCCGATGCGGCGAAGATTCGCGGCGGCCGCCGGCGTGGCCTCGGCGGCGGTCAAGCTGGGGACCATCGCGTCGAGAAGCGGCAGCGCGATCGCGGCGCCCATGCCTTGCAGCATCGTCCGTCGCGGCAACGAGGACTTGGCGACGAAGCGGCCGAACGAGTTCGACGGACACGAATCGGACGAATGAGGTTTCTTGTTCATCATTGACTATCCGTGGACGGGGAGGGTGGCTGGCTGGGTGATGGGGTTCGGTATCGGAACGGTTCGCTGGCGACAATGCCTTGAATGAGTTGCGAGAAACGGTAATCGGTCTTTGCGGCATCGGCGACGATCTTGCGGACCGCGGCGGCGTCGCGATGGTCGACGGTCCGGCCGAGTCCGAAGGTCATCAGTTTTTCGACCAGTCGACCGACGAACATCTCGGGCCGGGCGACGAGGCTGGATTCCAAATCGTCGATGCCCGCGACTTCGGTACCGTCGGGCAAAGTCCCCGATGCATCGATCGGAACCTCTCCATCGTACGCTCTCCAGCGGCCGACCGCATCAAAGTTGTCCAAAGCGAAGCCGACCGGATCGATCAAGGCGTGACAGGACGCACAAGCGGCATTGTCGCGGTGCTGGGCCAAACGCTCCTTGAAGGTCGTCGCGACGGCGGCCGATTTTTCCGTCAGCGTCGGCACATCCGGCGGGGGCGGGGGCGGGGGCGTGCCGACGATGTTCTCCAACACCCAGTTGCCGCGAATCGTCGGCGACGTGCGGGTCGCGTAAGACGTCACGGTCAGGATGCTGCCGTGGCGAAGGAGGCCGCCGCGCCGGGCGTCGGCAGCTAAATCGACACGGCGGAAATGGCTTCCGACGACCCCGGGCACCCCGTAATGCTTGGCCAAACGTTCGTTCAAGTACGTGAAATCGCTACGGAGCAAACCCAACACGCTCGCGTCGGTCCGCAGGACGTGACGGAACAGGGCTTCCGTTTCGCCCCGAAACGCACGGCGAAGGTTTTCGTCAAAGTCGGGAAAACGTCGCAGATCCGGCGTGACCGAATCCAGGTTCCGTAAGTACAACCATTGGGCGGCGAAGTTCGTCACCAAACTCTCGCTGCGGGGGTCGGCCAGCATTCGCGCGACCTGTTCACGCACGACGGTGGGGTCGTTCAAACGATCCCGGACGGCCAAGTCCAATAATTCCGTGTCCGGACAACTGCTCCACAAGAACGCGGCCATTCGCCCGGCCAGCTCGCTGTCGCTGATCGCCCGGCGTTGACCCGGCGTGTCGACGCCGGCGAATGGCGTTTCGATCCGGAACAAGAAATTCGGATTGACCAGAATCGACGCGATCGCCCGTTCGATGCCGGCTTCGAACTGTTCACGCGACGCCGGTTCGCCGACCAAGCTTTCGCGAAAAAACGATAACGGCGTTTCCAAGTCCGCGTCGGTGACTTCGCGACGAAAAGCGTGACGGACGATCGGACGCAGAATCGTCTCCGCTGCAACCAGTTGTGCCGCGATCGAATCGTCGTCCGGCCACACCGTGAAGATGTGTCGTCGACTGGGCGTGTCGGTCGGCAGGGGTGCGGCCGGTCGGTCCGACGCCCGTGCGTCTCCCGAATCCTCCGCCGACAGCGGGCCGACGATCGAGACTTCGAACAAGGCCGGTTGCTGCCGAGGATGCCGGTGTCGGTTATAAGCCGCGTCGAAGGGCTGACGCTTGATTTCCATCAAAGATTCGCCTTGATCAACAAAAGTCACGGCGATGTCGTGCGGCCCGGCTTCGATGGGCAACCGGATTTTCAGGTTCGTATCGACGTGCGTGAAATCCTTGCCGTTCTCGGGCGGTTCGATGTGAAAGCGGTGCCGACGTTCCAAGTCGACCAGGACATCCAAATCGTGCGGTCGGTACAGGCCTTCGACCATTTCGTCGCGGTAACGTGTCAGGCGAACGGCCAATTCATAAACGCCGCTCTGGGCGAACGTGTGGCGGATGTTCGTGCCGCCACGAGTCCCCAGGGGCAATCCCGGCAAGTGGTTTTCTTGCGTCAAGTCGGCCGGCAGTCGGACGTTCAATCCCATCGCCGTATCGGTCTTTCGGCCCACGGCGATGCGGCTGATTTTTTCGGCGGCGGTCAGATAACGACTCAACAGCGCCGGCGAAAGTTCGCCGACGGTGATGTTGTCGAAACCGTCGCTGGATTCGTCCCGCGGAATCCACTCCGATGCATCGACCTGGACGCCCAACAGGTCGCGAATGCTGTTTTGATACTCGGTTCGGGTCAGTCGTCGCAGCGTGTCGACGGCCGGAATGTCTTTGTGCTTGTCGGCGACATCGTCCAGCACGGTTTCCAGGGCGGCGACGGCGGCCCGGTATTCCTGTTCGTCCGGACGATACGCGTCAGCGGGCGGCATCTGGCGAGACGCGATTCGCTTCCAGGTCAATTCCCAGCTTCGGCGGGCGTCTTCGTCGCGTGCCCAGTCGCCTTCGCGCAGCAAGACCGATTCCAAGTCGACGTCCTGGATCGCTTCGCCCGCGTTGTGGCAGTCCAGGCAATAGTCGGAGACGAAGGTTTCGACGGTCTCGATCGCCGCGGACGCGTCAACGGCCGTCGCCGGGGACCGGGCGATCGCCAGGAACAGTCCGGCCAAGACGCAGCGGGTCGCAACGGATTGCATCATGAGTCGAATAGCGCAACGAGGAAACGGACGTGGCGGGGATGCCGGGGGACCGCGTCACCAGTGTATTCGATTCGTTCGGCGAAAAGGGGGAACCAGGGATCCGGCCGAACGTGTAAACTGCCGACGTTCGATCCCCTGACATGTTTCCACGCCACCCCGGTTTATGCCCGCCATGAGTGATTCGTCCGCTAACGCGTCCATCGATCACGTCTTGATCGAGGACCGCCTGTTTCCGCCGCCCGCCGATTTCACGCGGCGTGCCGTGATCAAGACGCAAGAAGAATACGAACGGCTTTATGCGGCGGCGAAAGACAACCCGGAGGAGTTCTGGCGTACCGAGGCCGAACAGCATTTGCACTGGTTCGAGCCCTTTGACGAAGTCTGTCGCTGGGAAGCTCCGCACGCCCAGTGGTTCGTCGGCGGCAAGACCAACGCGAGTTACAACTGCTTGGACGCACACATCGAGGCGGGCAACGGTGACCGCGTCGCTATCATCTGGGAAGGCGAACCCGGCGACACGCGAACGTTGACCTATCGCGAACTCCGCGGCGAAGTCTGCAAGACCGCCTCGGCGCTGCTGCACCTGGGCGTCGGACAGGGCGATGTCGTCAGCGTCTACATGCCGATGACGCCGGAGCTGGCGATCACGATGTTGGCGTGTGCCCGAATCGGCGCGGTCCACAGTGTCATCTTTGCCGGTTTCAGTGCGGAATCGATCGCCGATCGCAACAACGACGCGAAAGCCAAGCTGGTCGTGACGGCCGACGGCATGTATCGACGCGGCAAGGTCTTGGAGCTGAAAAAGACCGTCGACGAGGCACTCGAGAAATCGCCGACCGTCGAGAAATGCTTGGTCCTGAAACGCACCGGTCAAGACGACGTGCCGATGAAGCCCCACCGCGACGTTTGGTGGCACGACGTCGTGGACATTCAACTCGACGACTTGCCCGCCGAGCCGCTGGACAGCGAAACGTCGCTATTCATCCTTTACACCTCCGGCAGCACGGGTAAACCCAAAGGCATTCGGCACACCACTGCCGGCTACAACTTGTGGGCCAAACGCACGTTCCAGTGGGTCTTTGATCATCGCGAGGACGACGTTTATTGGTGCACCGCGGATTGTGGCTGGATCACCGGTCACAGCTACATCGTGTACGGCCCGCTGTCGGCCGGAGCGACTTGTTTGATGTACGAAGGCGCGCCGAACCATCCGGCCGAAGATCGGTTCTGGGACTTGGTCGAAAAACACAAGGTCACGATCATGTACACGGCGCCGACCGCCGTGCGCGCTTTCATCAAATGGGGCGACGCGCACGTCGATAAACATGATCTGTCGTCGTTACGGCTGTTGGGCAGCGTCGGCGAGGGCATCAATCCGGAAGCCTGGATGTGGTACCACAAAAAGATCGGTCACGAAAAATGCCCGATCGTCGACACGTGGTGGCAAACCGAAACGGGCGGCATCATGATGAGTCCGCTGCCGGGCATCACGGCGACCAAGCCGGGATCATGCACCCGTCCCTTGCCCGGCGTCGTTCCCGTCATCGTCGACGAAGCCGGCAATCCGGTCGACGACGAACACGGCGGCATGTTGCTGATCGACAAGCCGTGGCCGGGAATGCTGCGGGGCATTTGGGGCGACGAGGATCGCTACGTCGACCAGTACTGGTCGGCGGTTCCCGGAAAATACTTGACCGGCGACAACGCCCGACGCGACAGCGACGGCTACTACTGGATCATGGGCCGCATCGACGACGTGATCAACGTTTCGGGCCACCGGTTGAGCACGATCGAGGTGGAAAGCGCTTTGGTCAGTCACGACGCGGTTTGCGAAGCCGCGGTCGTGGGCCGTCCCGACGACCTGAAGGGCCAAGCGATTTCAGCTTTCGTCACGATCCGCGACGTCGAACCGACCGAAGAGCTTCGTCAGGAACTCCGCATGCACGTTCGCAAAGCGATCGGTGCGCTCGCCCAGCCCGATGACATTCGGTTCACCGCGACGTTGCCCAAGACGCGGAGCGGAAAAATCATGCGCCGCTTGCTGCGTGACGTCGCGGCCGGGAACGAAGTCGCCGGCGACACGAGCACGCTGGAAGACTTGTCGGCGCTGGCGAAACTGCAAAGCGAGGATTGAGCGTCAGGAACGAACCGGCGACGATCAGCCGATCGTCGCCAACAGTTCGTCCACGGCGACCGGTTTGTAGACGACCGCGTCGAAGACACGTTTCAGCTCCTCGTCCTCGACCGCATTCTCACGGTGGCCGGTGATCAAGACCGTCCGGACACGCCGGTTGACCCGTTGGCATTCCCGCACGACGTTGCGGCCGTCGCCGCTGCCCAGTTGCAAATCGATCAGCGCGATCTGGCAACCGGCTTCCATCCCCAAGCGGATGCCGTCGCTTTCGTTGTGCGCCAGGGCGACGCGGAAATGCCGGTCGTTGAGAATCTGCCACAGCGATTGACAGAATTCGACGTCGTCGTCGACCAACAAAACCATCGGCGCCTCGGTGGCCTGTTTGACCGTGTCGAGCAGTTGGAGCATGTCGACCGGTTTTCGGAGCACGTCCCAGGCGCCGGCTTCGCGGGCACGCTCGGCGCCTTGCTGGCCGCCGTGAGCCGAAACGATGATCGTGGCCAATTCGGGACGCACTTTTTTGATCTGTTGATACAGTTCGACCCCGTTCATGCCGGGAAGCTTGTAGTCCAACAGAGCCACGTCGAACGGTTCGGCTGCGATCATCTGGAGTGCGATCTCGGCGTCGGCGGCGGTCTCGGTCACGTAGCCGAGCGCGGACAAGATGTCACAAAAATTGGTGCGGATGTCGGCGTCGTCGTCAACGACCAGCACCCTTTTCTGGGCCGGGATGGCGTCGTCGGATCGATTCATTTTGGATTGCCTTCATGGTCAACGCCGACGTCTTATTGGCGGATTTCTTGCCGAACCTCTTGGTCGGCGACCTGCATGCATTTTATCGGGTGGGATGTCCTTTTCACAAGCGATTAAGACGACTCCGTCGCCGCTCGGCTTTTGCAACACGGTTTCCCGATGTCGCTTCGCTTCAATCCGACCGAAAACGTCGTTCCTTGGCCGAGCACGCTTTCGGCCTCCAAGCGGCCACCGTTTCTGTCGACGATGGTCTTGCTGATCGCCAGCCCCAGCCCCATGCCCCTCGCTTTGGTCGAATAAAGCGGTTCGGTGATTTGAGTCAGTTGATCTTCGGGAATCCCGATGCCCGTGTCGCGGACACGCACGACGACCTCAGTCTCGGCGATGTCCGCGTCGATCGCAATGACCCCCCCCTCGGGCATCGCGTCGACCGCGTTTCGAAAAAGGTTTCGGAACACGATCGGAACTTGATTGGCGTCGGCGTGGACCGGGGGCAGATCGGCCGTCAAGGCGTTTTCGACGCGAACATTTCCGGCCGAGGAGATGTCCGCGAGCGCCTCGCGGATCACGTCGGCGACCTCGACAGATTGCAACTGGGGTTCGGGAAGCCGGGCGACGTCCGACAACGCGGTGATGACGTTGTCGACCAACGTGACTTGCCGGTCGATTCGGTCCAGATGCTCTTTGACTTTCTCCGAGGAAAGTTTCGGGGCGTGCATCAAGTAATACACGGACGTCTTCACGGCGTTCAGCGGGTTTCGGATTTCATGCGCGATGCCGCCGGACACTTGGCCCAGCGTTGCCAGCTTTTCGGTTCGCACCAATTCGGCCTGCGTCGCGCGGAGCAATTCCGTTCGATTTTCGACGCGTTGCTCCAACGCTTGGTTGGCTTCGGCCAGCTTGCGTTCGGCTTCCTTCAGTTCACTGATGTCGCGAATGATGCCGGCGAACAAACGGCGTCCGCCCACGTTCATCTCACTGACACTCAGGTGCATCGGAAACTGGGTCCCGTTCTTTCGCAAGCCGGGGACTTCCCGCCCGGTGCCGATGATCCGTTTTTCGCCGGTCGTCAGGTACCGCGACAGGTACCCGTTGTGCTCCTCGCGGTAGGGCGAGGGCATCAGCATGCTGACGTTGTTGCCGATGATCTCGTCGGCTTGATAGCCGAACATCTTGGTGGCCCCCGGATTGACCAAGAGAACGACGGCTTGGTCATCGATCACCACCACAGCGTCGATCGCCGTGTCCAATAAAGCAGTCAGCAACGCCTGACGTTCCTTACCTGTCTTGCTAAGCATTCCGTCAGCCGTCGATTCCTCTCGCAAGCCCTTGAGAATCAGGCTTGCCGTTCCTTTTTTGGGGGGAAAAGTAGGTGCCCCCTTCGTGCGTCATTATGTCCAACAAGCTACTGCTCGCGAACCCCTCGTTTGCCATTATCGTCGTGACGACGTTCGGCGGGCGCGGGAGCCGGTCCGACCGGCATCCGGCGACCTTCCAAGCTGCTGCGACAAGCGGCGGCCAGGATTTCGTTGGCGCGATAGGCGTCGTGCAAATCGCTGATGCTGCGAACCAGACTGGTCACCGCCCGGTGGAACTGGACCAGCAACTGTTCACCGACCGGGCATTCGGTCTCCAGCGATTCCACGTGCCGGCCGGCGTCGTCGAACCAGACCAGCGAATTCGGCAGGTCCAAAAACGCGATGCCGTTTTCGCAACAAACGTGCATGTCGGCAGGCCGCCGAAACGTCAACGCTTCCTGCCACTGAGTGGGGATGTAGCTGCCGCTGCTGATCTGCGCGATCACGGGCGGCCGAGTGCCGTTACCGCCGAATTGCAGGGACAGGCTTCGATAGTCCAGTTCGCTGACCGCCTGCGGGGCGGAATCGCACGCGTGGTCGGCGGAATAAACCGTCGACGGTTCACGCCCGACGACGTAGCGACACCAGTCGATCGCTTCGATCAATTCGCGATCGTTCCCCAAGGCGTCGTCTTTGACGCTGGGCTTGCCTTGCTGTCGGTCCAAACGGCGGTGGCAGAAAATCAAACGGGGCTGTCCCAAGCGGGTCGCGATCAGCTCTTTCAGACGAAGCGTCGCGGGCGCGAACCGGCGGGGAAATTCGGTCATGAAAGCGATCCCCGACTGATCGATCTTGTCTTGGATCTGGCGATCGATCAGCGGATCGAAACACAAGTCGCTGGCCCAGTAGACCGCTTTTCCGGCCTCGCAAGCCGCGATCGCCGGCAGCCATCCCAGCCACGATCGCTCCAGCACCAGGATCGCGTCGATGTCCGAGCGGGCGCAGATCGCACGGTACCCGTCGACCGGATCGGCTTGAAATTCCGCCGCACAGCTCTCGGCCAACTTCGCCACCGTTCCGTAAACCGCGCGGACGTCGAAGCGATCGTGCAGAACACGCAAGGCCGGACGGTGTCGGGTTTGCCAGGCAGGGCCCAGCCCGATCAGTCCCAAATTCAGCTTCATGGCGTGCAGTCTTTCAGGAGGCGGAGGTTTTC
>Ga0102938_10001695_pt1 | contig 16718 bp, 15 predicted proteins | sample SalPonR2_B_D2_MG_FD_84516 | JGI IMG/M metagenome (GOLD analysis project Ga0102938, IMG submission 84516) | Salt pond soil microbial communities from South San Francisco under conditions of wetland restoration - Salt Pond MetaG R2_B_D2_MG | ecosystem: Environmental > Aquatic > Marine >...
AGAAAGCTCAATCTCCGCTTGGGCGAGTGCGGTGCGAAGCTCGTGGAGCGTTTCACCGCCGAGCACCGCCACAAGCAGCAAACCGTCGGGCTTGAGCGCACGGCGGCATTGAATGAGTTGTCCCACAGGGTCTTTGGACCAATGAAGGCACATGGCATGCAGGATGAGATCGTGTGCTTCGGGATCAAGGCCAAGCGTTTCGGCATCCTCCACGACTGTCGCTTTCGGGAAAGCGGGTGTCCATATTTCGGGATGACCAGTTATCAAAGCGACAGAGGTAAACGACTTGTTAACCATCGAAAGGCGATCATGCATTTCGTCGATGGCCGCCTCATGCAGGAAACGGACGGGCTTCCGAGAGGCGCGCGCTCGATGACTTTTCAGTGCGGAACGATCTGTCAGGTCAGGAGGCGATGTCATGCGTTGCAGATATACGTGAAGGCGACCGGTGTGCAATCCGTACTGCGCTTGATTTATCCGCCACGCTGTCTTGCCTGTGGAGAGATCGTAGAGACGGATTTTGGTTTATGCGGCCCCTGCTGGAGAGATACGCCATTCGTGACAGGCATATGCTGCGAAATGTGTGGCACCCCGCTTCCCGCAGGGCCGGATGCGCCGGGGGCCGTTTGCTGTGACGATTGCCTCACGCATGTGCGGCCTTGGTCATCAGGTCGGGCGGTCATGACATATGGTGCGAATGGAAGAAAAATCGTGCTCGCGCTCAAACATGGGGATCGCCATGACATCGCGAAACCTGCCGGTCGTTGGCTCGCGCGTGCTGCCACGCCGATAATCGACTCCGAAATGATTGTGGCTCCGATCCCGTTACATTGGATGCGGATGTTGAAAAGGCGCTTCAATCAGTCAGCACTTCTTGCGCGCGAATTGGCGGCGGAAGCCGGCCTTGCCTATTGTCCAGATCTACTAACTCGAACACGATCGACTCAAAGCTTGGGGGGCTTGGGTTTTGAGATGCGACACAAAACGATGCAAAATGCCATCAATACCCACCCGCGCTGGCGAGACAGGATTGTTGGTCGCTCCGTGCTTCTGGTCGATGATGTCATGACATCAGGCGCGACCCTTTCGGCGGCGACACAGGCCTGTCTGGCCAGTGGAGCAGCAAGTATCAGTATTGTTGTACTGGCGAGGGCGGGAAAGGATGCCTAGATTGCAAGCAACCACAAAGGATGCATGCATGAAACAAGTTGAAATTTACACCTCCCCGCTTTGCGGCTTTTGTCACGCGGCAAAACGTCTTTTGAAGCAAAAAGACGTTAATTTTCAAGAGATCGACGTTTTTGCCGACCCATCGCGCAAGCCTGAAATGATCCAACGCGCCAATGGCGGCAGAACTGTTCCGCAGATTTTCGTTGGCGATGTTCATGTGGGCGGTTGTGATGAGCTTCACGCGCTTGAGCGCGCGGGCAAATTGGATGCCATGCTGGCAGCCTGATCATGATACGGGCAGGCCTTCTTCAACTCAATTCAAGTGATGATCCAGAGGCGAACCTTCCCCGGACGCGTGCGCTCTTGCGCGAAGCCGTCGAACGTGGCGCGGATATCGTGCTAACCCCAGAGGTAACGAATTGTGTTTCGGCCAGTCGGGCGCGGCAAGAATTGGTTCTCAGGCACGAAAGTGAGGATCCAACGCTTGCGGCGTTGATTGGAGATGCGCAGGCTCATGGTATTTGGCTGTTGATCGGGTCGTTGGCTGTCAAGACGGATGATGTGAATGGTCGGTTTGCCAATCGATCTTATCTCATCTCGCCTGACGGAAAGATCGTGGCGCGATATGATAAGATTCATATGTTCGACGTCGAAATTTCGGAAGATGAAAGTTATCGGGAATCGGCAGGTTATCGGCCGGGCGAGCGTGCGATACGCGCAGAGTCAGCGTTGGGGCAGTTTGGGCTGACGATTTGCTACGACCTGCGTTTCCCTACTCTTTATCGCCATCTGGCTCAGGCCGGTGCCGAAATCCTGACCGTACCATCCGCCTTTTCACCGGTTTCGGGTGCAGCCCACTGGGAAAGCCTTCTTCGCGCGCGTGCAATTGAGACCGGGTGTTTTGTTCTGGCGCCTGCGCAATGTGGAACCCACGAAGCAAAAGAAGGGAAGATGCGCAAGACTTGGGGGCATTCGCTGGCGGTAAACCCTTGGGGCGAGGTTCTGGTGGATGGTGGAACGGCGGCAGGCGTGTTAACCGTTGATATGGATATGGCCGAGGTGGCAAAAGCGCGTCAGCGTATTCCGTCGCTAAGTCATGGCAGATCGTTCAAGAGCCCCATTCGATATGACCGATTCCACGAGTAACTCGCTCGCAGTTGCATTGTTCGGAGAAATTCTGATCGCCGATCAGATGATCCGGAGCAGGCTCTCGCGTGTCCTCCCCAAGGGGATGGAAATTTCCCATTTTACATTGCTCAACCATTTAGCGCGCGCGGGCGGCGAACGCTCGCCCGCCCAGTTGGCGAAAAGCTTTCATGTGACGCGTGGGGCTATGACCAACACTCTGCACAAACTCGAATGGGCCGGCTATGTGCATATCCGACCGGATTGGGATGATGCGCGGCGCAAGATGGTGGCGATTTCACCGGCAGGGCGTAAAGCGCGTGATGTCGCAATGTCGGCAATCACCCCTATCATATCGGAAATGGTGGCCGAGTTGGGCGATGACCGAGTCCGTGGCGTTCTTCCGGTGCTTCGCGGGCTCAGGGACAAGCTCGAATCCGAGGCATAATGCTGGATTTTACGCTTTGATGCTGGTGGTGACATAGTTCACGCTCAAATCACGACTGGACAGAGACCATGACCAACTGAGTGGGTTGAAAACAAAGCCTTTTTTATCAACCGGTGTCAGGCCAGCTTGCGACAGCAAATCATAGAGTTCCTCGGGCGTTATGAACTTTGACCATTCATGGGTGCCCTTAGGTAGCCACCTCATGACGTGTTCGGCTCCAACGATAGCCATGACATAGCTTTTTGCGTTTCGGTTCAACGTCGAACATATGTGAAGCCCTCCGGGCTTTAGAAGTTGCTGACATGCCATGAGATAGATCAGCGGGTCTGACACGTGCTCCACCACTTCCATATTCAGGACCACGTCGAACTCTTCGCCTGCTGCTGCCAAATTTTCGGCGGTTGTATGACGATAGTCGATTTCGAGACCTGAACGTTCGGCATGGATTTGCGCTATTGGAATATTGCGCTCGGCTGCGTCGGCACCAACCACCTCGGCCCCGAGTCTTGCCATTGGTTCGGATAGAAGCCCACCACCGCATCCGATATCGATGATGCGTAGCCCCGCGAACGGCGTGTCGTCAGAAAGAGAGCGATCAAACTCAGACGCAATTTGCGCAGTGATATAGTCGAGACGACAGGGATTGAGCATGTGCAGTGGCTTAAACTTACCCTGCGGATCCCACCATTCTGTTGCCATAGCTTCGAACTTGGCTACTTCGGAAGGATCAATGGTGGTCGGGGTGGCTTGCATTCTGCTCTCCATGTGATCATTTGTGTCTGTCTTGCTATATAGGTCTTTGATGGACAAGTTCCCGGAGCAAAAAAGCGCGGTACAATATCTTTACGCGCCTGTTGACCCGTTCGACCGCCGGATGCTGGATGTTGGCGATGGGCATCAGATCTATGTGGAGCAGTCTGGTAATCCTGACGGCATGCCAGTCGTCGTGCTTCATGGTGGCCCGGGCGGCGGATGCAGCCCGGCAATGCGCCGATACTTCGATCCAGCTATATATCGAATTGTCTTATTTGATCAGCGCGGATGCGGTAGGTCACGTCCTCATGCGGAAGTGACCAATAACACCACTTGGCATCTGGTTCATGACATCGAATTTATCCGCGAAACGCTGGGTATTGACCGGTGGATTGTCTTCGGAGGGAGCTGGGGGGCGACTTTGTCGCTTATCTATGGGATCACACACCCAGATAGGATCGAACATCTCGTTTTGCGCGGTGTTTTCTTGATGACCCAGCCTGAGCTTGATTGGTTCTATGGAGGCGGTGCCGGTCATTTCTGGCCCGAAACCTGGTCCAGATTTCAGAAGTTGGTGCCGGAAAACGAACGTGGGGACATGATCGGCGCCTATAACACGCGCCTATTTTCAGGAGACCGCGCCACTGAGATCACCTATGCGAAGGCTTGGTCCGCATGGGAAAATGCGCTGGCCTCAGTGCGGTCAACCGGTGCCATGGGCGATGCACCGCCAGAGTATGCCCGGGCCTTCGCAAGACTCGAAAATCATTATTTCACCCATAAGGGGTTCCTTGATGAGGACGGTTGGATTCTCAAAAATGCGTCAAAGCTTCGGGATGTGCCGGGCGTAATCGTGCAAGGGCGCTATGACATGATTTGCCCGCCTGTTTCGGCATGGCGGCTGGTACAGGTATGGGACCGCGCAGAACTGCAAATGATTCAAATGGCCGGCCATGCGCTGAGCGAGCCGGGGATAAGCGCAGCCTTGGTCAAGGTAATGGATGCGTTAGGCGCCAAGAAATGATCTCGGGCAAGATTTTTGTGACCATGACAGCGATTTGTTAGCGCCATTTTCCACAAGTTTGGCGTGAAATGAATTCGCGAATGTCCAATGGACTTGCAGACTCAACCAACTCGGCGTATATGCCCTCTCAACAGCGGCGCGTGCGGGTCCTGACCCAGCGTTCCACCGGGAAAGATCGACGGGCCGCGGGCCCGTTTTTTTGTGCTTGGACGACGAATGACCAACGACCTGATTGCAAAGGCAGCGATAGATCGGCGACTCGCCGAGATCGTCACCCCAGTTATCGAAGACATGGGGTTCGAACTTGTGCGCATCCGGCTGATGGGGGGCAAAACTTCGACGCTTCAGATTATGGCCGAGCGCCCTGAGGGCGGTATAGAGGTTGACGAATGCGCCCGTATCAGCACCGAGGTGAGCGCGGTGCTCGACGTTGAAGATCCGATCATCGATACTTATACATTAGAGGTGTCAAGTCCCGGCATTGACCGACCTCTGACCCGGATCAAGGATTTCGAGACTTTCGAAGGCTATGAAGCAAAGCTTGAAACCAGCGAGCTGATCGAGGGCCGCAAACGGTTCAAAGGTATTCTGGCGGGTGTCGAGGGTGAGGAAATTCTTGTCAATGTCGAGGAAGGCACCATCGGGCTTCAGTTCGATTGGCTGTCAGATGCCAAGCTTGTCCTGACAGACGAGCTGATCAAAGAGATGCTGCGCCAACGCAAAGAAGCCGGCGTATTGGATGAAGACCAGTTCGACGCGATCGAAGATGACGCGTCGCGGGAGGAGTGAACATGGCAATTACCTCTGCAAACCAGTTGGAACTCTTGCAGACCGCGGAAGCGGTGGCACGCGAGAAAATGATCGATCCCGGCCTCGTGGTCGAGGCAATGGAAGAAAGCCTCGCGCGTGCAGCCAAGAGCCGGTATGGCGCCGAGATGGACATCCGGGTCAGCATCGACCGCAAGACGGGTCGCGCCACCTTCACCCGTGTACGCACGGTGGTCGAAGACGAAGAGCTTGAAAACTATCAGGCCGAAATGACCGTCGAACAGGCGAAACAGTATCTGGAAGATCCAAAGGTTGGTGATCAATTTACTGAAGAAGTCCCGCCTGTCGAAATGGGCCGAATTGCTGCGCAAAGCGCCAAACAGGTGATTCTTCAGAAGGTTCGCGAAGCCGAGCGTGACCGTCAGTACGAAGAATTCAAGGACCGCGCAGGCACTATCATCAATGGCATGGTCAAACGCGAAGAATACGGCAATGTCATCGTTGATGTTGGCCGTGGCGAAGCGATCCTGCGCCGTAACGAGAAAATAGGTCGCGAAAGCTATCGTCCGAACGAACGTATCCGCTGCTACATCAAAGATGTGCGCCGCGAGGCACGCGGACCGCAGATTTTTCTGAGCCGAACCGCGCCGGAATTTATGGAAGAGCTTTTCAAGATGGAAGTGCCCGAGATCTATGATGGTATCATCGAGATCAAGGCTTGTGCCCGTGATCCGGGAAGCCGGGCCAAGATTGCCGTGATCTCCTATGATGGGTCCATTGATCCGGTCGGTGCCTGTGTGGGTATGCGCGGCAGCCGCGTGCAGGCCGTGGTCAACGAACTTCAGGGCGAAAAAATCGACATCATCCCATGGAACGAAGATCAGCCGACCTTCCTTGTGAACGCGCTTCAGCCGGCTGAAGTGAGCAAGGTCGTCTTTGATGAGGAGGCCGAGCGCATCGAAGTCGTCGTTCCCGAAGACCAGCTCTCACTCGCTATTGGTCGTCGTGGCCAAAACGTTCGCCTTGCCAGCCAGCTCACAGGGCTGGACATCGATATCATGACCGAAGCCGAAGATAGCGAGCGTCGCCAGAAGGAATTCGAGTTGCGCACGCAACTCTTCATGGACACGTTGGATCTGGACGAATTCTTTGCTCAACTCTTGGTGTCCGAAGGCTTTACCACCCTTGAAGAGGTGGCATACGTCGAACTGGACGAGCTTCTGGTGATTGATGGCGTTGACGAAGATACCGCGCAGGAATTGCAAGCGCGGGCGCGCGATGTTCTAGAGGCACGCGCCAAAGAGGCCCTCGAAAAGGCGCGTGAACTTGGCGTCGAAGACAGTTTGATACAATTCGAAGGGCTTACGCCTCAAATGGTTCAGGCGCTTGCGGAAGATGGTGTGAAAACGCTGGAAGACTTCGCAACCTGCGCCGATTGGGAGCTTGCTGGCGGCTGGACGATTGTCGAGGGTGAAAGACAAAAGGATGACGGCATACTCGAGCCCTTCGACATGAGCCTCGAGGAAGCTCAGGCTATGGTGATGACGGCCCGTGTGATGCTTGGATGGGTGGACCCTGCTGATCTCGAAACCGATGAGCCCGATGAAGAAGAAGGCGACACAACAGAGGAGGTCGGGGCCTGATTCTTTCAGGCCTCGGTGTCTATCATGGGTAGCGTGGTGCAGCCCAACGACCGAAGTGAAGGTCCCGAACGCAAATGTATTGCAACCGGCGAAGTACGACCTAAATCTGAACTGATCCGGTTTGTGGTCGGACCCGAGGCTCAAATTGTGGCGGACGTTGCCGCAAAGTTGCCGGGACGCGGCATATGGGTCACGGCGTCGCGCGACGCCTTGGAAAAGGCCGTTGCAAAAGGTCTGTTCAAGCGCGCTGCAAAACAGCATGTGAACGTACCGGAAGATTTGGTGGCCCAAGTCGAATCGATGCTGGCGCGGCGTGTCATAGATTTGATCAGCCTGAGCCGGAAAGGTGGTGGTGCCGTCTCGGGCTATGAAAAGGTCAAGGATTGGCTTTCAAAGGAAGAGGCGGTTGCGCTCATTCAGGCCTGCGATGGCTCAGAGCGCGGAAAATCGAAGCTAAGCACGCCCCATCGGGGCAAATTCATTGGATGGCTGACCGCGAATGAGTTGGGTCAGGCGTTCGGGCGCCAAACGACGATCCATGCGGCATTGCGCGCTGGAGGTTTGGCGCAACGTGTTGTAGAGGAGGCGCAAAGGTTGAAGGGCCTGCGTGCCCCGGACGGCGGCAGCGGTCGCCGGAAAGGAAAGTAGAACCAGATGAGCGACAACGACGGAAAGAAAACATTGGGTGTGCGCGGCGGTCCTCGCTCGGGGAATGTGAAGCAGAGCTTCAGCCACGGACGCACCAAGAACGTCGTGGTGGAAACCAAGCGCAAGCGCGTGGTCATGCCCAAGCAAGGCGGAGCCGCGTCGGGTGGAGCCGCGTCGAAAGGTGTGACCGGCGGTGATCCTAGCAAGCGCCCCGCGGGTATTTCTGACGCTGAGATGGAGCGTCGCCTCAAGGCACTGCAAGCCGCAAAGGCGCGCGAGACCCAAGAGGCCGAAAAGCGCGAAGCCGACGAGAAGGCCCGAGAGGATGAGCGTCAGCGTCGACGCGAGGAAGCCGAAGCCAAGGAACGCGAAGAACAGGAGCGCGCCGAACGCGCCCGCGTTAAGGCCGAAGAGGACGAGCGCAAGCGGCGCGAAAGCGAAGAAGCCGCCAAGGCGGCTGCCGCAGCTGCTGCCGCCCCGCAAGAAGCACCTTCAGCGGCGCGCACCACGCCGACAAAGCAGGCGCAACCGGCGCGAAAGCAGGACAAGGATCGCCCCGAGCGCCAAGGGCGCGGTAAGGGTCGCGACGATGGTCGTCGCTCTGGCAAGCTTACGTTGAACCAAGCTCTTTCGGGCGAAGGTGGGCGTCAGAAATCTCTTGCCGCGATGAAGCGCAAACAAGAGCGTGCCCGGCAAAAAGCCCTCGGAGGGGGCGAGTCGCGTGAAAAGGTTGTGCGTGGCGTTCAGCTTCCCGAAGCGATTGTCGTCAGCGAATTGGCCAACCGTATGGCCGAGCGTGTCGGTGATGTCGTGAAGGCGCTAATGCAGAACGGCATGATGGTGACACAGAATGAAACCATTGACGCCGACACCGCCGAGCTGATCATCGAAGAGTTTGGGCACAAGGTTGTGCGTGTTTCTGATTCCGACGTTGAGGATGTGATCGACACGGTGGATGACAAGCCGGAAGATCTCAAGTCACGCCCACCGGTCATTACCATCATGGGTCACGTTGATCATGGTAAGACGTCGCTTCTTGATGCGATTCGCGATGCTAAGGTCGTGTCGGGCGAAGCGGGTGGCATTACGCAGCACATCGGTGCCTATCAGGTCACCACAGATAGCGGATCGGTTCTTTCATTCTTGGATACTCCCGGTCACGCGGCGTTCACCTCGATGCGTTCGCGCGGGGCGCAGGTGACGGATATCGTTGTGCTTGTCGTGGCCGCCGACGATGCGGTGATGCCGCAGACCATCGAGGCCATCAATCACGCCAAGGCGGCCAAGGTGCCGATGATCGTGGCGATCAATAAGGTCGACCTGCCCGCTGCCGACCCCGACAAGGTGCGAGCTGATCTGCTCCGCCACGAAGTGGTCGTTGAGGCGATGTCGGGTGATGTGCAGGACGTCGAAGTGTCTGCGGTGAGCGGTCAGGGTCTTGAGGAACTGCTCGAAGCGATCGCGCTTCAGGCCGAGATTCTCGAACTCAAGGCAAATCCGAACCGTGCCGCTGAAGGTGCGGTGATCGAAGCACAGCTTGATGTCGGGCGTGGCCCCGTTGCCACCGTTCTGGTGCAGAAAGGAACTCTCAAGCAAGGTGATATCTTTGTTGTCGGTGAGCAGTACGGTAAGGTCCGCGCGCTTATCAGCGATACCGGTGAGCGGGTCAAACAAGCAGGTCCGTCTGTTCCGGTAGAGGTTCTCGGCTTGAATGGTACGCCTGAAGCAGGTGACGTCTTGAACGTTGTCGAAACCGAGTCACAAGCTCGGGAGATCGCGGAGTATCGGGAAAAAGCGGCCAAGGACAAGCGTGCCGCAGCTGGGGCCGCTACAACTTTGGACCAGCTTCTTGCCAAAGCCAAAGACGATCAGAATGTCGCTGAGCTGCCTATCCTCGTGAAGGCTGACGTTCAGGGTTCTGCTGAGGCCATCGTTCAAGCAATGGAGAAGATCGGGAACGATGAGGTACGCGTTCGCGTGCTGCATTCCGGCGTGGGGGCTATCACCGAAAGTGACATCGGTTTGGCCGAAGCCTCGGGTTCGCCGGTGCTTGGCTTTAATGTTCGGGCGAATGCGCCGGCGCGTAACAGTGCCAATCAGAAAGGCGTCGAAATACGCTACTATTCTGTGATTTATGACTTGGTCGATGATGTGAAGGCGGCGGCTAGTGGCCTTCTCGGTGCCGAAATTCGAGAGAAGTTTATCGGCTACGCGCAGATCAAAGAAGTCTTCAAGGTAACCGGAGTGGGCAAAGTCGCGGGCTGTCTCGTGACCGAAGGTATCGCGCGGCGTTCCGCCGGTGTGCGCCTATTGCGCGACGATGTGGTTATCCACGAAGGCACGCTGAAAACTCTCAAACGCTTCAAAGATGAAGTTTCCGAAGTTCAGTCTGGACAAGAGTGCGGTATGGCATTTGAGAATTACGAAGATGTGCGCGAAGGCGATGTCATCGAAATTTTCGAGCGTGAAGAGATAGAGCGCAAGCTGGACTGACACGCTACGAGATATTCTGAAATAAAAAGGGCGGCCTGTAATGGCCGCCCTTTTTGCATTGAAACATTCCGCTTTTAGGCAGCACGTGCCGTAATTGGAGTTCCAGCGAAGAGCTTGTCGCCTACACGCACCTGCATACGCCCGTCGGGCAGAAGACGAACAAATATTCCCTGCACCGAGACACAACTTCCAAGTTGAATTGTACGTAACATGCCATATCCCCCCAGATGTGACGTATTTTCGATCGTGATTTCAGGTCACTCAAAAAATGGCACCATCAAACAAACCCCAATCAATATACTTCAAGTTGCGATCTGAGCCACTGGAAAGTCCTGAGTTAATTCAAGTTGTTACAAATACCTAAATTTTCAGTTAACCAATCCTGTTTTTTTACAGCCAATCTCGCAGAATCGGGATCAAGGGTAAGTCTGCCGGCGGCATGGGGTAAGCGTACATTTCAGTCGGGCGTACCCACCTGAGATTTTGACCTTCTCGGGGGTGCGGCACTCCTTCCCACTTACGGCAGGCAAACAACGGCATCAGCAAATGGAAGTCTTCATAGCGGTGACTTGCGAATGTGAGGGGTGCCAAGCAACTGGCCCAAGTGTTGATGCCAAGCTCCTCCTCCAGTTCGCGTATAAGAGCCTGTTCAGGTGTTTCGCTAGATTCTACCTTTCCACCGGGAAACTCCCACATTCCTGACATGGGTTTTCCCTCGGGGCGTTGACCCAAGAGTACGCGCCCATCAATGTCGATCAGAGCAACAGCCGATACGAGAATTGTCTTCATCACATCTTCTTCGAAAAATTTGGAGCAAAGCCGAGCAAAGACCTCATGAGCGATAATCGGCGTTTATCTCGATATAGCGATGGGTGAGATCACAGGTCCACACATGAGCGGTTCCGCCACCCAGACCCAGATCCACACTGATCTGCAGGTCGGTCTGCCGCATATAGCTTGCTGCGGTCTCTTCGTTATAGCCCGGGCTTACCCATCCCTTTTCGGCCACGAGCAGGTCGCCAAACCATATCGACAGAAGGTCACGATCCGCAGGGGCGCCTGATTTTCCGATTGCCATAACGATTCGGCCCCAATTTGGATCTTCGCCGGCGATGGCCGTCTTGACCAGAGGTGAGTTGGCGATTGAAAGCGCATGGGTGCGGGCATCCGCGTCTGATGATGCACCTGTAACCCCGATTTCGATGAACTTGGTCGCTCCTTCGCCGTCTCGCACGACCTGATGCGCGAGATCCAACATGACGCGACGCAGGCCCTCCATGAAGTTTAGAGAGGTCTCATTGATCTTGACCCCGGACGCTCCCGTAGCTGCAACCAGAAGTGTGTCTGATGTGGAGGTATCGCTATCGACCGTGATGCAATTAAAAGTCTGCTTATTGAGGGCGGACACCATCGACTGAAGGACGGGTTGGTCTACAGTCGCGTCGGTGAAGATGTATACCAACATCGTCGCCATATCGGGGGCAATCATCCCTGATCCTTTGGCAATCCCGGCGATTCGCACGGTCTCTCCATTGATCTGAACCTCGGCACAAGAGCCCTTGGCGAAGGTGTCGGTCGTCATGATAGCACGCGCAGCTTCGCCAATGGTGGCTTCACTCAGTGTGTCTGCAAGATTGTGAATCTTCGAAACAATGCGGTCATGCGGCAGAGTTTCGCCAATGACGCCGGTAGACGATGTGAAGACCCGAGCCATCGGGACGTCAAGTGTCTCCGCAACAGCGGAGGTAATTGCTTTTACGGATTCAACACCATGCTTTCCAGTAAAGGCATTGGCATTACCGGAATTTACAAGAATTGCGGCACCGGTTTCACTATGCACCCCAATCTTTTCCTGACAATCGAGCACGGGCGCGGCCCGTGTGGAAGATTTTGTGAAGACACCGGCGATGGTGCTGCCAGCAGCGAGATGCGCGAGCATTACATCCGGGCGGCCTGTATATCTGACACCGGCCTCCACGGTGGAGAAACGAACTCCACCGATAACTGGCATGGACGGGAAAGACTTAGGCGCAAGCGGCGAAACCGGGATATCTTTGCCCATTCACTACTCCTCGAGAAGGTCAATATTATTGAGCACCGATGGATCCATCGTCTCGGCAGAATCGCGATTTATCTCGACAGCCTTAGAAAGCTCCTCGATCCGGGCCTGCACTGCGTCTTGACGTATCTGCTCTTCAATTTCGCCCCGTACCTCTGCAAGATCGGGTGTGCCTTGAAGGCGGGTCTCTTCCAACTTGATCACGTGCCAGCCAAATTGAGTCTCAACCGGGTTTGAAACGCTACCGGGCTCCATTTCGGCCACCGCGGAGCCAAAGGGCTCAACCATCATATCAGCAGTAAACCAACCAAGCGCACCACCATTGGGGCCTGAGGGACCGGTAGAATGCTCACGCGCCAAAGTCGCAAACTCGGCTCCGTCTTTGAGAGACGCTACTAATTCGCTGGCCTTTTCTTCGGTTTCGACAAGGATATGCGAAGCTTTGAATTCGGTTGGCTTGGCCGACTCGGCATAATTTTCTTGATAGACCTGTTGAACTGCTTCGTCCGTAATCGCGTTTTTGCTGATCCGTGCGAGAATTTCGCCAGCAATGATCGCTCTGCGCTCATTCTCAAGCGTGAGCTGCGCTGTCTTGGAAAGTTCTCCTTCAAAGTTTTCCTCAAGAATGGCTTGCTGGATCAACTGATCCAAAATGCCTTCGAACAGAATCTCTGCCGGAAGCTCTGCCACTTGTTGGGGCAGCCCTGCGCGCAACACGATCATATGGCCAAGCGTTATGTCGGTTCCATTCACAGTTGCCACAACGGTGTCCGCCGTTGGTGCTTCGTCCGCGAGCGCCGGCACGCCAGCAGCAGACATTGCAAAGACGGCGGCAAAGGTAAGAGGACGGAGACTATTTAGCATGTTGGTATCCTTTGGACATACAGCCCATAGAGCTGCGTGGGTGCGTGACGTTGACACTCAAGAACCAGCCCCTTACATCGCCTTAAGATCAAGGCGGAACCCGTGCCTTTACGCCTGTTGTAGGGTGGTGTGAAACAGGGGGCAAGCAATTGCCCCGAATGGGTGGCCAAATGAAAAAAGCGGAGCGGATATGCTGGGATTTGGAACGGTTACCAAAAAGATTTTTGGCACGCCGAATGACCGTAGGATCAAGGCAACTCGCCCGTTGGTCGCCAAGATCAATAGCCTTGAGCCAGACTTTGAAGCACTGAGCGACGACGAGATCAAGGCAAAGACCGAGGAATTGGCCACGCGGGCGATGAAGGGTGAAAGTTTGGATGATCTCCTGCCCGAAGCTTTCGCAAACTGCCGAGAAGCAGCTAAGCGTGCGTTGGGCCTGCGTGCATTCGATGTTCAGCTTATGGGCGGGATTTTCCTTCATCAGGGCAATATATCGGAGATGAAAACTGGCGAGGGCAAGACGCTGGTGGCGACTTTTCCCGCCTATCTCAACGCACTTACGGGCAAAGGCGTGCATATCGTCACCGTGAACGATTATCTCGCCAAACGGGATGCGGATTGGATGGGTAAGGTCTATGGAGCTCTCGGTCTTTCGACTGGTGTGGTCTATCCCCAACAGCCCGCCGGTGAGAAAAAAGAGGCTTATGCCGCCGATGTAACCTATGCCACCAACAACGAGTTGGGTTTTGATTATCTGCGCGACAATATGAAATCCACCCTCGAAGAGATGTCGCAAAGGGGGCACAATTTCGCAATCGTAGACGAGGTGGACAGCATTCTGATTGATGAAGCACGGACACCCCTCATCATTTCTGGTCCTGCTGAAGATCGCACTGATCTTTACAAATCAATCGATATAGTCATCCCCGAGCTTTCAGACGAGCATTTCACCATCGACGAGAAATCTCGAAATGTTACTTATACCGACGAGGGGAACGAGTTTCTTGAAGAGTTGCTTCACGAACGCGGTCTACTGCCGGAAGATCAGTCCCTTTACGACCCGGAAAGCACGACAATCGTTCACCATGTGAATCAGGGCTTGCGCGCGCACAAGCTGTTCCAGAAGGACAAGGATTACATCGTTCGCAACGGTGAGGTCATGCTCATCGACGAGTTCACCGGGCGGATGATGCCGGGTAGGCGCCTTTCCGATGGCCTGCACCAAGCTATCGAGGCCAAGGAAGGCTGCAAGATCGAACCCGAGAACGTGACCATGGCGCAGGTGACATTCCAGAACTATTTCCGTCTCTACAACAAGCTTTCGGGAATGACAGGCACAGCAGCGACCGAGGCCGAAGAATTTGCCGAAATTTATGGGTTGGGTGTGGTCGAAGTGCCCACGAACAAGCCGATTACGCGTGAAGACAAGGACGACGCCGTTTATCGTTCCGTAGAAGACAAATACGCGGCTATCATCGAGGCAATTGCCGAGGCCCACAAAAAGGGTCAGCCGATCCTGGTGGGGACAACTTCCATTGAGAAATCTGAGAAGCTGAGTGAACTTCTCACTGAAGCCGGCATAACGCACAACGTCCTCAACGCCCGACAGCACGAGAGCGAGGCACAGATCGTGGGTGACGCTGGTAAGCTTAATGCCGTGACGATCGCCACGAACATGGCTGGACGCGGCACCGACATCAAACTCGGTGGCAACGTAGAGATGAAGATCATGGAGGCTATTGCCGCTGATCCCGAAGCAGACCCCGAAAAGATTCGTGAGCAGCTTGAAACTGAGCATGATGCGGATGAACAAGCGGTAAAAGAGGCTGGAGGCCTGTTTGTCTTGGCCACCGAACGGCATGAAAGCCGCCGCATCGACAACCAGTTGCGGGGTCGCTCGGGACGTCAGGGAGATCCCGGTAAATCAGCCTTCTTTCTAAGCCTCGATGACGATCTGATGCGCATCTTTGGCTCGGAACGGCTTGAAAAGGTGTTGTCAGGTCTTGGCATGAAAGAAGGCGAGGCGATTATACATCCTTGGGTGAATAAGAGTCTTGAACGGGCCCAAGCCAAGGTCGAAGGCCGGAATTTCGATATCCGCAAACAACTCCTGAAGTTCGATGACGTGATGAACGAGCAGCGAAAGGTTATCTTCAAGCAGAGACTCGACATCATGCAGGCCGAAGACCTTTCGAATATCGTTCAGGACATGCGCAACGAAGTGGTCGACGACTTGGTCGATCAGCACATGCCGCAGAAAACTTATGCTGACCAGTGGGACACCGAAGGGCTGCACGAAGCTCTCAAGGAAAGCCTGAACATGGATCTTCCTGTCATTGCATGGGCCGACGAAGAGGGCGTGGATGATGAACAAATCGCAGAACGCATTGAGTCCGCCGCCGATGATATGATGGCTCAGAAAGCTGTGAAATTCGGGCCGGAGACCATGCGCATGGTCGAAAAGCAAATACTCCTGAGCACGATCGATACCAAATGGCGCGAGCATCTGGTCACACTTGAGCATCTGCGCAGTGTCGTTGCCTTTCGTGGTTATGCGCAACGTGATCCCTTGAACGAATACAAGACCGAAGCGTTCACACTCTTCGAATCTATGCTCGACAGCCTTCGTCAGGACGTGACACGCCAGCTTGCTATGGTACGGCCCATGTCCGACGAAGAGCAGAAAACCATGATGGATCAGATGTTGGCGCAGCAGGCCGTGGCCGACGGCAAGAGCGATCCGGAAGAAGTCGTAACCGAGACCGGAAAGTCTGTCGAATTTGACGAAGGTGATCCGTCGACGTGGGGGGATCCGGGGCGGAACGACCCATGCCCGTGTGGCTCCGGCAAGAAGTTCAAACACTGTCACGGCAGGCTTTGACCAAGTAGCCAAAGCCCTAGAACGATCTTATCAGCGCCATATGTGCGCCCAAGTCTGAAGGCACAAATCTTCCATTCCGAAGGCGGATTGGGAGATTTGGTATGTCCAAGATCAAGTATGCATCACTGGCCTGTGGCACCTTGGCGGTGGCCATTACCGCTGCGCATTTCATGCAAAGTGACAACGCGCCCCGGCAATCAATGATGCCCGCACAGACGCAAACTGACGCGACGAAGGTGAAGGCTGCGGACCAAGCCGAGAATGCCACCAATAGCCTTCAGATTAAGGATGTCACGCTGACGTCGGCGCTTCCGTCAATGCCGGAGGCGTTTGATAGCCCGCTGGCCGCGTTGCCAGCAGCGGCGCCCGCGCCGGAAATTGCGGAGCAGGCTCCGTTGCCGGATTTGCCGCAGGAGGAAAGCGTTCCAAGCTTGAATTGCGAATATATTCTGACCGCGAAGGCCGAAGTGCGCGCTATGGTGCGTCTAACACTTAACGCCCGTTGTCTTGAAAACGAACGCTTCACATTGCACCACAATGGCATGATGTTCACAGGCGTTACTGATGCCGAAGGCCAAAGTGAAATGCTTGTTCCGGCGCTTTCAACCGAGCCGGTTTTTATCGCTGCGTTCCTGAACGGAGAAGGCGCGGTGGCAAACGCCAAAGTGCCTGCGTTCACGGAATATGACAGGAGAGTTGTGCAGTGGAAGGGTCCAAGCGGGCTTCAATTGCATGCACTGGAAGCGGGGGCGGAATATGGTGATCCAGGTCACATCTGGGCCGGTGCCGACCAAGATAAAGCGGCGTCCGATGGATTTCTGGTTCGGTTGGGAAACCCTCAA
>Ga0102938_10001698_pt1 | contig 16702 bp, 17 predicted proteins | sample SalPonR2_B_D2_MG_FD_84516 | JGI IMG/M metagenome (GOLD analysis project Ga0102938, IMG submission 84516) | Salt pond soil microbial communities from South San Francisco under conditions of wetland restoration - Salt Pond MetaG R2_B_D2_MG | ecosystem: Environmental > Aquatic > Marine >...
CAACCGGGAATGACGATCTATGAACTGGGTTGCGGCAAAGCCAAGTTCTTAAAAAAATTGCGGAAAAAATATCCCGAGCAAAATTTGAAATTAGTGGGGATAGAGAATTTTATTTTCCCCTTGACCTTATTAAAAATTCAAAATAGAATATTCCAATACAATATCCAGATCAGGGACGAGGATATATTCCAAACCGATATCAGCGAAGCCGATGTCATTTACTGTTTTCTGAATGTGGAAGCTATGAAAAAGTTAAAGCCCAAACTTTTATTCCAAACCAAATCCGGAACCAAGATAATAAGCTATCAATTTTCCATCCCGGATACGGAACCGGAAAAAGTAATCCAACATTCACCCCGAAACAAAATATTCATATACCAAGTTTAATAATTATGGTGGCCATAGTTCAACGGTTAGAACACTGGTTTGTGGCACCAGGGATCTGGGTTCGATTCCCAGTGGCCACCCCAAATAAAAATCCTCCCGCAAGGGAGGGTTTTTGTTTAACTAAAAACCTCCCTTGCGGGAGGTTTTTAAGAATCACTGAAATAAAAGATTATTTTTTTATGGGTAGGGTGACAATAAACTCGGTACCCTTGCCTTCCTCGCTATCGCATTCTATGTCCCCGTTATGTTTATCAACGATGTTCTTGGTTATAAACAATCCCAAGCCGGTGCCCTGAGTTTCCATTTGCACCACATTTTCCGCCCGGAAGAACTTGGTAAACAACTTGCTTTGATTCTGCTTGGGTATACCCACTCCGTTATCCTTTACTTTTATGGTCAACTCCTCCTTACCGGCTTTTATAACCAGGGAAATCTTACCTTTTTCCGGAGTAAATTTGACCGCATTCTCCAACAGATTCTGCAAAACCAATTCCATTTTCTCCTTGTCCATATATATCTTGGGTATCTTTTTAGGTTTTTGCAGGTCAAACTTAATATCCTTTTCTTCTATTTTATTTTTTAAATTCTCCATCACCATGTCCACCACCTCGTTAATATCATGTTTGCCAAAGGAATAGCCGAACCTGCCTTCCTCGATCCGGGAGACATTAAGCATATCATTAACCAATTTAATAACCCTTTCATTGCTTTTATAACCTTGGTTTAAAAGATCCTCTTGCTCTTGGTTCAGGGAGCCGGAGCTCTCGGTAAGCACCATTCTTATAGCCCACTTTATGGCGGTCAGGGGAGTTCTGAGTTGATGAGCCGCTATGGAAATGAATTCGGATTTTAGCTCGTCCACTATCTTTTCCCGGGTTAGGTCATAGAAGATCTTCATGTGCCCAAAGCAAACATTCTGTTCGTCGCATACGGGAATAGTGGTTACTTTATACACCTTGTCCCCTCGATTATACTTAACCCTGCCGGCCTTATAGGGGGTACTTCTGGTGGCACTGTTCTCCGGTTTATCCGAGGGTATGACCACCTCTTCTACTAATATCTTTCCCTTTTTCTCGATTATCCTGCTCCTAAAGGAAGCATTGACCATATCCTCAAAATCACTGAAGGAAAAATATCTGGAGTCCTTTTTCTTTATCTTTTTGCCCCTATCATCCTCTTTGAAGCCGAATATCTTTTGAGCACTGGGGTTAAAAAGAGATATGACCCAGGAATTATCAACCATGATTATGGGATCGGAAAAACTGGAAATAATGGTAGAAACCTTGTGTTTTTCCCTTTCTGATTTTTCCCGTTGATTTTTAAGGTCGGAATAGGCCTTTTTAATGGACTGCTTGGAGTCCTGAAGCTGCCTTATCTTCTCATCCAACTGAGAGGCCATTTTATTAAAAGATTCAGCCAACTCCGCGAATTCGTCATCACTCTCAATATTTATTCGCGTATTCAAATTCCCCTGCTTTAATTCCTCGGTTCCCTTGGTGAGCTTTTTGATGGGATAAATGAATTTTCTGACCAAAATAATACTGAAAAAGATCACGAACACGGCCAACAAAGCAAAGATCAAAAGGGTCTGGATCTTGATGTTCTTGTAATTCAATTGGGTTTCCTCGACCATTTTTTGATCCTGGCCCTCTAAACACTTATTCTGCTTTTCAATAAGATTTTGATATCCGGAAACGGTTAAAAAGGAAAAAATTATCATGGGCACGATGCCGATGACAGTCAAGGCCAAAAATAATTTTTTGGAAATATTCCAATTCATTTTTTAAGATTATTTTTCTTCCAAAGTTCTATCTCGACTATAAGTCAAATAGGTCAATAAGACGCTCAATACGATAATGGACCTAAAAAGGACCATTATCCAAGTGGCATTGAAACCTTGATTATCAAAAAACCCGATCACCGCATAGACCAAAATGGAAAGACTGGTGTAAAAATAAACCGAACGGAAATGCTTTTTTTTCAATCTGGTGATCAAATTTCTTAAAATATCATAGATCAAGAATATCACCCCGATGCCCAATATGATCTGGAAAAATTTCCAACTTACCGGATTAAGCAAATATTCCACGGAAAAGTAGGAGTCACTACCAAAAAGAAAACCCCCGGGCAGGATAAGGAAGGAATAACCCACAGCGGAAAAGGCCAAACAAGCTAACAAGACCACCATTCCCACTAACCACTTGGAATAGGCCCGATAAACAGCATAAGCTACTCCAAAAGAAAGCTGTAAATAAATAAGGGCTTGCACTCCATAGCGATTCATAATTTTGTCATAAAAGGGGTAACCGCCTTCATACAAAAATAAACCCGCTCCCACTAAAAGCCAAGTTAAACCCACGGAGAGCCAAAACCCTAAAACCATAAATTCGGCAAAAGTTTTAACCCTCTCCTTTAAAATTATCCTGGAGATCCAGAAAGAAACCCCGGCCACAATGAGGCAAATTAAACCATTGAACAATAAACCTGTTTGCATAAGAAAATGTTAAATCTTATATTTTTCCAATTCATAAGCACTGTAAGCGGTTAGGATCGAACTTAATATGAGTATTCTGACCAAAAGAACATGCCAACCGATATTGCCTAATTGCTCAAAAGCGCTAAAAATTATATATAATATCAAGGAAATGATGATGATGATTTTTTTGGTGTCCTTAGTTGCTTTATAGGACTTTATTGTCTTGATCAAGGCATAAACAAGAGCCAGAAAAGCCACAAAAATACCCGCTATTAAAACCAAATTGGCCTGCCAAGCAGCGGAATATTCCGTTCCCCAATTGGAAATCATGGGCTCGGATAGACCGAAATTGACAAAAAGGCAAAAAAAGGAAGCAGCCACTCCAAAAGCCACAAAATAAAAAATGGTTTTAACAACCTTATTCTCAAAAGCTATGGTGGCCACATAATGACCCAAAGTTAACAAAACAAACACTATAAGTATCTGAACGATATAGGCCAGAGCTCTATCAAAATTGACCAAGCCCATTCCAAAAAAACCGGTTCGCAAAACCATTAAAAAATGCATCATTCCTATGGCCATCCAACAATTGGCCAGGGAAATGTCCTCCGCGGTGCGATTGTCACTCCTAAAAATAGTGAAAACAACCAAAAAATCAGCGGCTGCCATCGCAGCCAGCGACAGCATACTGGTTAAAAGGGTGGTGGATATCTCCATTATTTTTTCTTCTTTTTATTATCCTTTTTTTTATTATCCTTTTTACCCTTATCTTTCTTATCCTCCTTGAAAAAATCCTTTAATTTTTGGGCTATTTCCCGACTGGTAAAATTGGCCTTGACCATGAAATCATTGGCCCCCATATCCTTGGCCTTTTTAATGTCGCTGTCCTGACCCAGATTGGAAAGCATTATTACCGGGGTTTGGGCTTTTTTCTTGTCGTCATTGCCTCTTATCTTTTCCAATATCTGAAAACCGTCTATGGTCGGCAAGATTATATCCAAAAGAACGATATCCGGATCGGATTCTTCAAAGGTTTTTAACCCCTCTTCTCCATCCTTGGCCTCATAGACCGAAAACCCTTCCTTGACCAATTGCTTGCTGGCCATTTTTCTTAAAAAAGACTCGTCCTCGACCAAAAGAACCTTGATGCCCAATTTCTGGGACTCCTTGCTTGATTTGGGTTGAGAAACCTTGGATCCGCTTTTCTTTTTTTGGCTCTTTTGTTTGCCGGCCAAATAATCATTGACCTTTTCCAGAACATCGGTGGGACTGAACTCGGTCTTGATCAAATGATCCACGGCTCCCAATTTTCGGGTCTTTTCTATTTCCACCGGCTGGCCGGAATTGGAAATTATGATCACCGGTATCTCCCGCTCTTCTTCATTTATTTTTTCCATTACCTCATATCCGTCCATCTTGGGCATTATAATATCCAAAAGTATCAGATCGGGATCCCAGGATTTGATCTTTTTATAACCCTCGTCCCCGTCGTAGGCGTTTTCTATTTCATAGCCCTCCTTTTTTAATTTGGAAGCAAGAAGATCGGCCAAAGGACGCTCATCCTCTATTATAAGTATCTTGGTCTTCTTGCTGTTGGATTTTTTATTGGCCATAATTCAAGAATTATTATTTATTCTCTTTTTTATAAGGAAGATAAACGGAAAATTCGGTGCCCTTGCCCTCCTCACTCTTGCATTTTATCTCCCCTCCGTGTTTTTTAACGATATTGTTGGCTATAAAAAGACCCAGGCCGGTTCCGTCCGTCTGCATCTTTTTCACATTCTCGGCCCGGAAAAACTTGGAAAAAAGCTTCTTTCTGTCCTTTTCCGGGATTCCCACTCCGTTATCAGCCACTTTGATCACCAGGTATTTCTTGCCTTTCTTGGTGGTAAAGGATACTTTGCCGTTCTCCGGAGTATATTTGACCGCGTTTTCCAAAAGATTCTGTAAAACCAATCTTATTTTCTCCTTATCTATATAGACCTGGGGCATTTTCTGGGGTTTTTTGACATCAAAATCAATATTCTTTTTCTTGATCTTGTTGTCCAAATTGCCCAAAACCGTTTTATAAACCTCCTTGAAATTCTCTTGAGCAAAATTATATTGCAATCTTCCTTCCTCGATACGGGTTACATTAAGCATGTCGTTGACCAATTTGATCATCCTTTCATTGCTCTCAAAGCCCTTCTTTAAAAGATCCCTTTGATCATCGGTAACTTCTCCGGTATCCCCATCCAGGATCATCTTAATGGCCCATTTAATGGCGGAAAGAGGAGTGCGTAGCTGGTGGGCGGCAATAGAAACAAATTCCGTCTTTAGGCGATTGATCCTTTTCTCCCGAGTCATATCGGAAAATATCTTCATGGTTCCTATATAATTCTCTTTGCTATCATAAACCTTGGTGGTGATTATTTTGTAGGTTAAGCTCTCTCCATCGTGTTCTATTTCCACTTCTTCTTCGTTGGGGTTGCTGGAGTCCAGTTCCTCGCCCGGAACAACCTGGTATTCCTTCTTAGTAAACTCCTTGAAATTTTCCATGGAAAAATTATCCTTCTTTTTTACCTTTTTTCCGATACAGGACTTAGGAAAATTGAAGACCTCCCGCGCCTTGGGATTCAATAAATTGATCTTTTTGTCCTGGTCCAAGATAATGATCGGATCCACCAAATTGGAAATAATGGCCAAAGTTTTGTTCTTCTCGCTTTCCACTTTATTCTTGGCCTCTTTGGTCTCTTCCAGGGTTTGGGCCAGCTTGTCCTTAGTCTTCTCCAGCTCCTTGGTTCTTTTTTTAACCTTGTCCTCCAATTTATCCTGGAATTTCTTGATCTCGGTTATATCATTGATGGCCAAGAAACAACCGATCACATTATTGTCCGCATCCTTTCTGGCAGCGGAGGAAACCCGGACCGGGATCTTTTTCTTCTTTTTGGTGACCAATTCCATTTCCCGATTCTTGATCTCACCCTTTTTCAGGGTTTCCTGGAACAGGCCATTTATCGGTTTTTTCTTGGAAAACAAAAAATCCACGCTTTTTCCTATCAAGTCGGTCTCCTCATATCCGCTTATCTCCTTTCCGGTCTGATTGACATCAACGACAACCCCCACCGGATTAATGGAATACACCGCCAGAGGTAAAAACAAGGAATATTCCTGAATATACCTTTCTAAATTTTCTAAATCCTCTTGTAGATTTTTGGCAAAAAATTGCTCTTCTTTGTTACCCATTTTGAATGATTATTTTTATTTTAAATTTACCAGGTAACCCGGAATTCATGATAAGGGTCTTGTCGGGCCATGCATTTGGTTTCCTCAACCGAGACCTTTGCTTCCTTGATAAGAAGCTCCGCAATAGCCCGGAAATAGCCCCGCAAAAATTGGCACAGGACCGGATGGGCCTTGAATTTTTTCAACCTTAGGACAACCACCCTGTTCTCCAAATCCAGTTTGTAGGTCTCCAATTCGCCTATATCCCAATGCTTACCCCAATATTTCGGAGTTTCCTCAAAGCTTTTTCTTTTGGAGACAAAATATCTCATTAAGGCCTTGACCACAAAAGAATTCTTAGGAGCGGAATACCCCATGTCAAATATCTGCTTATCACTCCAGTTAAAGGCCTTTTTAATAGCCAATAGGGAAATTATCCTCCAACTGGCCGGATACCACTCATTATTTCTTATCTTTTCATACTTAAGATCCACTCCCAGCTCATCGACCCTTTTTTGCAATTTTGTTAAGCCCTCTTTTCCCTTTTTACTCTTCACATACTGCATATCCGTTCTTAGGGTTACTCCTCTATTCCGCCCGGATACCTCCCGGATTATTTTTTGCGCCTCGGCTTGGTTGATCATATCACCATTGGATCTTAAATTCATGAAAAGAATCTCCCCGAAAATTGCATTTCGTCTCTTCGATGTTTATATTGTCATTTCTTAATATCATTTCGGCGAAAGCCAAAAAATGACCTTTCATATAGGGACAAAGATCGGGATGAAGCTTGAATTTCTTCAATCTTAATATCAAATATTTCTTCTTAACATCCAAATAGTAAGGATCCAACTCTCCGACTTGCCAATATTTTTGCCAATATTTAGCACTCTCCTTAAAAGTTTTATTCACGGAAACAAAATATCTCAATAAAGTCCTGGTTATAAAGGAATTACTGGAAGCGGAATGACCCAAGTCAAAAAAATCCTTATCCTTCCACTTAAAGGTCTTCTTGGCGTTTTCCAACAACAAAACCTTCCAACTAACAGGCAACCAAACAGTATTTTTGATCTTATAATAATCCAAGTCCTTGTTAACTTTCTTAAGCTCCTGATTCAACTTGTCCATGGCCTGTTTTCCTTGCCGGTCCCGAATATATTTAAAATCCGTGATTATAACATCACCTCTAACCCTCCCCCGAAGCTTTGATAGTTCCTTGATCCTTTTTTGTGAAATCATGGTTTTATTTCCAAGTAATTACAAACTCATGGGAAGCAGATTTATTCTTAAAAGGGCATTTGGATTCTTCTATTTGTGTTTCCGCGCCTCCCAATATCATGCTGCTAATAGCTCTGAAATACCCTTGAAAGTAAGTGCACAAAATGGGGTGAACCTTAAAATCCCTTAAACTAAAGATCAAATATTTCTCCTTTTCGTTCATCTTTCGGGTGCTCAGCATTCCTATGGAATAGTGCTTTTGCCAATACACCGATATCTCGGAAAAGGTCTTTTTCGCGGAAACAAAATACTTGAGAATGGTTCGCACAATAAAGGAATTCTTTGGAGCCGCTTCGCCCATTTTGAATATATCATCATCCTTCCAATCAAAGGTTTCTTTTATTACTAACAGGGAAATAACCCTCCAGCCCAAAGGATACCAACCCACGGTCTTGATCTCGTCATATTTGATCTCCGCGCCGGTTTTCCTGATCTCTTCTTCCACCTTTTTAAGAGCTTTCTGGCCATAATTATCAAGCACATATTTGGCATCGGTTTTTAAAACGGTCCCTCTGATGCTCCCTTTGAGCTTTAATATTTTGGATACTTCCTTTTTGCTGAACATATTTTTAACAATATTTGGTTCGAAAAATATAAACTGAACATACTGTTTATATTTTACCAGATATTGCCAATATTTACCAACTCCAAAAACCAAACCGTCTATTCCCGCCGCAAGGCCACCAAGGGGTCCAAGTCCGAAGCCTTTTTAGCCGGATATAATCCAAACAGGATGCCGCAAACAACCGAGAATATCAAAGCGGTCCAATAAGCTTGAGCCGGAATGCTAAAATCCCAAGATAAGCCATAAGCGGTGGCTCCTTGAGTTATGGCATAGGAAGCCGCAATACCGATAATTATTCCGATGATCCCCCCTAAAACGGTTATTAGAACCGACTCTATTAAAAACTGGATCAATACATCCCTTCTCTTGGCCCCCACTGCCTTCCTTAAACCTATTTCCTGGGTTCTTTCGTTTATTATAACATACATTATATTCATTATCCCAACACCGCCTACGATCAAAGATATTCCCACGATACCCAAAAGAAGAAAGGTGATGGCATTAGTCACTGTGTTCAATATATCCAACATCTCCTGCATGGTTACCACCCGAAAATCATCCTTGTTAGTGGACAATTTGCCGGTTTCCGGATCATAGGGGGCGTTGATATCATGATTGTCCCGGAGCAAGGCGCGAGCTCGATCGGCCGTCCTTTCTGCCTGTTCCGGATCCTTTAATTCATGAACCATATAAGTAATATGATCTATGCCCATCATCTTTTTCTGCAGAGTTTTGATGGGAATATAGATATAACTGTCAAAGTCCATGGTCATGACCGAGCCCCTTTCTTGCATCACCCCCACTATTCGGAATTTGGCGGTACCGATCTTAATGGATCGGCCTAAAGCGTAGGATTCCCCGAACAGATCCTCTTTGATCTCGCTTCCTATAACAGCCACTGAGGTCATGGCGTCATTCTCACTGGAGCTAAAAAATCTACCCGCCCCTATTTGGCTTTTATCAATATCAATAAAGCTGGCATTGGTTCCCAATAGAAAGGCCTTTTTTCTTTTACTGCCGTAATTCACCTGTTTTTGGCTCATTACCGCTCCATAACCCTGAGTAACATTGGGCAAGCCCTCCAAATCCTCCATATCCTTAAGGGTTAAAGTGGTCACTTGGGCCCCGGTGGCCAAACCCATGGCTGATTGCTGCTCCGCCTGGACTCCTTTTTGACTGGAAGGCAGCTTGATCTCGGTCTCAATTATATTGGTTCCGAAAGATTCCACTTCTTGCAGGATCAAACTCCGAACCGCCTCGCCGGCGGAAAAAACAATAATAATAGCGGCTATTCCTATAACCACGCCCAAAACCGTTAAGCCGGTCCTTAACTTATTGGCCTTTAAGCCCTGCAAAGAAATTTTAAACAAAGTAAGATCGAACATAAATACCTAATTTCCAATATCAAATATCCAATATCAATTTTATTCATACCTCAAGGCCTCTAAAGGAGTAAGCTCGGCCGCCTTTTGGGCCGGATACAATCCAAAGATCAACCCGATGCCCGCTGAAACGCCCAAGGCCGCCGCGATCGAGAACATGGAAACAGCAAACTCCCAATGATACCCCAACTGATTGATAACTATGGCCACAAACCAAGAAATAATTATCCCGATCACCATCCCGATCAGGCCTCCCAGGAAGGTGATGATCATGGTTTCTATTAAAAATTGGTAGGCAATATCCGAATTCCTGGCTCCAATGGCCTTCCTGAGCCCCACCTCCTTGGTTCTTTCGGTAACATTGACCAACATAATATTCATAATACCGATACCGCCGACCAATAAAGACAAAGCGGCCATAGCTATCAAAAAATACCTGATGGCATCAGTGACCGTATTGATTATTTCTAAGGCCTCGGCCGAACTCTGAACCGTAAAATCATCACTCGCTCCGCTCCTATCCTCGATGTCATGCCTATCTCTTAACAAGGCCTCTATTCTTTCTTGGGCCCGCTCCATTTTATCCTCATTCTCCACTTCCGCCCGGATCAAATTAACATAATCCACTCCCTTGATCAGTTTCTGCGCGCTCTTTATAGGAACCAAAATCTGATCATCATAATCCTGAAAAGCCACGGTACCCCTTTTTTCCATTACCCCGATAACCCTAAAGGGATGATTCTTGATCTTTATGGTCTCGCCCACGGCCTGAGAGGGGCCGAAAAGCTCCTTTTTAGCGGCGCTCCCCATTACCGCCACCCGGGCCATGTTTTCCTCTTGCCTTTCAGTAAAAAAATGCCCTGTCTCCACTTTACTATCCTCCACTTCCAAGTAACCGGTGGTACAGCCCTTAACACTGGTAATATAGCTTTCTGACCGCCATTTTACGGAAGTAACCTCATTGCTGTAAGCCACAATCTCCCTAATAGAAGGTATATCCTTTCTTATGGCCATGGCATCCTCGTAGGTCAAAGTAGTTATAACTATACCCATGACCGAGGTTGGCGGACCGTCCTCGGATTTACCCGGAAAAATCCCGAGCTTATTGGTCCCCAAGGTTTCGATCTGGGAAAGGATCAAACTCTGGGCTCCGTTTCCAATGGCCATGATTATTATGACCGCGGCCACCCCGATGATTATCCCGAGCATAGTTAAAAAGCTTCTCACTTTGTTTTGACCTATGGAAACCAGAGAAGCTTGAGTGTATTGTTTAAATAAAGCCAGCATTTTTCGTTGTTAAATTGTTACGCACCAATTGTTTCGGTAAAAAACCCAACAATTTAGCAATGGAACAATGAATTCATCAATCAATAATTTTTCCATCCTTTAATTTGATCATTCTTTGAGCATATTCGGCGGTTTCTTCTTCATGGGTAACAAGAATTATAGTATTTCCCTCTTGATTCAATCTTTCTAATATCTCCATGATCTGATCACTGCTTTCCGAATCCAGATTTCCGGTGGGCTCATCGGCAAAAATGACCGAGGGTTGGTTTACCAAAGCTCGAGCAATGGCCACTCTTTGTTTTTGCCCTCCGGATATCTGGTTGGGGTAATAATTCAATCTTTCCGCCAAGCCAACATTTTCCAGAACTTCTTGAGCTCTTTCCGACATATTCTTTTTATTATTGGAATAAGTTAAGGGTAATTTCACATTTTCCAAAACCGACATTCTGGGCAGTAAATTAAAAGTCTGAAAAACAAAACCTATCTTTTTGTTTCTCAGATAGGCCAATTGATCGTCCTTCATTTGAGTAACATCCTCGCCCTCAAATTTATACAAGCCGGAAGTTGCCTTTTCCAGTAAACCCAAAATATGCATTAAAGTGGACTTACCGGAACCGGAAGGACCCATAATGGACACAAATTCTCCGGAATCAATACTAAAACTCAAGCCCTTAAGCACATGAGTAACCACCTCTTCATTGCAATATTCTTTTTTAAGATTTTTGACTTGAATCAGCATCAAATATAATAAAATTTTAAATTTAACATCTTAAATTGGGATCATTCGGATGTCCATTCGGATAATTCGGATTATATTCATTCCTCAACATAAGTAATAACCTCTTCTCCTTCTTGTAAGCCCCGGGTTATTTCGGTCAGACCATTGTCTCCCCGGAGTCCGGTTTCCACCGGTTTTTCTTCTATTGCGTCCGGGCCGGCCGGAACTCTTACTATTTTTTGACCATCACCCTTCTCTATTATGGCCCGGCTTGGCACCACTAATACCCCGCTTTTTTGCTCGGTATGAATAGTAACATTAGCTGTCATACCCGGCTTAACTTCTTCCAGAGAAGTGTTGTTGTCCGTAAAATCAATGCTTACTTCGTAATAGACCACGTCCTGGATAATGGTTTCCGCCGGATCTATGGTCTTTACTTGGCCGTAAAATTTCTTGTCTTCGCTAAAAGCGTCCAAGGTAAGAGTAACCCGATCACCTGCTTCGATCTTGGTGATATCCACTTCCGATATATTCACCTCTATTTTTAAACTCTGGCCGGCTATCATTTGGACGACCGGACTGGCCATAGAAATCTGTTCTCCCGGCTCAAAATTAAGCTTGGTCACTTTGCCGTTCTTGGGTGCGGTTATAATACTATTTCGGATCTTTTCCTCTATCAGGGCCAGGGAGGCCTGGGCCTGGTTTATCTCCGCTTCGGCCAGGGATATATCCTCCTGGCGAGCCGGCGATTCCGCCTTATTGAGTTGAGCTCGGGCCACTTCCAAGGATTTTTTAGTGGTTTCTACTTGATTCTCGGCGGAAGTTATCTGCTGTTCACCTTGGGTTTGGGCCGTTTCCAGAGAATTCTCGGCATTCCGTATAGCATCCTCCAGATTGGCTTGAGCCCCCTCCAAATTGTTCTGGGCCGCCGCCACTTTGGTATTATAAGTGGTATAGGAACTTTTTAAGGAATGTTTGACGGTTTGAGTGGAGCTAATAGCGGTATTAATATTGGTGATTTGCTGGCTGATCGTGGTTTTGTAGGCACTCAATTCGGAGGAAGTGAATCCAGTGGAAGTAACGGAGTTCTCCAGGGCTTGGTAGCAATTATCCAGGGCTAAAAAGGTCTTGTCCAATAAATCCAAGGTGTCTTCCAAGAGCTGATCCAGCCGGGTCCGGGAATTATCCTGTTTGGCCCGGGAATAGCTATCCTTGGCCTCTTGCCACAATTCCTCGCTCTCTCGGTAATATTTCTTCGTCTGGGTTAAGTAATTGGTGTTCTTAGCGCTCAAAACCCCCAAATTCTCCAGGTCGTCATTGTTAATGATCTCATCTATCTTATCCAGGGCGGTGTTGGCCACGGAAATACTATTGTCACAAGTGCTGACCACCGACTCCTTATTATTACTTATCTGTTCCCGATAGGTCTCCTTGGTGTCGGCCAAATTCTGCTCCGCCGTCTGCACCGACTGTTCGTAGGCGGTCATTGTATCCGAGCCGTCATCCTTGAGATTATGAAGATGTTCCCGGGCCTGGTCTATGGAATTATTCACTGTTTTTCTGGTCTCTTCCAGGTTGGCCGCCGCCGCCCGATAATTCTCCCGGGCTTGATCGAGTTGGGATCTGGCCACCTGAACATCGGACGGAGCGGCTCCGGACCGGAGTTTTATCAAATTAAGCCGGGCTGCTTCCAACCTGGCTTCGGCTTCCTGTTTTTGAATATTTAAGGTCTCGTAGTCCAATTCCGCCAATTCCTCTCCTTCTTTAACTCGCTCTCCTTCTTCCACTAAATTCGCCTTTAGAGTTCCGTTGCGGTCAAAGCTTAACTCCAATTCTTCTCTCCCCTTGACCTTGCCGGTCTCCTCCACGGTTTGGGTCAGATCCCTTATCTCCGCCCTGACCGTCTCAAACTTAGAGGCCTCTTCTTGTCCCCAAAAAATAAAATAAACGCCAAGCAAAACAACTATTACCGCCACTATTGTAATAATAATTTTCTTCTTTCCCATATGTTTCTATTAAATTAATTTTATTTTATTATATCACGAAAAAACCCTTCTTAAAACCCAAATCAAAACCGACTTCTCTTGACTGAAAGCTAAAATTAAGTTATTATCTTTTTATAAAGAAAAAAATAAGATAAATCATTTGACCTGATAATAAAAACTATTATCAGGGGCAAATTCAGACCACAATGTTGACTATAAGATTATCCAGAAAAGGACAAAGAAATCGCCCTATGTATAGATTGGTGATTTCGGAAAAGAACAAGGATACCTATGATAGGCCCTTGGAATTTTTGGGTTCTTACAATCCTTATTCCAAAGAATTACAAGCCAAGGAAGAAAGGATTAAATACTGGGTCGGACAAGGAGCGGGAATGTCTCCCAGTGTTAATAACCTCTTAATTTCCCAAAATATTATTGAAGGCCAAAAAACAAAGGCCTCTAAGACCGGAAAAGGCGAATCAGAAGAGGAAAAAACCCCAACAGAATCCGGTGGCAAGGAAACTTCTTCGGAACAGGCCGAAGCTGAAGTTCCGACCCAAGAAGAAACTACCCCCGAAGAAAAAACAGCGGAAGAGAACAAGGAAGAATCTAAAGAAGAACCGAAACAAGAAGAAAAAACGGAAGATAACGGTCAAACTGAAGAACAATCATAATTTATTGATAATAATCGAAGACTTTTTAAGTTTTCGAATATTATAATTATTTTTAAAGTTTCTCCTCTAAATATGACTTCATAGTCAAATTTGGGAGAGAAAAAATTATGGCAGAAACCCCAAAGGACAAGGAGTTATTAGAGACAATTGTGACTTCCATTGTTAACAAGCCGGACGAAGTTTCGGTGGAAAGAACAGTGGATGAAATGGGTGTTCTTTTAACCCTAAAAGTTGATCCCGAAGACATGGGCAACATTATTGGCCGAAAAGGCCAAACCGCGCAAGCCATTCGAACATTGTTGAAGATCTTGGGCGCCAAAAACAATGCCAGAGTTAACCTGAAGATCCATGACCCGAACCAACAAGGTGAAGGTAGAGAAGGGCAAGGTTCTTCTCAAGGATCCAGCTCTGAGGCCCAAGCCGACGATGTTGATGAATTGAGCATCTAAAATCAAAAAACCAACATACAAAAAAACAACAACCGGTTATTGTTCCGGTTGTTGTTTTTTTAGAAAAAAATCCCGGAAAATAATCCGGGATTTTAGGTTCTTGAAGTTATTGGCTCAGGAACTCTGCCAAAGCCCGTGGACATTGCAGTATTCCCTGGCTGATAGCTCCTTGGCTTCCGCATAAGGAAAGACCGCCTCGGGCTTGTCTCCGGGGTTCAAGAATTTCCGACATCTTTTACCATCAGCTATAAGTTCTACCCATTCAATATAATGCTCTTCCTCCATAGGGTGTTCCACCGAACCGATCTTAACCCGGACAACATCCTCTTCTTTTTCGATCACTGGAACGTGCTTCTCATAGCCCTGATCCTGAGTACTTGCTTCCAGTAGCTCCATATTCTCTCCGCAACAAACCAATTGTCCGGCACCGGCGTGCAACACCTCGACGATGTTACCGCAAACATTGCACCTATAAATTTGATTTCTTTTAGTCATAGTTTAGAAGGGGGCACTACTCCCCCTGTTAAGAATTAATATTCTTCACACTTGATCTGAAAGTAATTATAGGGGTGGCTGCAGGAAGGACATTCCTCCGGCGGTTGTTCGCCTTCGTGGACATAGCCGCATTCCCGACACATCCATTTTTGGGATTCTTGCTTTTTGAACATAGTCCCCTCTTGAACCTGCTTTAATAATTTCTGATACCTTTCCTCGTGATGCTCCTCCGCTTTTCCGATGTGCCTTAATCTCTTGGCTATTTCCGGCAATCCTTCTTCTTCGGCAGTTTGGGCGAATTCCGGATACATTCGGGTGTTCTCATAATTCTCTCCGTCTATAGCGGCCTGCAGATTTTCCGCAGTGGTTCCGAAGACCGTGGGGGTGTCCGCCTCCACTTGCAGATCTTTTAACTCTTCTGCTGATTCTTCGCTCTTGCCCTTTAAGTCATTGATCATTCTCATGAGCCATTTGGCGTGCTCCTTTTCATTGTCCGCGGTCAAAAGAAATATCTCTTCCAGCTGCGGATAACCTTCCTTTTTAGCGGTTTTGGCATAAAAAGTATACCTATTCCTGGCCTGGCTTTCGCCGATAAAGGCCTGAGCTAAATTTTTAATGGTTTTTTGCATATGTTTCTTTTTAATTATAAGTGAATACTATTTTATTGTATAAGCACCCCTGACTAATGTCAATCTAGGGTGGTTGAAAAAATTAAAAAAATATGTTAATCTGAATTTTATATTAAATTGGTCTTTTTTGGCTCTTTTTAATTCAAAAAAGGAGGGAGAAAATGGAGGTTATCATCGAGGCAGCCGAAGCGGCAAACAAGTTGGGGATCCAAACAGAGGAAGAGGAAGTAAAACTGGATTTTATGGGTAGACAAATTATGAGCGGAGTTGTTTTTGCTTTATTCAAAGAAAGGATCATAGAGATCCCCCCGGGCACAAAATTTACACTGAACAGGGCAGAGGCGACAAGCTAAACCAAGGCTTGCTTTTTTAAACTTAAAAAGCGGTTTCTCGGAGAAACCGCTTTTTCTTTTTATTTATTACCACACCGATCTAACAATTCATTATCTTTTTAATATAAGAATCCAGGTTCTGTTTTAGGTCCTCTCTTTCCAGGGCGTAGGCCAAAATGGTCTTTAAATAATTCAAGGGGTCGCCGGTGGTCATCCATTCACCGCCCTCAACTTTTTTGGCCATGAATCTACCCCCGTCCTGAACATAAGTTCTTATGGCGTCCACTATCCATAATTCATTGTCCTTACCCAAAGCGGTATTTTGAAGCACCTTAACTATATCTTGGTTCAAGATCATCCGACCGAAATCGGCCAGATTGGTCGGGGCTTCTTCCACCGCCGGCTTTTCCACTATATCCTCGATCTCCATGGAGTCCGACTTGGTCTTAACTATACCATAACGGTTGACCGTATCTTCCGGAACCTCTTGCACCCCGATCATGGGCAAACCGCTCTTGTTATATTCATCCACCATCTGTTTGGTAAAAGAAATTTTGGATTTAACAATATCATCACCCCAAACAAAAACAAAGGGTTCGTCTTTAACCAAGCTGGCCGCGGACAAGACCGGAGTACCATTACCGTAAGGGCCCTTTTGCCGAACATAAATAAAATTGGCCATATCCGAGATCTTCTTGATCCTTTCCAAAAGTTCGTTTTTGCCTCCTTTTTTCAATTCCTCCTCCAAGGCCCAGCTTTGGTCAAAATGGTCTTCCAAGGGTTTTTTGTCCCACTTGGTAACCAAGATTATATCCTCGATTCCGGCCTCTACCAACTCTTC
>Ga0102938_10001702_pt1 | contig 16682 bp, 15 predicted proteins | sample SalPonR2_B_D2_MG_FD_84516 | JGI IMG/M metagenome (GOLD analysis project Ga0102938, IMG submission 84516) | Salt pond soil microbial communities from South San Francisco under conditions of wetland restoration - Salt Pond MetaG R2_B_D2_MG | ecosystem: Environmental > Aquatic > Marine >...
AGTTTGACCAATTGCTCATAATTGCCTATAATTAAGAAAAAAGGATTCGAGGTAGTTTGATGAAGGCATTGGTTTTTGATACGGAAACAACGGGCTTGAAACCAGGACAGATTTGCCAACTGTCCTATATAATTGACGATGACGGCGAAGTGCAGGCGAAAAATTTCTTTTTCAAAGTTGTGTATATGGAATACGCGGCATACATGATTCATGGGTTCACTCCCGGAAAATTGGAGGATCTTTCTGGAAACCATGAATTCAAGGACAGCATAGAAGAAATAAACAAGGATTTTACTGATGCGGACGTTCTTGTGGCGCACAACTTCAGTTTCGACAAGATGTTCATGAAAAAGGAATTCGGCAGATGCAAAAGGGAATTCAAATTTTCATCTCAGTATTGTACTATGCGAAATCTTAAGGAAACCTGTGAATTAAAAAGGAAAGACGGCGAACCCAAGTTTCCAAAGCTCCAGGAACTTGTACATTTCATGGGTGTTGAAGAAAAGGAAGTCCTTCAAAAGACGAGATCGCTTTTCGAGTCCAAGGCAATAGCATATCATGATGCGAGATATGACGTCACAGCAACGTACCTGAGTTTTATAAGGGGTATTAACAGAGGTTATATAAATCTGGAAGTCGTTGATGGGTTGGCTTTGAAATAAAACAATAAAAAAATGAGCAGTCCCTTATTTGCTGTTTGGTAAACAAGGGATTTTTGTTTTGTGTTGGTTTTTGATAGCCGAAAAGAAATCTTATTGAGAAATTGCGTTTTAGTTCGTAAAAACCGTCCGGTTACAATTTGATGAAGGAATAAATGTTTGCATGGAAGTGAAACAGAAATGTGTTAGTATGAAATGGACACTAATTGAAGGAGGAAGAAAATTTGAAAAAGTCGATGACATTGTTTATTGTGGTTCTTATCGCTGTTATTGCCTACAATGGCATATATACGATTGAATCTGGAGAGGAAACGGTTATTACAAGATTTGGGGAATATGCAAGAACGGAAAATCAGGCGGGATTGAAATGGAAGATTCCATTGATTGAACAGAAGTATACTGTAAATGTCGCCGAGGTAAGAAGGCTTGAATTCGGGTTTGCGACGAGTCAGGACGTGGGTCCGGGACTGTTGCCGTCATATGACAGAAGTTTGAGCCATGATTCTTTGATGCTTACAGGCGATGAAAACCTGGTAAACGTTGAGGCGATTGTGCAGTTTCGGGTTTCAGACAGCAAGAAATTCCTGTTCAATGTAGACGATCAGATAGGCACGCTCAACACGGTTGCCGTTTCGACAATAAGGCGGAGCGTGGCAAACAACAACCTCGACGAGGTTCTCACAGACAACAAGGTTGGCATACAGCAGGAAATAAGAGACGATCTGCAGGGAATCTGCGACTCCTACGAAATAGGCTTGCAGATCACGGCAGTTCAGCTTCAGGACGTATATCCGCCTGAAGAAGTTGATGATGCCTTCAAGGATATATCGAGGGCAAAGGCGGACAAGGAAAGCAAGATAAACGAAGCTATCTCTTATGAAAACAAGGTAATACCGGATGCAAGGGGAGAGGCGTCCAAACTTATTTCTGAGGCTGAGGCATACAAGGAAGATAGGACAAGGAGAGCGAATGGAGACGTTGCAAACTTCAACGCCGTATACGAAAAATATGTTCTCGGAAAGACCGTAACAAGAAAACGTCTTTATATTGAAACTCTTGAAGATGTTTTGCCCGGCAAGGAAATATATATAGTCGGCGAGGATGGAAACACACTTAAGTTTCTTCCACTTCAGAGCATGACAGGCCAAGGGGGTGTAGAGTAATGAAAAGTATTTTCGATAAATTACAAAGTAATTTTGAAGTTCACAGGCCGGATGGCGAACAGAGTCAGGAAAAACGATTCAATAAGCCGTCCATTTCGAAAAAAGGGCTCGGCGGTTTTGTTCTTTTTATTCTTGCGTATGTTTTAATTACAAATTGCTTTTTCACTGTAAATGAGGTTGAACAGGCTGTTATTACAAGGTTTGGAGAAGTTCAAACGGTGATAGTCAAAAAGATCACTCCAGAAATAGAAAAAGAAATATATGACATACCGCAATTTGAAGATGTTAAAATCCGCGAGGGCAAAGGTTTGTTTTTCAAAGTTCCGGTAATAGACCAGGTTGAAAAATACACATCCCGTCTTTTGACATACAACACACTTGCAAGAGAGGTAACCACATCTGACAAGAAGAAGATAGTTCTCGACAACAACGCCCAATGGACAATAAGAAATCCTCTTTTGTTCAGAATAACCGTAAACAATGTTAGAAGCGCAAACACAAAGCTTGACGACATAATATATTCAAAACTCAATGAAAAAATCGGTTTGACGGACGGAAGCACTTTGATTTCGGATAAAGAGTACGTCTATGCAATGACCAACCAGATAAAAATCAACACTAATGAAGAAGTTGAAAATTTTGGAATGGAAGTTGTCGACGTAAGAATAGCAAAGACAGAACTCCCCGAAAGCAACTATGAAAACATATTCAACCGCATGCGCACCGAAAGGCAGAAAATCGCAAACAAGTTCAGGGCAGAGGGCGAGGAGCAGTACAAGATCATCACTGCCCAGGCTTCAAAGGAAGTAACCATACTGAAAGCCGAAGCCTATGAAAAGGCCCAGGCTATCAAGGGAGAGGGAGACGCATTGGCACTTGAAACCTATGCAAACGCATACAACAAGGATCCCGAGTTCTACGCCTTCTACAGGACGCTTGAAAGCTACAAGAAAACACTCGGAGACAAAACGAAAATTGTTATAGGGGCAGACTCCGAGTTTGCAAAATACCTGTACGTTACAGAGTAGCAAGCTGAAACTTTACAAGTTTAAGCTTGCAGTGGGCGGCATTCAGTTATGCGGTCAAGCATCAAACAGCTCACTGCATCCTGCGACGGCATATCATTGAACTCGGTCTTTCGGCAGAATCTAAAATCTGCAAACTCGCTTCGCATCGGGCCAAGGCCAAAGCAGATTTCTTTACGATTATGCCTTATCCCAAGCTCTGATATGCAAGTCTCGGACGATGTTTCGCAATATGAAGCCTTGACCGCATAGGGGAATAATCCTTTTGTTGGAGGGAAAAACAAAGGGACGAAAGGCAAGAACAGATGTATGTTATCAGATATCGAGGAAGTAGTATGGTGAATTCTCAATTTGAATAATGCATTAGACTGTAAATGTTGCAAAAAACAAAGGAACAGCCGGGATGATTTACCCGGCTGTTCCTTTGTTTTTCTTTCCATTGTACTTACTGCCCACTGCCTGCTGCAAGCTGTTCCGGTTATTTTTCGAGTTTTTCCTTTAATGCTTTGTTTTTCAGAAGTGCTTTCATGACCGGAACGCCCAGAATAGTAACTACTACGAATTCTCCGGCTGCCACTTGGAGCATTGTAAGCGCAAGCGGAAGGCTGTACACAAAATGCAGCTCTGCGCCTATTATTATTCCATTGAAAATAGTCGGGTAGAGAGAAGCAATCCATATGTTTTTTGAAAGAATCATGTAGCGAATACTCATTATTGTAGCCATTGTTCCAAAGATGACATCAATAATACCAAGCGGACTGAACAGGTTGGCTATGAAAGTGCCGAGCACCAGCCCAGGTGCGAATGCCGGATTGATGAAGGCCAGAAGAACCAGAATTTCGGAAATGCGGAACTGCAAGGCCATGTAGCTGATAGGAGCCAATCCGACTGTGAGTGCGGCATAGATGGCTGCAATTACGGCCGTCCTTGCAATGAATCGTGTGTTGAAATGTTTTTGCATAAAAAAAACCTCCCAATATTTTTAAATATCAGCAAGCCATAAAAAGCCGCCTTTTAAAAGGGCGGCGACATAGTCAACAGAGTGAGAATCACCTTATTGCATGCCGTAGTTTTGTTTATAGACAGGAGGCTCGCGAACTGTCTTCCAAAATACTTTAGCATAGCAATCAGCTTTTGACAAGTCTGATTATAATGTTATGTATGCGAACAAAAGAAAACCGAACAATAAATGTATTTAAAATAAAAAATGTTCAGTTATAATTAAAAAAACGTTGCAAATGGGAGTCGGGGTATGTATAATGGATGTTAAATATTCAGAAAATTACAAACCGTATTCAAAAAAACATAAGAACACTTATGTGTCTTCAGATTTGTTGAATATGAAAAAATGAAAGGATGGAATATAAATGAATCATAACTTGCCGATTAAACAGGGCTTGTACAAACCCTCGATGGAAAAGGACAATTGCGGTGTCGGTGCCGTGGCGTTGTTAAAGGGGAAAAGCAACCACGAAGCAGTAATGAATGCGCTTGACATATTGAAAAATTTGAGCCACAGGGGATCATTGGGGCTTGATGAGGCATCGGGCGACGGAAGCGGAATAATGACGGATTTGCCTTATGATTTCCACAAGGCGGTATTTGAGGAAAACAGTCTCGAATTGCCTGAAGCCGGAAAATATGCTGTTGGAATGTTGTTTTTGCCCAGGGATCCGTCTTCGCGCCTTTTTTGCGAAGGGGCTTTTGAGAGGGTGGCGAGAGAAGAGGGGTTTGAAGTTCTTATGTGGAGGGACGTTCCACAAAAGCGAGCTGTATGCGGTAAGCTTGCGGCTGCAACCAGACCGGATATCGTTCAAGTTTTCATTAAGCCCATTACGGATAATGTTTGTGAAAACACTCTGCTTATAATACGAAAAAGGATGCAGGCTTTCATTTCTGAATCAAAAGTTCCTTACACTGAAAAATTCTACATCTGCAGTCTTTCGTTCAACACCATTGTATACAAGGGGCTTGTTCCCGGGAGGCTCCTGGGTGAATTCTACACTGATTTGGAAAACAAAGACTATAAGACAAGGGTTGCAATAGTGCACGAACGATACAGCACCAATACATTTCCTTCATGGGAGCTTGCACAGCCGTTCAGGTTGGTTGCGCATAATGGAGAAATAAATACTGTGAGCGGGAATGTCAATTGGATGAAGGCGAGAGAAGGCGTCATGACATCAAAAGTGCTTGGAGACAGGCTTAAAGATATTTTGCCTGTAATCGAACCGGGAGGAAGCGATTCGGCGTGCTTTGACAACGCCTTGGAATTTTTTACTGCAAACGGACATGGACCGGCAAAGTCTCTTTCAATGATGATTCCGAGGGCCTGGGACGGCAATCCCGAATTGAGCGAGCTTGAAAAATCCTTTTACGCTTATTTTGGAAGATTCATGGAGCCGTGGGACGGACCTGCATCGATAGTCAGCTATGACGGAAGGCATCTTTGCGCAGTAAGAGACAAGAATGGACTCAGACCTCTCAGATATGACATCGACAAGAGTGGAATGCTTGTCATAGCCTCCGAATCAGGGGTGGTGGAAGAGAGGGCTGAATTAAAGGAAAAAGGAGGCCTTGCGCCAGGAGATGTTATTTGCTTTGATCTGCAAAGCGGCAATTTCTCCGACGGAAAGACAACCCTGAAGAAACTTTCGGCGGAGCATGACTACGGTAAATGGATAAATGAAAACAGGCTTGAATTGAAAAACCTAAGAATGCCATGCAATGAAACTCCTCTTTCTGAATCTGAAAAGGAAAGGAAGCTGATTCTTTGCGGATATAACTCGATTGAATTGGCAGAGGGCATTCCGGCTATGGCCGATTCAGGGAAGGAAGCCATTGTTTCCATGGGGCTTGACAGGGCTCTTCCGGCGCTTTCGTCAAAGAACCACCTTCTGTTTGATTACTTCAAACACCGTTTCGCACAGGTGACAAACCCGCCGATGGATCCTATAAGGGAAAAAATGTATACATCCTTGAAGCAAATAATTGGATTTCCCGGGAAACGTGCGGACAAGATTGAAGTGAACCGTGAGATGCCCTTCGTGGAGCTTGAGATACCCATACTTGACAATCAGGAAATGTCGGGACTAAAGCAACTGGACAACGAAAACTTCAGGGCGGTCACTGTGCCGATGTTGTTTCCTGCCGATGGGGTTGAAAACCGTCTGGAGAAAGCCTTGGATGAGCTCTTGCAGAGTTGTGAAAGCTGTGTAGACAAAGGCTATAATTTGCTTGTTTTGAGCGACCGCAGGGTGGATCCCCTCTATGCTCCAATTCCATCCTTGCTTGCACTGGGAGCATTGCACAATCATTTGATTGAAACCAAAAAGAGAACCAAAGTTGAAGTTATAGTTGAAACTGCAGAGGTAAGGGATGTTTCACAAACGGCTCTTCTACTGGGGTATGGAGCTAAAGCGGTGAATCCATGGTTTGCACTCGAGCTTGTTAAGGAAAGGGCCGACAAAAGCCTGAAATCGGAAAATGAGGCCATAGATAATTTCAAGAAAGCGATGGCGTCGGGAATTCTTAAAATAATTGCCAAAATGGGAATAACAACTCTTCAGGCATACCAAGGCGCAAAGTTGTTTGAAACGGTAGGGTTGTCGGAAAAATTCGTTTCCAGATATTTCGATGGAACTCCGGGTTGTATGGGAGGAATAGATATGGAAATATTGCAGATGGAAACACTGAAGAGACATTCCGATGCATATGGTCGAAAGAAGGATATCGATGAAAGAGCGAAAGACTCTATAAAAGCCGTATTGTATAGCAGTTCGAATGTGAAAAGATTGAGCAAAGCCGTTTCCGCAGGCGATTATGGATTGTTCAAGGATTTATCTGATGAAATAAACAAAAAAACATGGTCAATAAGAAGTCTTTTGGAAATAAATCATGACGTCCGAAGGAACGATGATTGCACCGAGACGAAAGAGTCTGTAATCAAACGTTTCAGCGCAAGCGCAATGTCATATGGAGCCATAAGCCCGGAAGCCCATGTTGCAATATCCGGAGCCATGAACCGGTTGGGTGCAATAAGCAATTCCGGTGAGGGGGGAGAAAAAGACGATACGAGAAAGAAATCCGAAAAGAGCGGAAGCAGGCAAATAGCATCGGGCAGGTTTGGGGTCGACGTGACTTATTTGGCGGATTGCAGAGAGATAGAAATAAAAGTTGCTCAAGGCGCCAAGCCTGGAGAGGGAGGTCATCTGCCTCCGGAGAAGGTTACGAATGAAATAGCAAGAGTAAGAAATGCAAGCCCGGGCATTTCTCTTATTTCGCCTCCTCCACATCACGACATATACTCGATTGAGGATCTGGCACAGCTGATTCATGACCTAAGGCAGGTAAATCCATTTGCGGCCATAGCCGTCAAGCTTGTAGCATCGGCGGGAATTGGAACCGTTGCAGCCGGTGTTGCAAAGGCCGGAGCCGACAGGATACTGATAAGCGGTGGAAATGGAGGGACCGGCGCCGCGCCGCTTTCATCAACGAGGTCTGCAGGGATTCCATGGGAAGTGGGTCTTTCCGAAGTGCACCAGACGCTTCTATTGAACGACCTCAGGCATTGTGTCGAACTAAGGGTTGACGGAAAGCTGTTGACGGGTCGGGATGTTGTAAAGGCGGCAATGCTTGGAGCTGAATCGTACGGATTCGCCACGCCCCTTTTGATTGCCATGGGTTGCAAAATGTGTCGGAAATGCCAGGACAACGTCTGTCCTGCAGGGATTGCGACGCAGGATCAAGAACTTAGGAAGAGATTTAAAGGATCTTCGGGCCATGTTGAAAGATATATGGAATTTGTCGCAAGAGAAACCATCGAGATACTTGAAGAAAACGGTTTTGGCAGTCTGGATGAAATCATTGGACGTAGCGATTTGCTCAAAAAGAAAGAAAACCTCGATTTGAAGGCCTCAAAGCTCGAACTCGATTCTGTGCTTTACAGACCCGAACTTCCTTCCAGAATATCAAGAAGATATAGGCCGATGCAAAAGGAGTTGGCGGCTTCGAGTATTGATATGGCCGTCGCGGATGAAATAATGGACTCATTGGCAAAAGGAATTAATCATGAATCTGAGCACAAAATAACGAATAGGGACCGTGGAATAGGCGCTTATTTGAGTGGCTGCATAGCAAGAAAAGGAGTTGCAGACAAGCTGAAAAGCGAATCGGTGGAACTAAGGCTTGAGGGTTCAGCCGGGCAGAGCTTGGGAGCCTTCCTTGCAAAGGGTATATCCATAAGGCTCGCTGGAGATGCCAACGACTATGTAGGCAAGTCGCTCAGTGGAGGCAAGATTGTTATAACTCCCGATTCTAAAATGCAGAGCGGTATAAAAGACAACATGATCGCCGGCAATACAGTTCTTTACGGAGCATCATCAGGAGTCTTCTATGGAGCCGGTGTGGTCGGAGACCGTTTTGCAATAAGAAACAGCGGGGCACTTGCGGTTTGCGAGGGTATTGGCAACAACGGATGCGAATATATGACCGGGGGAACTGTTGTCGTATTGGGCAAAACAGGAATGAATTTTGCTTCCGGAATGACAGGGGGTAAAGCCTTCGTTTTAAACGAAAAAGCGCAATTTCAGGCCGCAGGAAACAAAAGGTCTATAGGAAGGGAATTGAGCGATGCAGAAGTTGATGAACTGTTGAAGATACTTAAGGGATACGAGGAAGAAACCAAAAGCGAAAAGGCCAAGGCAATAATTGCATCTTGGCCGGCTTCAGCTAAAAAATTCAAGCTTGTAGAATAATTTAATGCATTGTTCGGTTGATTGAATGATTCTAAATTTGTTCCGCAAATTCTATTCTTTCTCCGTTTGGTCCCTTGAAAAAAACGATTCTGGATTTTCCGACAACTAAAGGGGCTCCCAAGAGGCAGATGCCTTTTTCCTTCAATTTTTTTATTTCATCATCGAGGTTTTCCACGTCGAATGCGATGTGGCTGACTGGTCCGTCGGGCAATTCACTGTTTCCTTCTTTGTACACCAACTCTATCGTGGCACCTCCGGCATCCATAAATACAAGCCTCATTCCCGGATGGTGCCTGTCTTCGATGATTTTGCATTGAAGGATTCCGGTGTAGAAATTTATCGATTCATCAATGTCTATAGCGTTGATTCCAATATGTCCGAATTTGTTCATCTCAAGTCTCCTGTTTTTGTTTTGATAATAGAGTAACATAAAACCGGATGATTTGACAGACCCCGCACCGAATAAAAAGGATGCGGGGTCTTTATGCATAGCCTCGAAAGGTATATAATGATATAATAACGCCAAAGTTTTGACGGGAAGCGGGGAGATAGGTATATGAAGCCTCAATGGGTAGATTATGTTAAAAGAGTCGAAGCCATTTCAAGTATAGGTTTGACGAATTGCAGAAATCCATATGATATTGAGCGCTATGAGGAACTCCGAAGCCTTAGCATTCGTTTCATGGAAGCCTATACAGGCGAGGAACTTGAAAGGATAGAGACCTTGTTTGCATCGGATCCGGGCTATAAAACCCCAAAGGTAGAGGTCCGGGGGGTGGTTTTCAAGGAAGGAAAAATTCTCATGGTGAGGGAATTGGCCGACAATAAATGGTCGCTTCCTGGAGGCTATTGCGAAGTGGGGCATTCCATATCAGAAAATGTCGTTCGTGAAATCGGCGAAGAGTCGGGATTCAAGGCAAGACCGGTCAAACTCATTGCGGTTATGGATAGGAGAAAACATGCACATCCGCCGTCTCCATATCATGTATACAAGGTCTTCATTCAGTGCGAAATAACTGGAGGAACGCCCATGAGGGGGCTTGAAACAGACGGAGTAGGTTTTTTTGGAATTGATGAATTGCCCGAGCTTTCTGAAAACAGGATTTTGAAGGAACAAATCGAGAAAATTTTTGATTTTTTGGAAAACCCCGAAAAAGCACCCTTGTTTGACTAGACATAATCGGAACATTGGTTTATTGCAGACGGCAAATGATATATAATGCAGATGTACGGAACAGTGCAGAACAAGGCAAAAAAAGGGGGATTGAAAAGTGCCCATAAAAATGAAAATTTATTCGGATTATATGTGCCCATTTTGTTATTTGGCTTATGCATATGTAAAAGAACTTGAGAAAACATGGGATTTGGAAGTTGAATGGATAAGCTTCGAGCTTCATCCAGAAACGCCCGTCGGCGGGATTCTTCTTGCGGACAGATTCGGAGAAGAAAAGACAAGGTGCATGGTTAAAGGCCTGAGAGAAAGAGGGAATCCATACGGTCTTGAATTCGGGGATTTGTATTTTATGCCGAACAGCCGTTTGGCGCTTGAAGCATCGGAGTACGCTAAGGAATCCGAAAAATTTGAAGACTTTCACCAAAAGGTCTTTTATGAACATTTCACAAATCTTGTGGACATAGGCAAAAAAGACGTTATAAAGAAATTGGCCCATGATTGCGGGATGGATGGAAAAGAAATTGAATTGAAGCTTGACGAAAATTTTTACACCGAACGAATCCAGAGCATACACAAGGCGGCTAAGGATTCGGGGGTCGGAAAAACTCCGTATTTTGTTGTTGAAAACCGGTTTTCAATTGAAAGACCCGGTTCGATAGATGTTATAATAGACGTGTTGAGACGAACTGAAAAGGAGTGTGGTTAACGTGGATGAAAAAAAGATGAGGCTTCTTTTGGATGACAACACCGTCATGGAATGTGATGTGATAGGCAAATTCGAAGTTGAGGAAAAAGTGTACATAGCTCTTCTTCCCGAGGGGAATGAAGACGTTCTCCTGTACAGATTCTTTGAAAAAGACGGGGAAATTGAGCTCGACCGAATCGAAGAAGACGAGGAATATTACAATGTGGCGGAAGTATACTATGACCTTTTCGGACCTGTGGAAACGGATGAAGTCGAAGTAATGGAAGAATAGTATGACGATTTGTCAAACGAAAGGATGGTATTGATTTATGAGTAATTGTAGCGGATGCAGTTCTTGCAGCACCTGCGGAGGCGGAACATGCGAACCTGAAATAACAAAGATGCTAAAGCTTAACATGGTTTTTGACGACGAGACAGATTCTGAAAAATGCGATGCAATGGATGGGGCCGTGAATGAAGCTCTTGAAAGTATGCGCGATTTTCTTAATGAAAATAGAATCAAGATACAATACAGTTCAGTCAAGCTGATAAACAGGGAACAGGCGGAACTGCTTGGCTTTGAAAATTTGCCGACGATTCTTATAAACGGAACCGACATACAACCTGGTTATAAGGAAAACACATGCAAATGCCATCCAGACCAAGTCATCAAGGGCTGGATATACATGGGCATGGAGATGGATACACCGCCAAAAGAACTGATTACAGACGCCTTGATAGAAGCCATATACGGGAAACCCGAAAAGAAAGAATTGGAAGTATGTGATTGCAGTGGGGAATGCAGCTGATATATTGGAGGAAATAAATGAAATTTATAGTAGAAGATAAAATATTTGATACACTGCCTGATTTGTACTTTGGTGTTGTCATTGCAAGAGGTATAGACAATACTGCCCTTGAGGATAATCTGCTTGCCGGTTTTGTGGATTCCCAGAAAAAAGCGGAAGAGCGTTTTGCGAAAGTCGATCTTAAAAAGGATCCGAGCATAATGCCCTATAGAGAAGCCTTCCAGACTCTTGGGATAAATCCGAATAAATTCAGGTGTTCAATAGAGGCTTTGATAAAAAGGATAGCAAAAGGCGGAAGGATTCCGACCATAAATACAATGGTCGATCTTGTAAACACAATAAGTCTTAACAATGTGCTCCCCATGGGTTGTCATGACATAGACGCATTCGACAGTGACATATGGGTCCGCTATGCGAAGGAAGGCGATGTTTTCGTGCCTTTCGGAAGCGAAGAAAATGACCCGCCCGATGTGGGCGAAGTTGTTTATGCAAGTGGAAATCGAATCAAGACGCGTCGCTGGATATGGAGACAAAGCGAGATTGGAAAAGCGGTCGAAGAAACAAAAAACTTCTTCATGCCGATAGACGGGTTCAAGAGCCAAAACGGAGAAGCTGTAAACAAAGCTGCCAATGAACTTGCTAAGGTAATTGAAGAAACATTCGGGATAAGCACTGAAGTAGCCTTTTTAGACAAGGAAAATCCGATGGTTGAGATATAAAAGAGCTTGCTAAGACAATAAGAGTTGATTATTGAATGCATATATAAGGCTCTGAAAAACTTTAAATGTAATAAATAGATATAGGATAATTGGTTTAGTCGACTGATATTCTATATCTATTTTTTTTCAACGTTTACGGTATTTGGGTCTTATAATTAAGTGGTTCAAATTGATGGTATGTGATAGAATCAAAATTAAAAGTCGGGAATGATTCTACTAGCTATTATGACTAAAAGCTTAAGAGTAATTCAAGGGGGGTGCCTGATTTGGGAGAAAACAACATGCAGTTTTTCAATTGGGGGAATATCGAATGGATCTATGAAGCGGATTCTATCGGCTCGCTGAATGTAATGAATGTTGGGATAGTGACAATTGACCCGGAGAAAAGACAAAACAAGCATGTTCATTATGGTGATGAACAGCTTATCTATGTGATTTCAGGAAAGGGAAGGCAGCAGGTTGGGAACGAAATACACACAATAAAGGCAGGTTCAATCCATCATATAGAATCGGGATCAATCCATGAAACCATGAATATAGAGATGGAACCGATTGTTGAATTGATAATATCGATTCCTGCGGTCCAGAACAAAGAACTTTCTATATACAAAATGGGAAAAAGTATGGACGCTTATGAAACGGTTTCGGATGAAATATATAGGGATGATATATATAAGGATGAAATAAAGGGCTTGTATGAATCGGCCATGGAGTCGTTGAAAATACCCATGTCGGTTTTCGACAAAAATGGAAAAGCTGTCATTGATGGGGGGAACTATCCGGAACTATGCAAACTCGCTTGCGGAGTGCATAAAAACACTGAAAATTGTCGTATTTATAAAATACATGACGAATATGCTCCGCCAATATACAATGATTCTTCCGCTTATGTATGCCCTTTTGGATTGACGGTTTTGAATGTTCCTATTGTGGTGAATCAAACGGCGATAGGGTGGATAAAGGGTGGCCATATCAGAACATACAGGAATGAATTTTCTTCAAGCGAAAAAAATAATTTGCATGGAGATTTATATAAGGAAAATTTTGAGTATATGCCGGTGCTTCCCAAAAGTCGGGTAAATGCCATTATGAGAATAATGAAAGATATGGCAAAGAGCTTTGCAGAGTATAGTGTCATTAAGAATACAAAGACCGAATTGAGTAAAAAAGAAAGATTGATTAAGGAAATTGCCCAAAATGAAAGCGTGCTTGAAGAGTCTTTAAAGATGGTTCAGGACGAGGTGCTGGATATCCAAATAAACAACCATTTTCTTTTTAATACGCTTAATGCTATTGCGAGCATGGCTGTGCAAGACGATTCGATGAAGACCTACGATGCCGTAATCGAATTGTCCAAAATGTTCAGATATAGCTTGAGGAACAAAAGCAGTAGCATACTTCTTAAGGATGAAATCGAGTATTTAAAGAACTACATCGCGCTTCAACAACTAAGGTACGGGGATAATCTGAGGGTTTTTTTTGATATACCGGAGGAACTTGAAAATGTGAAGATCCCGTTCAATTGCCTTCAGCCGATTGTGGGAAATTGTTTCAAACACGGTTTTAAGAAGAAGAAGAGAAAAATAAGAATTGATATACGCGCGGAAGCGGGCGAAAGATGCATGAAACTTGTGATTGAAGACAACGGAATGGGGATGGAAAAGAATGATTTGCAACAGCTTTTGGCAAGACTGAAGGAAGGTAGGGGTCGCAATAGCGGATTGATGATGATATATTCCAAGATTAGGGCTTTTTACGGAGAGGAATTCACTGTTGATATTGATAACAGACCCGAAGGCGGGGTTTGCGTAACAGTTTTATTGCCAAAAACTGAGGGTTGACCGGTAAATATTGATAGAAAAACAAAGGGTCTAGAAAGAGAGGTGGCTTATGAAACGGGCGCTTATTGTAGATGACGAGGAATTATCAAGGAAGCTGATAACGGCATTGATAGAACAAAGTAAACTACCAATAGAAATCGTTGGATATGCTGCTTCAGGCGATGAAGCTTTGGATAGCATTGAAAGATTGAAGCCGGATATTATCTATCTCGATATAGAGATGCCGGGCTACAATGGGATTGAAGTTATGAAGAAGGTGCAGGATTCATACTCGGGCGCAATTGCATTCATAGTAATTACCGCCTACGGTCAATTTGAGTATGCGCAAGCTTCATTGAGACTGGGCGCTAAGGACATACTGCTTAAGCCTATAGATTCCAAAAAGTTTGTAGAAACTATGCAGAGGGTTATAGGCTACAGATACACGGACAATCAGGTATTAAACGAGATACTTGAATACATAAGTATCAATTACCATATGAATATTGAATTGGCAGAATGTGCGAAATTGCATTATACAACATCTAACCAGGTCGCTAAAATGTTCAAAAAACACTTTGACACAAATTTTTCAACGTATGTGAACGATATGAAAATAGGCAAAGCTAAAGAGTTTCTAAAGGAAACAGATTTGACGATACAGGAGATTTCATGCATGGTGGGATACAACAACCTGAACTATTTTTACAGAAAATTCAAGGGGAGTACCGGAGTTACACCGAGTACATATAGAAAAAACAGCAACTAAATGTTGCTGTTTTTTTTATTGCACAAAAAAAGCGAGTTTTGTGCAATAAAAGGGGTATATAGTTGATTTTATATATTCTGAAAATAAACAATAATTAAACATATAGAAGTAAAGATGCAAATCGTTATAAAAGAATTGTAGGTGAATCATAAAATTGCTAGCTATGTAATTATGAAGCTGTCAAAAATAACGAAAATGAGCGAAAGGTGGTGACGCAAATAGTAAATGTTAATGTCTAGATTCTTCGTAAATTCATATAAATGCATGAAAATGATAAAAAACGAAGAAGTATAGCTGGTAATGCTGCAACTATTGTTGCAGAGAGTGCATTAATAAAATAGACGTTAGAATTTTGAGTCGGCAATACATATTAATAAAAGGAGATTATTTATATGATGAATGTTGTAAATTGGTTAAACGGAATTATTTGGTCTGATGCTTTGGTAATTGCATTTTTTGCGGTAGGAATATGGTTTACTGTTCGTTTGGGCTTTCCTCAGTTACGTCACTTTAAGAGAATGTGGAAGATTGTTTTAAAAAAGCAATCCAAAGATGGCAGTCAAAAGGGCTTTTCTGCCCTTCAATCTTTAGCACTTACAGTTGGTGGACGTGTAGGGGTTGGAAATATTGCAGGAATTGCTGTTGCAATATTGTACGGAGGCCCGGGTGCAATCTTTTGGATGGGGCTTTTGGCTATGTTTGGACAAGCAACTGCTTTTATGGAAGCCTCATTAGGTTCAGCTTATAAAGTTGAAGTGGAAGGGCAATTTCGAGGAGGTCCTTCAGATTATATTGAAAAAGGATTAGGGCAAAAATGGTATGCAATACTGTTTGCAATATCTACAGTGATAGGTCTTGGGATTTGCGTCCCTGGGTTACAAACTTACAATACTGTAGAAGCAATGAATAATGCATTTGGAGCAAACAAATATATTGTTGGTGCAATTATTTGTGCGTTATTGCTTTATATTATTTTAGGGGGATTAAAACGTATTGGTAGCGCCATGCAGTCACTTAGTATTTTTATGACTTCGGGATATCTGTTGTTTAGTATTGTTATTATTGCTTTCAATATTACTGCAATTCCACATGTCATATACATTATTTTTTCAAGTGCATTCGGAGCAAATGCAGCTTTTGGCGGGGTAATTGGTTCCGCTATTACCTGGGGCGTGAAAAGGGGTATTTATTCAAATGAAGCTGGCATGGGTTCAGGGGCTATAGCTGCTGGATCTGCTGATACAATTCATCCTGCTGAACAAGGTTTGGTTCAATCGTTATCTGTATTTATTGATACATTAGTTGTTTGTATGATAACAGCAAGCTTAATATTGGTTACCGATTCATACAATGTTATTAATGAAAAAACCGGAGAATTTATAGTTGAAAACGTTCCGGGTATTGAAGGTGGAGTTGGCTATGTTCAAGCTGCAATTGACAGTATTTTACCCGGTATTGGCGGAGCTTTTGTAGCGATTTCCATTTTCGTTTTCGCATTTACGTCAATAGTAGCATTCTACTATTATTCTGAAAGTGCTTTGGTTTATATTCTTCCGAAAGATAATTCTAAAATAATGAAATATTCTACATGGATATATAGGATTGTGTTCGTAGGAGCTACTTATATTGGAGTATCTGATGCAGGTGCAGCATTATGGAATTTGGCTGATTTAGGTATTGGATTAATGGCATGGCTTAACTTGATTGCAATCTTTCTTCTTTCAAAACATGGTGTTAGTATTCTGAAAGACTACGAACGCCAGTTGAAAACAGGTGAAAAAATATCTTTTGATCCTGAGAAAATTGGATTGCCAAATGCAGATAAGATTTGGAAAAAGGTGGTTTGAGAATAGCATAATTTCTATCAGACTATCTTATCTTTGAATTTATTCTCACAATAAAAATACCTCCGAGTAGACAGACTAATTTAAATTGATTAGTCTGTTTACCTTGGAGGCATCACAGTATAAGGTGGCATTCGTTTTAATTTTACATAAAATTGTCAGACATCAATGAGTACTATTTTTACATAAAAGAAATAGAATTTAATCTTATAAATGGTATTTATTGTTTATATATTGAAAGGATGATGATATGATTGAC
>Ga0102938_10001705_pt1 | contig 16667 bp, 17 predicted proteins | sample SalPonR2_B_D2_MG_FD_84516 | JGI IMG/M metagenome (GOLD analysis project Ga0102938, IMG submission 84516) | Salt pond soil microbial communities from South San Francisco under conditions of wetland restoration - Salt Pond MetaG R2_B_D2_MG | ecosystem: Environmental > Aquatic > Marine >...
CCTTGCCCGAAGGGCAGGTACACGAGGTAACGGGACGGCATGGTCACGTAGGTCGTCAGCCTGGCGCCCTTGGTGCCAAGCGGATCCTTGACGACCTGCACGAGGATATCCTGGCCCTCGGCCACCAGTTCGCGGATGTGGACCTCGCGCTCGTCGTCGGCCGGCGGCCGCGCGGCGGAGGTGTGCGCCATGATGTCCGATGCATGCAGGAAGGCGGTGCGCTCGAGGCCGATGTCCACGAACGCCGCCTGCATGCCGGGCAACACGCGCCGCACGCGGCCCTTGTAGATGTTGCTCGTGATTCCCCGGCGGCTCGCCCGCTCGATGAAGACCTCCTGCAGCACCCCGTTTTCCAGCAGGGCTGCCCGTGTCTCGCGCGGATTCACGTTGACCAGGATCTCCTCGATCATGCGTCGCGACTCGTGGCCAGCCCCAGAATCTCGACGCCGAATTCCCGCAGCAGCTCCGCGGTTTCGCACAACGGCAGCCCGACGACACCCGAGTAACTCCCGGACAGGCGTGTCACGAAAATGGCGGCCATGCCCTGGATGCCGTACGCACCGGCCTTGTCGAGGGGCTCTCCGCTGTTCACGTAGGCCGCGATCTCGGTGTCGAGGAGGCTGCGAAACATCACCTCGGTCGTCGCGAGGCGCATTGCGGCGGTGTCGCCCCGCCGCGCAGCCACGGCGGTATGCACCTCGTGGGAGCGCCCGGAAAGCCGGCGCAACATGCGTGCCGCATCGTGCTCATCCGCCGGTTTGCCGAGGATTTCCTCGCCCAGCGCGACGACGGTATCCGCGGCGAGGAGCAGCCGCCCCGACGGGTGACGAGCAGCGGCAGCAGCGGCCTTCTCCATCGCCAGGCGCCGCGCATAGTTTGCGGGGTCTTCGCCTGGACGCGGAGTCTCGTCGATATCGGTCGGCGCGACTTCGCATTCCAGCCCGAGCGACGCCAGCAGTTGTCGCCGCCGCGGTGAAGCGGATGCCAGCACGAGGTTAAGGAAGCTCATCCCTGCAGTTTCCCCGCTGCGCGACGTCCGCACAAGCCGCCGCCTGGCCTCACTGGCGATGGTAGGGATGACCCGACAGGATGGTCCAGGCCCGGTACAGCTGCTCGGCAAGCAACACGCGCACCAGTCCGTGCGGCAGGGTCAGAGGGGACAGCGACCAGCGCCAGTGCGCCTGGTCGAGGCAAGCGGCCGCCAAGCCATCCGGTCCGCCCACCAGCAATGCCACGTCACGGCCATCCTGTCGCCAGTCGGCCAGCTTGCGGGCGAGACCGGGGGTATCCACCTGTGTGCCGGGCACATCCAGGCACACCCGCAGGCAGCCTTCGGAGGCGGCCAGCAGGCGTCGCCCCTCGTCCGCAACCGCTTTCGCCGGATCGCTACCGCGACTGCGGCGCCCCAAAGGCAACGACTGGATCTCGAGGCGACATTCGCGGGGCATGCGCGCGGCATAGTCGCGGCATCCCTCGTCCACCCACCCGGGCATGCGCGAGCCGACCGCGAGGATGCGCAAGCGCACCGGAACTCAGCCCTCGCCCGAGGCGCGACCCCGCCCGGCCGGCGCGGCCCAGAGCTTCTCGAGATTGTAGAAATCCCGGACGCGCGGCAGCATGACGTGAACGACAATGTCCTGCAGGTCGACGAGCACCCATTCGCCGTCCTTCGACCCTTCCACCCCGAGCGGCCGGTGTCCCGACTCCTTGCACTTCTCGACCACGTTCTGCGCCAGCGAGCGCACGTGTCGGTCCGAGGTGCCGCTGGCGATCACCATGCTGTCGGCGATGCTCGTCAGGCCGCGCACGTCGATGACGACCACGTCCCGGGCCTTCAGATCGTCGAGGGCATTCACTACTGTCGTCTGCAAGGATTCTTCCGCCATCAAGTCCTCTCTGCGGCTGCTCCGTAACAATCCGACGCCGCCAGCAGCCTGCGGACGGGATCGGGTACCAGGTAACGTGGATCGAGGCCCATGCGAACGATTTCGCGGATCGCACTCGATGAAATCTCCAGCTGCGTGACGGCACGGACATAGACCCGGCCGGCACGCGTTTCATGCAGGTCTTCCGCCCGGCGTGTGCCGCGCGCGGCAAGCAATTCTCCCAGCGCACCCTGTTCCGGTGCGTGCCATCCCGGACGGTGTGCCACGACGAGATGCGCAAGCTCGAGGATCTCCTGCCAGCGGTGCCACTTCGGCAGGCCCAGGAAAGCGTCCATGCCGACCACCAGGCATAGCGAACGATGCGCGAATTCGGCGCGCAGGTCGAGCAGCGTATCGACCGAGTAAGACGGTCCGTCACGACGCAGCTCGCGATCGTCGAGCACGAAACGCGGCTCGCCCTCGATGGCGGCCCGGATGAATCCCGCTCGCGTCGCCGCATCGGCATGGGTCGTGTCGCGGTGCGGCGGCTCGCGGGCCGGCAAAAAGCGCAGCTCGGTGAACCCCACCGCCTCGACCAGTTCCAGCGCCGTGCGCAGGTGTCCGCAGTGAATCGGATCGAACGTCCCGCCGAGCAGTCCCATCGGCTCCAGGCCGCCCGCGCTGCTCATGCGCTGCGCCGACTCGACCCGGCGAGGGCGCCGATCCATTCGGCCAGTGCCGCCCAGGGATCGCATCGCGCGGGGGCTCGCGCCGCCGCCTCGCCGTGCAGCAAGGGCATGGCGTTGCCCGGCGGTGCACCCTTGGACATGCGATCGACCAACGCCAGCCGGCGCGCCAGGACGCGCAGTGCACGGCTGTCGTGGCGGCCGACCGCGCGGCTCACCAGCCCGCTGCGATTACGCCAGATGCCGGCGCGCGACATCGCCGCCTGTGGCGCCAGTCCCTCGTCCATCAGCCAGCGTACCCGGACCAATCCGCGCATTTCGCGCGCCAGCGGCCAGAGTATTTGCGGGATGGCCAGCCCCTCTGCCCGAAGACCCGCGAGAATTCGCAGTGCGCGTCCCAGCTCGCCGCTCAACGCGGCATCGGCCAGTTTGAAAATATCGAAGCGGGCGCTGTCGGCCACCGCCGACCTGACCGCCTCCGCATCCAGCTCCCCGCCTGCGTGCAGCAGGCGGAGCTTCTCGATCTCCTGGTGAGCCGCCAGCAGGTTCCCCTCGACGCGCTCGGTCAGCAACCGCACCGCCTCGGCGTCGGCCTTGAGTCCGGCTCGCCGCAGGCGGCCATGGATCCATGACGGCAGCGCAGCCGGCTCGACAGGGCGCACTGCCACGGATTCGCCGACCTGTTCGAGCGGTTTTACCCAGGCGGGCCCCTGGCCCCGGCGATCGATCTTCGGTGAAATCACCAGCAACAGCACGTCGTCGGGCGGCGCCGCAGCGAAGCGGGAAAAAACCTCGTTGCCGCCGGCGCCGGCCGCCGGGGTCTTGAGCCGCAGCTCGACCAGCCGCCGGGACGCAAACAGGGACATGCTGGAGAGATCGCCCGCAAAGGCGCCCCAGTCGAAGCCTCGCTCCACCGCATGCACCTCGCGTTCCGCGAAACCGCTGTCCCTGGCCCGGCGGCGAATCGCATCCGCACACTCCTGCATGAGCAGCGGTTCGTCTCCGGCAATCAGGTAGGCGGGCGCGAGGCGACGGGCAAGCCCGGCCTCAAGCTGGTCCGGCGAGAGGGCCACGGGTGAAGGGTCTGTTCCCGGTAGGTTGCATCGCACCTGCAGTGTAGCACGGGCAAACCCGGCATAAGCTCGGGATTCCGGGGCTGGGGAAACGCTTGACAGGCAGGGTATCGTATCTGGATAAGGCTGGAGCACGATGCAAACGCACGAAAACAGGACCGATCCCCGACTCATGCGATTCGCCTGGATGGTGACGCTGGTCGTCGTGCTGCGTTTCGTCGCATGGGATCTTCATCACGCGCTGGACGCGCACGATCATCTCGTCGAAGAGACCTGCGAGCTCTGCATGGCCTTCGAGCGCGGCGGCGACACTTCGGTCGCGGGCGCCGGTAACGCCGCCCCGCCCACTGTACGGATGGCGGCCGGCCACCAACCCGCGGCAAGCTGCCATGCCGCCATCGCGCCCTGCCCCCCGCCACGCGGTCCTCCCCCGCCAGGCAGCTGACGACGGCGGGTCCATGACCCGCCGGGATGCGCGCCCCACGGCGTGCCGGCAACGCCAGCTTTCAGGCCCGGCTCCGTGCTTCCTCCGTCCGCATTCCGCGACGGCAGGGTCGCCGGCGCCGTAATGCCTCACGAAGCCTGCGCTGCCATTCAGCCGGCTCACAGACGAGGAAAGATCATGAAAATTATCAACTGGACGATCGCGCTGGCCGCGATCGGTCTTGTATACAGCAGCGCCGCTGCCCAGACCGAAAGCGACGCCATGGCGCTGCCATCGGTCGTCGTGACCGCGGACCCGCGCGAGAATCGCAGCGCCGACGAACTGGTGCAGCCGGTTTCCGTGCTGGTCGGCGACGAGCTCGAGCGCCGCCTGGCCGGCACGCTCGGCGAGGTCCTGGAAGGCTTGCCCGGCGTAGCGAATGCCGATTATGGCCCGGGTGTCGGTCGTCCGGTCATTCGCGGCCTGCAGGGCTCGCGGGTCCAGGTGCTGGAAGACGGCTTGCGCACCGCGGACGTGTCCGGCGAGGGCGCCGATCATGCGGTGGCGATCGACCCGGCCCATGCCGAGCAGATCGAGGTGTTCCGCGGGCCGGCCACACTGTTGTTCGGCAGCGGCGCTGCCGGCGGGGTGGTGAACGTGCGGACACACCGCTTCGATCCCGACTTCGGCGATCGCTTCGGCGCGCGCGGGGCCGTTTCCTACGGCGAGAACGGCAACGACCGGAAAGGGCGCCTGGGGGTGGAGGCTCCGGTCAGCGAACAGTTCGTGCTCCGCGCGGACGCCAGCATACGGCGCAGCGACGATTTCTCGATCGACGGTTTCCAGCAGCTGGATCAGGACTCCGGCAACAAGGGCCGTCTGCGCAATTCCTCCGTCGAGACAGACAGCTATGCCGCGACCGGACTGTTTCGTGGCCACCGGGGCTACATCGGGCTCGGCTTCAGCAGCTGGGAAACCGATTACGGAATTGCCGAGAATTTCGATGCGCGGCCGGTAGACGAAGGCGGACAGGAGAGCGAATTCGCGCGCGTTCTGGCGGACTATGATCGCGTCGACCTGCGCGCCGAGCTGCTCGAGCCGGTCCCCGGTTTCGAGCTGTTCCGCCTGAAGACCGCCTATACCGAGTTCTCTCAGCAAGAGGTCGAATTCGACTTCGAGCGGACCTCCTCCGGCGGCAGCCTGGAGGAACGCTTCGTCGAGGCGCAGTTCGCCAATGACGAATTCGAGGCGCGGCTGGAGATGCTCCACAAGCCGATCGGTCCGCTCAGCGGGGTCATCGGGCTGCAGTACCGGACGCGCGACTTCGTCGCCGATTTGCCAGAGGAGGAAGAAGCCTTCTTCTACGTCCGCCCCAATGAGAGCCGCAACATCGGCCTGTTCGTGCTCGAGGAACTGCCCATCCGGCTGGGCCGTATCGAATTCGGTGCGCGCATCGAGCGGGAGCGATCCGAGCCCGATGACATCTTCGGCGCGGAAATCGAGGGCGTCACGCAGCCCGACGGCTCCTTCCTGCCCTTGCCGGAACAACTGCCTGACCGCACCTTCACCCCGCTGAGCCTTTCTGTCGGGACGTTGCTCAATTTCGGTGACACGCATCACCTGCGCGCCAGCCTGACGCGCGCCGAGCGCGCTCCGTCGGCGGAGCAGCTGTATGCCTTCGGCCCGCATGCCGCCGCAGGGACTTTCGAAGTCGGCGACCCGGATCTCGACAAGGAAACCTACCTCAACCTGGAGGCAGGCATCGATCGGCACGTGGGCGCCCTGCGCTACGAACTGACGGCGTTCTACAACCGTGTCGCGGACTACATCTACCTGATGTCGGATCAGGACGGCAGCGGCAACCCGGTGTTCGTGAACGATCTCGGCAACCGCCCCGGCGAAGGTGCGACGGTCGGCTGCGCGCCCGGTGACGGCGGGCTTTGCGAACTGGAGAACCAGCTGGTGTTCAACACCCAGGCGGACGCCGAGTTCTACGGCGCGGAGTTCAGCGCCGTCACGGACCTGTCGGGCGGCCCGGTGCCCTTCTCGCTGCGTTTCACTGCCGACCACGTGCGCGGCAAGCTGAGTGACGGCGGCAACCTGCCGCGCATCACGCCGACGCGGGTCGGGGTGGGCTTCGACACTGGCTGGCGCAACGTCGACCTGCGCGTCGATTACCAACACGTGTTCACACAGGACAAGACCGCCGTGGCGGAGGATTCCACCGACGGCTTTGACCTTGTGTCGTTCGATCTCTCGTGGCGCCCCGGCGCGCTGGGAGGCGGCCAGGTGTTCCTGCGCGGGCGCAACCTCCTCGACGAGGACGGACGCCTGCACCAGAGTTTCTTCAGGGACGACGCGCCGATCATCGGCCGGTCCTTTATCGCCGGGGTCCGTTTCGACCTGGGCGGCTGACCATGCCAGCAGGCGCCGCCGCGAGGCGGCGCCCCTTTCGGCGCCCGCCGCCTGCATCGGGCGGGCGCCTTTTTCAGTCCTTCAAGCCGCGGCGCGTGACGAGGTACGTGGCGAAACTCCCCAGCCAGTGGCTGCCCGCATAGTGCTCGTCACTCACGCCTTCCAGCCCCGCCGCGGCATGGGCCGTCGCGGCCGCCCGCAGGCTGGCCTTGCGCGGGTCTTCGGCCGGCAGGCTTGCGGCGATCCCTTCGAGCATCCACGCCCGACTCAGGTTCAGTCCGTCGATATGGGCCAGCTTGCCGTCCGCGCGATCGGTGACGCGCCCGACAGGCAGCCATTCCGGCCCGGCGTTCGCCGGGATACCAGGCATGAAACGATGCAGCCAGGCGGCGAATTCGTCTGCCGGAAGCATACGACGCAGCAGGTCGGCCTCCGCCAGGCAAGGGGACAGAAAATCATGTCCCGAAGGTTCGTATGCGAGAGGACAGTCACGGTCCTCGAGATACAACGCCCGCGACGTCGCGGTCAGCAGGGCCTCGAGATCTGTGTCGCCGGACACGCGCGCCCAGTCCAGCGCGAGACCGAAGGCGAACGCGGTCTGGGCATGTTCTCCGCCGCGGATGGGATAGGCGAGCTTCGGCACCCAGCTCCGCAGGCGATCGGCAGCGATGGCCTCCAGAGGCGCCAGCGCCTTTGCCCAGCGCGCTGCCTGGGGGTCGTCCCATTCGCGCAGTTCCGCGCCGAGCTGCAACAGCCACGCCAGGCCGTAGGGGCGCTCGAAGCCTTCCCGGCCCGGAGCGCGCATGTACGCCACCTCGCCGGCGATGGCGGCCGGAGTCAGGCTCCGCTCCAGGGCGGCGCGCGCCGGCGCGGCGAACGGCGCGTCCGGGTTCAGCCGCGCCAGCCGCGCGAGCATCCAGTGACCGTGCACGGCCGAGTGCCAGTCGAAACAGCCCCAGAAGACCGGGGTGAGCTCGCGTGGCGTGCCGACGTCGGCGTCGCTCTCGAGCACGTGGGCGATTTTGTTGGGATACTCGCGATGGACGCACTCGAGTGCGAGATCGGCGAAGCGGCCCAGCGCGGCAGAGTCGAGCATCGTTCCGCTGATCAGCAAGAGCGCGGCCACGCTCATCGGGACGGCAGCATGCGCCCCAGCGGGCGGCCGCCCACGAGGTGCAGGTGGAGGTGGTAGACCTCCTGGCCGCCGTGGTCGTTGCAGTTGATGATCAGGCGGTAGCCGTCTTCGGCAAGACCCTCCGCGCGCGCGATGTCCCGTGCGACGCAGAACATGTGCCCGATGAGGTCCGCATCTTCGTCGGCAATGTCATTGGCCGTCGGAATCGGCTTCACCGGGATGATCAGCACGTGCACGGGCGCTTGCGGGTGGATGTCGCGGAATGCGACCACGCGCTCGTCTCGATGCACGAAATCGGCCGGCAACTCGCCGGCGATGATCTTTTCGAACAGGGTGGGCATGGACAATCCTCCTTCGCGCGGAGCGGTGTGCATCCTCAGGGCCAGTGTAGGCATTGAGCGCTGCGCGCCGCAATCCGGGACGCGGCGGGCCTATAATGCCCGCATCGAACCTAAGCCCTCGTGCTGGAGCCTTCGCATGAATCATGCACTTGCCCGAACCGCCGCCCTGTTGCTGCTGCTGTGCCTCGGCGCCTGCACCAGCATGAGCTCACTCGAGCCACCCGAGGTCCAGGTGACCAGCCTGGAGATGCTCGCGCCCGCACCCGGCGCCCTCGAGCAACGCTTCGCCGTGGGACTGCGTCTCGTCAATCCGAACAATCGCGCCATCGCCGTCGACGGACTCGACTTCGAGCTGGACGTGAACGGCCAGCGCCTCGCGCGCGGCGTCACGAACCGGGCGTTCGAACTGCCCCGTCTCGTCGAGGCCGAGACCAGCGTCGTGGTGACCACATCGGTGTTCGACATCCTGCGCCAGGCGGTGCAGCTCAGCGAGCGCCGCGACGAGGCCATGGACTATCGTCTGCGTGGCCGCCTGCATCTCGGCAGCGGCTTCGTGCGGACCGTGCCCTTCAACCGCAGCGGCACATTGACTCCCTGAGGACCACGCGGAACCGGGCTTTTCGTCCTGCCTCAGCCCGCGCGCACCCGCCAGGTGGGCCGGCCGGCGTCATCGATGATGTCGTTGCCGCGAAGCCACGCCCGCGCGTCCTCCGCGTCATGCTCGAACCACGCCCGTGCGGAGCCGAGGCGGAAGGTGTAACCCCACGCGTCCATGTCGGTGAACATGCGGGCGCGCCCCGCGCACGGCAACGCGTCGGCCAGCAGGACCTGCAGGTAGCAGACGCCGTTCTCCTCGTCGAAATCGCCCCCGGCGTCAGTGTCGAGGGCTTGGCGGCGCGACGGCGTCATGCAGACGAAGTGGCAGGCCTCGTGGAGGACCGAATGCACCGGTGTGTCCGGGCGGGCATGCAGCACGGCACCGCGCAACCCGGCCTCCCGGTCGCCCCACCAGGAACCCGGAATGGTCTCGCCGGAGGCGACTTCGCGCAGTTCGAGCCCGTAGCGGGACAGCAACTGCGCGACGGCCGCGGCATCGATTTCGGCGAGGTTGAGGACCTCGTCTGCGCTCAATCCCCGAGATCCGCCAGCCGTCGCGCGATCACGTTCGCGATTTCCCGTGCAAGGGCATCACGCAGGAGCTCTTCCTCCTGCTGCCTGGCGAGAATATCGCGCTCACTGTAGGGGAAGATCCGCGCGCGCTTCACCGGCTGGCGTGCCACCAGCGTTTCTCCGTCGGCAGAGACGCGATACTCGATTTCGTAGAACACCTCGAACTCCGCCGGTCGGTTCTGGGCGGACACCGACTTGACTCGCCGACCGAAATTCTCCGCCACGATGTGCAGCGTCGCGCCGGCTTCTGCCAAATCGCGCGCCAGCGCCACCTGCGATGCCCCGAGCACCCGGTTCAGCTGGAAAGCGAGGTCCGAGTTCGGCTCCGGCACATCCAGGTAAAGCGGCGAATATTCCGCCGGATAACGGCTGACGCCCTGCAATTGGAAGCCGCAGCCGCTGACCGCGAACAGGAGACCGATGAGCAGGCACAGGCGAAACGTACGCATGGTCAGATCACGATGTTGACGAGTCGGCCCGGCACGATGATCACCTTGCGCACCTCGCGGCCGGCGACGAAGCGCGCCACGTTCTCGTCGCCGAGCGCCGCGGCGCGAATCTCGGCTTCGGGCAGGTTGCGCGCCACGCGCACCCTGCCGCGGAGCTTGCCCTGCACCTGCACGACGAGATCCACCTCGTCCTGCACCAGCGCATCGGGATCATGCGCCGGCCATGCCTCGTCCACCACCGCGCCCTCCCGGCCCAAGGCGGCCCACAGGGCATGGCAGGCATGCGGCACGATGGGCGAAAGCATCAGCACGACCGCTTCGAGCGCTTCCTGCCGCAGGGCGCGATCCGCGGGCGTCCGGCCGGCGTGCCGGCCGAGTGCGTTGAGCAATTCCATGACGGCGGCGATGGCGGTATTGAAGGTGTAGCGTCGCCCCACGTCGTCGCTCACCTTGGCGATCGCCGCGTGCACGTGTCGCCGGAGTTCGCGCTGCACGTCGTCGAGCGCCGCCACGTCCAGCGGCTGCGTCGCGCCGTCGCCGACATGCTCATGGACCATCCGCCAGAGCCGCTTCATGAAACGATGGGCCCCCTCGACGCCCGAGTCCGACCATTCCAGGCTCTGCTCCGGCGGGGCGGCGAACATCGTGAACAGGCGCACCGTGTCGGCACCGTAACGCTCGATGAGCGACTGGGGATCCACGCCGTTATTTTTCGACTTGGACATCGTCCCCACCCCGCCCAGCAGCACGGGAAGCCCGTCGGCCTTCAAGGTTGCGCTGATCACGCGCCCCTTGTCGTCGCGCTGCACCTCGACATCGGCCGGGTTGTACCAGGTGCGCCCGCCCTTGGCATCCTCGCGGTAATAGGATTCGGCCAGCACCATGCCCTGCGTAAGCAGGTTGGTGAACGGCTCGTCGCCGTCCACGAGACCTTCGTCACGCAACAACTTGTGGAAAAACCGCGAGTACAGCAAGTGCAGCACGGCGTGCTCGATGCCGCCGATGTACTGGTCCACGGGCAGCCAGTAACGTGCGCGGTCGTCCAGCATCGCCTCGTCCTGATCGGCCGAGCAGTATCGCGCGTAGTACCAGGACGATTCGAAAAAGGTGTCGAAGGTGTCGGTTTCCCGGCGCGCGTCCCCTCCGCAGCGCGGACAGCCGACCTGCACGAACTCGTCCATGGTCTTCAGCGGGGAACCGACGCCGGAGAGCGTGACGTCCTCCGGCAGGCGCACCGGTAGCTGTTCCTCCGGGACCGGTACCGAGCCGCAGTCGGCACAGACGATCATCGGCACCGGGCAGCCCCAGTAGCGCTGCCGTGACACGCTCCAGTCACGCAGCCGGTAATTCACGCGGCGCCGGCCGCGGCCCTGCTGCTCGAGCTTTGCCGCGAGGGCTTCGAAGGCCTCCGCCGACGTCAGGCCATCCAGGTCGCCAGAGTTCACCAACACCCCGTAATCCACATAAGCGCCGCTGGACAGGTCCACTTCCGATCCGTTCGCGGGGGCGATCACCTGACGGATCGGCACCTCGTACCTGGTGGCGAATTCCCAGTCGCGCCTGTCGTGGCCCGGCACTGCCATGACGGCGCCGGTGCCGTAGCCCATGAGCACGAAGTTCGCGACCCACACCGGCACCGGCTCGCCGGTCAGGGGATGGATCACGTCCAGGCCCAGAGGCATGCCGCGCTTTTCCATCGTCTCCAGCGCCGCCTCGGTGGTGTGGGCGCTGCGGCACTCGGCCAGGAAATCCGTCAGATCCGGGCGACCCCGGGCAGCGTGCACGGCCAGCGGATGCTCGGCGGCCACCGCCATGTAGGTGACTCCGTGGAGCGTGTCCGGACGCGTGGTGAAGACGGTCAATGCGTCGTAGCCGGCCAGCGGCGCATCGGCGAGCGCGAAGTCCAGCTCGAGGCCCTCCGAACGTCCGATCCAGTTGGCCTGCATCGTGCGGACCTGCTCGGGCCACCCGGGGAGCGTGGCCAGCGACTCCAACAACTCGTCCGCGTAGTCGGTGATCTTGAGAAACCACTGCGGTATCTCGCGCCGCTCCACCAGTGCGCCCGAGCGCCAGCCGCGACCGTCGATGACCTGCTCGTTGGCCAGCACGGTCTGGTCGACCGGGTCCCAGTTGACGGTGGACGACGCCTTGTAGACCAGCCCTTTCTCGTACAGCCGGAGAAAGAACCACTGCTCCCAGCGGTAGTAATCCGGATCGCAGGTCGCCAGTTCACGCCGCCAGTCGTAAGCGAATCCCAGGCGGCGCAGTTGCGCGCGCATGTGCGCAATGTTGTCGCGCGTCCATTCCGCCGGCGGCACCTCGTGCTTGATGGCCGCATTCTCGGCCGGCAGGCCGAAGGCGTCCCAGCCCATCGGCTGCAAGACGTTCTTGCCACGCATGCGTTGATAGCGGCTGACCACGTCGCCGATCGTGTAGTTGCGGACGTGGCCCATATGCAGGCGCCCGCTCGGGTACGGAAACATGCACAGGCAGTAGAACTTGTCCCGGCCCGGGTCTTCGTCAGCCTCGAAACAGCGCGCCTCGTCCCAGTAGCGCTGGGCGGCGGGCTCGATCACTTCCGGCTTGTAGATTGGGTCCATGGTCTGCTTCATCAGGTTTAATCCGGGAAGGTTACCGCTCCGTCGTGTTGCGGCGCAAAGCCCCGAGCAATACGAGCCCCGCCGCCAGCGCCGCCAGCGGCCCGTTGCCGTAACGCAACCAGGGAGGCATGCCCCGCATGGGCGTCACCTCGGCGCTGACGACCGCCGGAACGAACTGCTCCGATCGCTGCGTCACCCGGCCGCGCGGATCGATCACCGCCGTGATGCCGTTATTGGTCGCGCGCAGCATCCAGCGGCCGGTTTCCATGGCGCGCATGCGCGCGATCTGCAGGTGCTGGTGCGGCGCCTGTGTGTCGCCGAACCAGGCGTCGTTGCTGACATTGATGAGCAGCTCGGCGGCAGGAAAGAAGACACGCTGCTGGGCGCCGAATGCGTCCTCGTAACAGATGGTCGGCGCGACCTGCACGCCGGCGAGGTGCAGGGGCGGCGGGTCGCGGCGCCCCGGGGCGAAATCGGTGTACGGCAGGTTCATCAGGCGCATCCAGCGGCGCACGAAGGCCGGCACCGGGAAATATTCGCCGAAAGGCACGAGTTGCCGTTTTCGATAGATCTCAGGCTCGGCGCCCAGAGACACCAGGACGTTATGGTAATGGCCCGTGTCGGCATCCCGTTCCAGGATCCCGAGCAGCACTTCAGAGTCGTTCGCACGCGCTTCCTCGTCGAGCGCGGCGATAAAATCGATCTCGTGATGCAGCAGCGCCGGAATCGCCGCCTCGGGCCAGATCACCAGGTCGGCATCCCAGTGCGCCCGCGTCATGTCGAGATACAGCTGCCGCGTCGGCGCCAGCGAAGTCTCCAGCCATTTTTCGTCCTGGCCGATCGCACCCTGCAGCATCACGGCGTCGACGGGCGCGCCCGCCGGCACGGTCCAGGTCGTGCGGCCCGCCCAGCCCGCCACCGCGACCATCGCCAGCATGGCGGCTATCGCGAGCGCACGGACTTGGAGCCGATCGACCAGCACGGCCGCCACTGCCCCGGCCAACAATGCGCAGGCCCAGCCGATGCCGTAGACCCCGCCCACGGGTGCCAGGGCACCGAAAAACGAGTCGGTCTGGCTGTAACCCAGGCTCAGCCAGGGGAAACCGCTCAGGAACCAGCCGCGCAGCCACTCGACCAGGATCCACGCGGCCGGCAGCGCGACCAGCCAGCGCAGCGCACCGCCGGGCGGCAACCAGCGGGCGGCCACGGCGCCGAGCAGGGCGTAGTAGCCGCCCATGACCGCCGCCAGCCCGAGGGTGAGGAACGCCGCCAGCGCAGCAGGCGCCTGGCCGAAATCGTGGACCGAGATGAAAGTCCACCAGGTGCCGACGAGAAACGCCGCGAAACCGAACATGAAACCGCGTGCGGCGACACGGCGGGCGGATCCACCGCGCCAGCAGAGAAACAGCACCGCGGGAGAAATAAAGGCGAGTGCCCAATAGTCCCAGGGCGCGAAAGCGAAAGGCAGGGCCAGCCCGGCCAGGATCGCGCCGATGTCGGCCGGCGCGACGCGCCTGAGCGCCGGGCCGGCGTCAAAGCGGAAGGCCACGGGCGACTAGCCGGCGAGGCGCCGCAGGCGCACGGCGTGCACGCGGCGCCGATCCGCCCGCAGCACGGTGAAGCGCATCCCCTCCAGCACCAGCGATTCGCCCTTGCGCGGCAGGCGGCCGAGCTCATGCATCACGAGCCCGCCCACCGTGTCGTAATGCTCGTCGCTGAAGCTCGTACCGAGTTCCTCGTTCAGATCCTCGATGCGTGCCAGCGCATCCACTCGCCAGCTGTCCTCCTGCTCGGGGACGATCATCACCTCCTCGTCGGGGTCATGCTCGTCGTCGATCTCGCCGACGATCTGCTCCAGCACGTCCTCGATGGTCAGCAGCCCGGACACCCCGCCGTACTCGTCGACGACAATCGCCATGTGATTGTGGCTGATGCGGAACTCCTTGAGCAGGACGTTGAGCCGCTTGCTCTCGGGAATGAACACGGCGGGACGGAGGCACTCCTTGATGCGGAAGCGCTGCCCGCTGCTCTCGACGAAAAAGCGCAGCAGGTCCTTGGCGAGCAGGATGCCGATGACTTCGTCACGGTCGTCGGCGATCACGGGGAATCGCGAGTGTCCGGATTCGATGATGACCTGCAACATGTCCTGCGGGCTGGCGTCGCGTTCGAGCACGACGATCTTGCCCCGCGGAATCATTACGTCGCGAACCTGGATGGTGGCGACCTCGAGCACGCTCTCCAGCATGCGATGCTCGTCGGCATCGAGGATCTGATCCCGCCTGGCCTGCGCGAGGAGCTCCAGAAGGCCCTCGCGGTCGCGCGGCGTGGTACGGAAGGCATCGGCCCAGCGGGACAGCAGCCCGGACCGGCTTCCGCTCGTACTCGGAGGTTTGTCGTCAGTCATCGCTTCCTTCAGTTTCCCTGTAGGGATCCGGCCAGCCGAGTTCATCGAGAATCTCGGCCTCGGCCGCTTCCATTTTCGCAGCTTCTTCCTCGGTCTGGTGATCGAAGCCCACGAGATGCAGCGTACCGTGAACTACCATGTGAGCCCAATGCGCGTGAGGCGGCTTGGCCTGCTCGGTCGCCTCCGCTTCCACCACGTCGCGACAGATCACCAGGTCGCCCAGCAGCGGCAGGCCGAGGTCGGAAGGCAGTTCCGCCGGAAAGGCCAGCACGTTGGTCGGCCGGTCCTTGCCGCGAAACCGGCGGTTGAGCGCCTGGCTCTCCGCGGCATCGACAATGCGAATCGACACCTCGGCGTCTGTTCGATGCCCGGCGAGCGCCGAGCGCGCCCAGTGCCTCAGGCGCGCGACATCCGGCAGCCCGCTGCGCGAGCCTGCCACCTGAATGTCGATACGCAGGGTCATTGCTCCCGGCGCCCTTCGTGGCGCTCATAGGCCTCCACGATGCGCTGCACCAGCGGATGGCGCACGACGTCTTTGGCGGTGAACCAGGTGAATCCCACCCCCTCGACGTTCTCCAGCACCGCGATCGCATGGCGCAATCCCGACATTTTCGCGGCCGGCAGGTCAGTCTGGGTGACGTCGCCGTTTACCACGGCGCGTGAGCCGAAACCGATGCGGGTGAGGAACATCTTCATCTGCTCGACCGTGGAGTTCTGCGCCTCGTCGAGGATCACGAAGGCCTCGTTGAGCGTCCGACCCCGCATGAAGGCCAGCGGCGCGATCTCGATCACGTGCCGCTCGATGAGCTTGCCGACTCGCTCGAAGCCGAGCATTTCGTACAGCGCGTCATACATCGGCCGCAGGTAGGGATCGACTTTCTGCGACATGTCACCCGGCAGGAAGCCGAGCCGCTCGCCCGCCTCGACTGCGGGCCGCACCAGCACGATGCGGCGCACGGTGTCCCGCTCCAGCGCCTCCACGGCGCTCGCCACCGCCAGGTAAGTCTTGCCCGTGCCAGCCGGCCCGACCCCGAAACACAGATCGTGGTCGCGCATCGACTGCAGATAAGCGTTCTGGTTAGGGCCCCGCCCGCGCACGACCCCGCGACGCGTCCGCACCTCACCCGGCGCCGCCGCGCCCGGCTCCTCGTAGAGCCCGGCTTCCTGCAGCCCGACATGCACGCGCTCCGGACTGATGCTGTCCGAGGCAGCCTGCTCGAAGAGCGCCACGATCAACCGGTCTGCCGCATTCACGGCGCGCTCCGGCCCCTCGATCTCGAACCGGTTGCCCCGCGGGCGAATCTGCACGCCGAGACGACGCTCGATCTGCTTGAGGTGCTCGTCGAACTGACCGCAAAGATTGGCCAGCCGGTCATTGTCGGCGGGCTCGAGGACCAGGTCCCTGACGAAATTGGCGTCCAAGCGGTTTGTTTACCTCAGGCAGAGCGGCGCAGCGGCGCCGCGGAATCGATCAATCGGCCACGCAGCGAGTTCGGCAGCGCCTCCGTGATCAGCACGTCGACGAACTGGCCGATGAGCGCAGCATCGCCGTCGAAATTGACCCAGCGCATATTGGCCGTCCGACCGGCCAGTTGCCGCGGATCTTTCTTCGCCGGCCGCTCCACCAGCACACGCTCGACACCGCCGACCATCGCCGCGCTGATCGCGGCGGCCTGCTCGTTGACGCGATGCTGCAGCAAGGCGAGCCGGCGTCGCTTCTCCGCGGCATCGACATCGTCGGGCAACGAGGCGGCGGGCGTGCCGGGGCGGCGGCTGTAGATGAAACTGAAAGACTGGTCGAAGCCGACATCCTCGATCAGCTGCAGGGTCTGTTGGAAATCGCGTTCCGTCTCGCCGGGAAAGCCGATGAGTAGGTCTGAGCTGATGCTGATGTCGGGACGGGCCTCGCGAACGCGCCGGATCTTCTGCCGGTACTCGAGGGCCGTATGTCCCCGTTTCATCATCGCCAGCACGCGATCCGAGCCGCTCTGCACTGGCAGGTGCAGGTAGGACGCCAGCTCCGGCACCTCGGCGTAGGCCGCCACGAGGCTGTCCGTGAATTCGACGGGGTGCGAGGTCGTGAAGCGGATCCGGTCGATGCCGTC
>Ga0102938_10001706_pt1 | contig 16663 bp, 14 predicted proteins | sample SalPonR2_B_D2_MG_FD_84516 | JGI IMG/M metagenome (GOLD analysis project Ga0102938, IMG submission 84516) | Salt pond soil microbial communities from South San Francisco under conditions of wetland restoration - Salt Pond MetaG R2_B_D2_MG | ecosystem: Environmental > Aquatic > Marine >...
CCCGACCCACCAGCGTTGACCCGACCCACCAACGTTGATCGTGTCGAACCCGTGCGCAGCTGGCACAATCGACGGTCCGTGTCCGTTGTCGCCGTCCGCCCTCTTCTTGCCTCGTCGTCGCTCGTCGCAGCGGTCGGCGCAGTGGTCGGAGCCGGTGATCCCGCATCGAGTCGGGTGGTCTACGCGATGGTGGTCGGTCTGGTACTGGTCGGTATCGCCCTGATCCTGCTGGGTGTCTGGCTGCTTCGCCAGACCCGCCCCGACCTCGATGTCCTGGCCCCGCTCGAGCGGATGGGTGACGGCGACTGGAAGAAGCGCGACCCTGCGACCCAACGTCGCATGCTCGACGAGGTGCGTCCGGCCGGGGCGCAGCCGCTGGCGGTTCACTCGCCGCGGCCGTTGCTGGATCGGGACTTCGATCAGACGAATCGGCCGGTGACGTCGTTCAGCGATCTCGGACCTGGTGTCGTCGCCGAAGAACGTGATCCGACCCCGATCGACGCCGACATCGACATCGATGCCGACGACTCCGACATCGACATCGACGCCGACGTCGACACGGGCGCCAGCGACGACACCGACGCCGACGTCGACACGGGCGCCAGTGACGACACCGTCGCCGACGTCGACGACGGCACCGAGATGCAGACCGATTCGGACACCGGCACCAACTCCGACACCGGGTCCTCGCCTCAACCGCCTCGGCGATGAGCAAATACCCCACATGAACACTCCACCTGCGTGCGTTCGCTCATCGCCCGGGCGTGGATCGCCCGTTCGGGGAGGTGGGGGAGTCCGGCAAGTGCGCTATCATCTGCATCCGTCATCCCTGGTGCGTTGCTCGCAATCAGGACATGCGGACGTGGCTCAGTTGGTAGAGCGCAACCTTGCCAAGGTTGAGGTCGCCGGTTCGATCCCGGTCGTCCGCTCCACAGATCCCCCGGTCAGCTCGTCTGACCGGGGGATCGTCGGTTTTCGTACGATCGGGTGATGGCTCCACCACGGCTCGAACCGTCCTCACAGGAATGGCTCGACTCGCTGGTCGAGCCCGTCATCGATCCCGACGTCGCGATCATCGACCCCCACCATCACCTCTGGCCGGTCGGCGGCTCGATGTCCTACGGGCTCGAAGATCTCGAGAGCGATCTCGCCGCCGGCCACCGAGTGGTCGACACCGTGTTCGTCGAATGCGGGGCGGGCTACGACCGCAGTGACGACGCGTTCGCTCCGGTCGCCGAGACCCGGTTCGTCGCCGCCGAGGCCGAACGGTCGCAGCGCCGGTTGATCGGTGGCATCGTGGCGCACGCCGACCTCCGCCTCGGCGGCGTTCTCGACGAGGTGCTCGACGGTCACGAAGCTGCCGGCAAGGGCCGCTTCCGAGGCATCCGCCACGCCGGATCGCACGCGCTGCATCCCGACGCGCTGTCGATTCCCGGGCGAGCGCCGGTGGGCTTGTACCAGGACCCGGTCTTCCGTGCCGGGGTGGCCCGGCTGGGTGAGCGCAACCTCACCTACGACACCTGGCACTACCACTACCAGAACCAGGAGTTCGCCGACCTCGCTCGAAGCGTTCCAGGCACCACGATCGTGCTCGACCACTTCGGTACACCGCTGGGGGTGGGGCCCTACGAGGCGAAACGTGACCCGATCTTCGAGCAGTGGAAGGCCGACATCGCCGAGATCGCAGCCTGTGAGAACGTCGTGGCGAAGATCGGTGGTCTGGCGATGCCGGACAACGGCTTCGGCTGGCACACGGCTGATCGTCCCCCGAGCTCCGACGAATTCGTCGCAGCGCAAGGGAGGTACTACCTCCACGCCATCGAGCAGTTCGGTCACGAACGGTGCATGTTCGAATCGAACTTCCCGGTCGACCGGCTCTCGCTGTCCTATCGCACGTTCTGGAACGCCGCCAAGAAGTTGATCGCCGACTTCACCGACGACGAACGCGACGCGATGCTGCGTGGAACCGCAGCACGCGTCTACGACCTCACGACCTGACGCCTCGACTCGTCCTCGCTCACCGGTGTTGCGCAGATCGCTCGGTGACGCTCGGGAGATCGGTTCAGGGAGTGGCGGACTGCTCGGCGTCGGCCAGCATCGCGGCCATCACCTCGGCCATGATCTGCGAACGCGGTGGGAGACCGGGGATCTGCTCCGGCAGGCTCGGGTCGAGCCCCTCCTCGATGTCTCGCCAACGCGAGATCGCCAACTCGAGGAACTCGCGCTGGGGGAACACCCAGAATCGGTCGGACGTGATGGCGCCCAGCACCAAGTCGGCCACCGCTCCCGGCTGCATCCCTTCGTCGAGGGCCCGTGTGAGGTACTTGCGGGCGACTTCGCCGCCGGCGTCTCGCTCCGGGAGCTCGCCGAGTTCCTCCGGCCAGTTGCGCTCGGAGTCACCGATACCCGTTCGAACCCAACCGGGACAGAGACAGCTGACGCCGACCGGGATCCCACCGGCACGCAGCGAGGTGAACAGGTCCTCGGTGATGGCCACGACGGCATGCTTGCTGGCGTCGTAGGGGGGCGCGGTCATGCCGGGGAAGACACCGGCGATCGACGCCGTGTTGACGATGTGGCCGCCGCCGGACATCACGATGTGGGGCAAGAAGGCCCGTACACCATGGACCACACCCCAGAAGTTGACGCCCATCACCCACTCCCACGTCTCGAGTGGACCGATCCACGGGTCACCGGCACCGCCCACACCGGCGTTGTTGCACACGACGTGCACGGCACCGAAGCGTTCGATGGTCGCTGCTGCGAGCGCATCGACGGCGTCGACCTTGCTGACGTCGGCGACCACGGTCAGCGTGTCGACGCCGCGGTCACCCACCTCGGCGCCGGCGGCGTCGAGCGCCTCACGGTCGACGTCGGCCAGCACCACCGAGCAGCCGGCAGCAGCGAACGCGTTCGCCAGGGCGAGGCCGATTCCACTCGCTGCTCCTGTGACCACTGCCACCTTGCCGGGTCCGAGTTCCATGAGTTCCCCCTCGTGTCGATGTTCGTTACGCCGATCGGACCGTATCGGCTGGGCCTCCGCGAGGATCGACCGAACGGGTTCGGGTGTGATGGCGTAGGCTGCGCCGCACCCATGGGAAAGGATCGCCGATGACCGAGAACTCCGTACTGACCCACCGCAACGTCGGGGTTCTGGCCGTCGAAGCGGTCGATGCCCCGGAGATCGTGACCTCCGCCTGGATCGACGAGCAGCTGGCCGACACCTACGAGCGCACCGGCCTCAAGCCCGGGACACTGTCCGATCTGGCCGGAATCGAAGAGCGTCGGTGGTGGCCCGAAGGTGTCACCTTCGATCAGGCCGCCGCAATGGCGGGTCAGGCAGCGCTCGACTCAGCCGGCATCGATCCCATGCGCGTCGGCATGCTGATCTCCACCTCGGTGTGCAAGCACCATCTCGAACCATCGGTGGCGTGCGCCGTCCACCATCAGCTCCAGCTGGGCCCGAGCTGTCTCAACTTCGATGTCGGTAACGCTTGCCTGGGGTTCATCAACGGCATGCAGATCGCAGCCGCCGCGATCGACGCCGGATCGATCGACTACGCCCTGATCGTCGACGGTGAGGGCAGTCGCCACACCCAGCAGACCACGATCGCCCGGCTGCAGGACCCCGCCACCGAGGCCGCCGACGTCTTTGCCGAGTTCGCCTCGCTCACCCTCGGCTCCGGTGCTGCTGCTGCGGTGCTCTGTCGGCTCGACGAGCATCCCGGCGCCCACCGCCTGGTGGGTGGCGTCGCCCGATCGGGCACGCAGCACCACGAACTGTGTGTCGGCGATCTCGACCGCATGACCACCGACACCCACGGGCTGCTCGTGGCCGGACTCGATCTCGCCGAGGCTGCCTGGAAGCACTCCGGTCACGACTTCGACTGGGAAGTGGGCATGGACTGGTACATCGTGCACCAGGTCAGCCAGGTGCACACCCGGCTGATCACCGAGCGCCTCGGTATCGACCCCGACCGCGCGCCGCTGACATTCCCGAAGTACGGCAATGTCGGCCCTGCAGCGATCCCGCTGACGTTGGCCAAGTCCGCCCACCAGATCCAGGTCGGCGACCGTGTGCTGTGCATGGGTATCGGGTCGGGGCTCAACACGAGCTTCACCGAAATCGTCTGGTGACCACCCGGTCCGCTGGAGCGGTCGGACGAACGGGGGTCGACGTCACGCCGCCGGATGCCGAAACGTTGCGGCGTTGGGGCCTCGATCCGTCCTGGTCGAGGATGGTCGACGTCGCGAGCCACGAAGGTGGCCGCCATCGCTGGCACGTGCTCGACACCGGCGCTCCGGACGGCGACGACAGCGCCCCGGTCGTGCTGTGCGTGCACGGGAATCCGACGTGGGGATACGCGTGGGCGACGTTCCTGCGCCGGCTGCACCGCGCCTACCGGGTGGTGGCGGTCGACCAGCTCGGCATGGGCTACAGCGAGCGGACGGCCGCTCGGCATTTCGCCGATCGTGTCCGCGACCTCGACGACATCATCGTCGCCCTGCAGCTCGGACGGCAGTCGCCGCTGGTGATGGCCGCCCACGACTGGGGCGGGGCGATCGCGATGGGCTGGGCGGTGCAGGATCCGCACCAGCTCGCCGGCATGATCCTCTGCAACACCGGGATCGCTGTTCCCGACGGCCGGTCGGCACCGGGCATCATCCGTCTGGCCGCCTCGCCGCTGCTGCTCGATGCGGTGTGTCGGGGGACGCCGGCGTTCGTCGAGGGCACCGTGCGGCTCTCCGGGCGTCGGATCACTGCGATCGACCGCGAGGCGTTCCGAGCTCCCTACCGCAGCGCACCCGAACGTGCGGCGATCGCCGACTTCGTCGGCGACATCCCACTACAGATTGGTCACCCGTCCGAGCACGCCATCGCCGAGGTGGCTGCCCGACTCCGTTCCGTGGAGGCGCCCGTGCTGCTCGCGTGGGGCGCCCGCGATCCGGTGTTCGACGACGACTTCGCTGCCGACCTCGCCGGGCAGTTCCCCAACAGCACCACTCATCGCTTCCCGCGCGCGAACCACCTGGTGATGGCCGAAGCAGATGTCGCCTCGGTGGCCGAGACGTGGCTGAGCGACCTGTTCGAGGGCCGCCTGGCGCGTCCCGAGACGCACACCGGGGCGAGTGGACACACCATCGAGGTCCGGCCGCTCTGGGCAGCGCTCGACGAACGGCGTCACGACATGGCGGAGGCGTTCGTCGATCAGGCAACGGGCGATGCGGTGACCTTCGCCGAACTCAATCGACGGGTCGAGGCGGTCGCCGCCGAACTGCATCGACGCGGACTGCAACCCGGCGACCGCGTGGCGATGCTGACACCACCCGGCGTCGACCTCGTGGCCGCGGTGTACGGCGTGTGGCGCGCCGGCGGGGTGACCGTGATCGCCGACCGCGGACTCGGCATCGGCGGACTCGGTCGGGCGGTGCGATCGACCCGAGCGAGATTCGTCATCGGGCCGCGCCAGGCGCGACTTGCCGTCACGCTGTTGCGATGGGCGCCGCGGGCCACGCTGCTCGACGTCGGTGACCTGGTGGCTGCCGAGGCCGGCCGGCTCCCGCCGGCGCCGTCGGCCGACGACCCCGCTGCGGTGCTGTTCACGTCCGGCGCCACCGGCCCGGCCAAGGGTGTGCGGTACCTGCACCGCCAGCTCGCGGCGCAGCGTGACGCCCTGGCGTCCACCTACACGATCACCTCCGACGATCGTCTCGTTGCAGCGTTCGCGCCGTTCGCCCTCTACGGTCCGGCGCTCGGAATCCCCACCGCGCTGCCCGACGTCGACGTCACCGAGCCGGGCCGGCTGACCGCCGACGCATTCGACGCCGCGTGCGATCGCATCGGCGCCACGCTCGGGTTCGCGTCGCCGTCGGCGCTCGCCAACGTGGCTGCAACGGCGCGGTCGGACGCGAATGCGAGGCGAACCGGCCTCGCCGGGTTGCGGGTGGTGTTCTCGGCGGGCGCCCCGGTGCCATCGGAGACCCTGCGAGCGATTCGCGACCTGACCCCGTCGGCCACCCTCCACACGCCGTACGGCATGACCGAGGTGTTGCCCGTGGCCGACATCGACCTCGATGCCATCGAACAGGCCGAACGCCACGATCCGAACGGAGGGGTGTGCGTCGGGCGACCGGTGATCGGCGCCGAGATCCGCATCGCACCGCTCGGGTTCGATGCCGAGGAACTTCCACCGGATGTCGACATCGGCTCGACCGGCGAGATCCTCGTGCGGGCACCGTGGGTGTCGGACGGGTACCTGGGGTTGTGGGCGACCGAGCGAGCGGCCCGCCCCGGCGCGGTCGGCGACTGGCACCGCTCGGGCGACGTCGGCCACCTCGACACCGACGGTCGGTTGTGGGTCGAAGGGCGGTCGGTGCACGTCATCGAAGCAGCAGGTGGGCCGATCACCTCGGTCCCCGTCGAACGGGTGATCGAGCGCTCCCTCGGCGGCGGCCGAGTCGCTGCGGTGGGTGTCGGCCCGGCGGGAACCCAACAGCTCGTGGTCGTGGTCGAGGACGCCGAGTCGACCGACGGCCCCGCCGGCGCAGAACTCTCCGGATCGGTGCGTGCCGCCGTCGATCAGCCGGTGGCCGCGGTGCTGACCGCACGACAGTTGCCCGTCGACATCCGGCACAACGCGAAGATCGACCGCGCTGCGGTGGCATCCTGGGCCGGCGACGTATTGGCCGGGCGGCGGCGGCGCTCGCTCGTCCGGGGACGGTGAACACGTGAAAGTCCTGGTCACCGGCGGTTCGAGCCTCATCGGGGCGGGGGTGGCGACCGCCCTGGCCCATCGCGGCGACGATGTCGTCGTTCAACAGCGGACGCGCTCGGACACCCTCGACCAGCTGGGGGTGCGCCAGCACCTCGGCGACGTCCGCGAACCCGGCGTGGTGGCCGACGCGGCGGACGGCTGTGACGCCGTCGTGCACCTTGCCGCCAAGGTCGGTGTGATCGGCGACTGGGAGGAGTACCGGTCGATCAACGTCGACGGCACCCGCAACGTGCTCGCCGCCGCCCGCCGCCACGACATCGGGCGAGTCGTCCACGTGTCGTCACCGTCGGTCGCGCACGGTGGCGAACCGATCATCGGGGGAGGAGCCGACGAGCCGGTGCTCGGGAGGGGCCGGGCGTGGTATCCCGAGTCGAAGGCACTGGCCGAGATCGAGGCGCTCGCAGCGGCGGGCGACGCGCTCGGCGTCGTTGCGATCCGGCCGCACCTGGTGTGGGGGCCGGGTGACACCCAGCTCGTCGGACGGATCGTCGAACGTGCAGTCACCGGGCGGCTCGCCCTGGTCGGCGGCGGGCGGGCGCTCGTCGACACCACCTATGTCGACAACGCCGTCGGAGCGCTGGTCGCCGCGCTCGACGCGGTCGAACCCGGCGCCCGGTGTTCCGGACAGGCGTATGTCGTCTCCAACGGCGAACCACGGATGATCCGTGAGCTCGTCGAGGGCATCTGCCACGCCGCCGGCGTGCCGTTCGCGCCGAAGACCGTGTCGTTGCAGGTCGGTCGCACACTCGGTGCGGCGGTCGAGCGGGTGTGGCCACTGCTGCGACGTTCCGACGAGCCGCCTCTGACGCTGTTCCTCGCGGAGCAGCTCGGCACCGCCCACTGGTTCGACCCCCGCCCGGTCGAGCACGACCTCGGCTGGACGCCGAGCGTCTCGATCGACGAGGGTCTCGATCGGCTCGCCGCCTGGTACGCCGACGATCAGCGCCTCACTGCACCGTGAGCCTGCCTGTCCGCTATCCTCGGCCCCTCAACTGGCGACGTGGCCGAGTGGTTTAGGCAACGGCCTGCAAAGCCGTGTACATGAGTTCGATTCTCATCGTCGCCTCCGATCCCCGAGTGGGCCCTGCCCGCTCGGGGATTCGTGTTTGACGACTCGTCGTGTCGGGGTACCGCCCCATTCATGGCTGACGACACGACCCAACAGGAAACCGTGGAGCGACCGGCACCGGCACCGACGGTGGCGGTCCAGACCGCAACAGGGTTCACCGAAGCCGAGGTGGTCGAACTCCGACGGCGTTTGAACGAACCGGCCGACAGCCACGGATCGAGCCGGTTCGCGTGGTTCCTGATCGGCTTCGTCGCTGCGCTCGCATCGATCGCCGTGGCGGCGCTCGTGTTCCTCGCCATCTCCGACGAAGACGACGACGGCAACATCAACCTCGACGTCCCTGCCGTCGACGTCGAGGTCGACGGCTGAACCTCCGACGCTGCTCACAACTCGACGACGTGGGTTCGTCCCCGTCCCGGCAGCGCCTACGAGTCCGATGATGCCACGTGGCCGCCGCGCCGTCGACGGGCCACCACGACCAGCGTGGCGACGACAGCGAGACCCCCGAGCCCGACGACCATCAGGACGGAGTCGCCGCCGCCGTCGCCGTTGCCGGACGTCGTGTCCTGCGGGCTCGTCGACGAGCGACCCGCCACCGATGCTGTAGACGTCGTGGGCGTGGCGGGCGTCGCGCGGTCGGCCAGGGCGTCAGCCATCGCAGCGAACGCAGGCTTGGGCTCGTCGTCGGCATCGAACCAGAGCGCACCGCCGAACGCGCCGCCTGTCTCTGCAGGAATCGGCGAGAACCGGTCGCTGATGCCCCACGTGACGAACGAGGTGCAGTCGGGAGCGTCGGCGCAGGCCGTCAACGCGTCCGCGTAGACGGTGGCCTGGAACTCGAGGGCCTCGGCACTGTCGATCTCGGTGACCGGCAGCGGCACGTCGAACTCGGTGACCCCCCACTGCAGTCCCAGATCCGTGACCCAGGCACTGAGTTCCGAGAAGTCCGCGGGGTCCGGTGAGAACAGGTGTGACTGGAACCCGATCCCGTCGATCGGGGTATCCGCCGCGACGAGCGCAGCTGTTCGATCGCGTACACCGACGCATTTCGGAACCAGCTCGCAGGTGCTCCGGGACGCGTTGGCGCCCGGAACGATCGGAACGCCCGCAGCGACAGCATCCTGCGTCACTGCGAGGTCGTCGTAGAAGTCGTCGTAGAACAGGAGCGCCTCAGGGTCGGCCGCGTCTGCCGCAGCGAACGCAGTTCGGAGATGATCGTCGCCGATGATCTGCTGCCAGACCGTGGGACGCAGGGTTCCGTCGGGAAGGAACGCCTCGCCCACCACGTCCCACTGTGTGATCACGCCGGGGTTGCGTTCACGGAAGTGTCCGACGACGGCGGTCACATGGTCCCGCAACACCTCGCTCAACGTCTCGGGGGTCCAGTCGCCGTCACGCACCCACCCGGGAACGTCGCCTCCGATCAGCTCATGACCGCGTACGGTCAGGCCGTTCTCGACGGCGAAGTCGACGATCGCCTCGGCGCGGGTGAAGTCGAAGACACCGCGTTCGGGCTGCACCGTCGCCATCGACAGGTCGCCGCTCGTTGACACGAGCGTGACGTGTTCGGTGAGCAGTTCGCGATAGGACTCGTCGCTCAGAGCATCGGCGTCGACGGCCGCACCCAGTGCGAGCCCGGCATCGTCAGCGAGCGCTCGCAGTGACACGGACTGGGCAGTGACGATCGGTGCGAACGTCATCGACACCGCAGTGGCAACGCCGGCGAGCACCACGATCGACGAGATGATCAGTCGCCGCAACGGAGCGGCAGCGAGGACGTGGACAGGTCGTTCGTTCGTCATGGGAATCGGACCGACCGTAGTTGCGCGATGTCGGCACCGGGCGGCACGTCCATCCACATTCGTGTGCCACCCGAACGTCGGCGCCGGGTATCCTTCGAGGAGGATCAACGCACCGTATGACAACGAGCTCCTCCTCCACGACCGTCGTCGTTCCCGGCACCCATGTGATGACGGCCCTCGTCGGACCGCGCGACCAACACCTGCGTCAGATCGAGCAACGGTTTCCGACAGCACGCATCAGCGTGCGCGGCAACGAGGTCCGGATCTCGGGCGAGGAACCTGCCGACGTCGTCACCGTGTCGAACCTGTTCGAGGAGCTCTCGACGCTGTTGCAGTCCGGCCAGCAGCTCGACGATGTCACGCTCGACCGGGTGATGACCATGGTGGGCGCCAGCGAACGGCCGAGCGAGATTCTCGGGCATCAGGTGCTGCGAGGCGCCAAGGGCCGACAGGTGAAGCCGAAGACCGCAGGTCAGAAGCGCTACATCGACACGATCGCCGAGAACGTGATCACCTTCGGGCTCGGCCCCGCCGGCACGGGCAAGTCGTGGCTCGCGGTGGCGATGGCAGTGCGGGCGCTGCAGGCCAAGGAGGTGCAGCGCATCATCCTCACCCGTCCCGCGGTCGAGGCCGGTGAGCGGCTCGGGTTCCTTCCTGGCGACCTGATGGCGAAGATCGACCCGTACCTGCGCCCGCTCTACGACGCGCTCTACGACATGCTCGACCCCGACGCGGTGCAACGTCTACTCGAACGTCAGGTGGTCGAGGTGGCCCCGCTGGCGTTCATGCGCGGCCGTACCCTCAACAACAGCTTCATCATCCTCGACGAGGCCCAGAACGCCACCCCCGAGCAGATGAAGATGTTCCTGACGCGCATCGGCTTCGGCTCGCGGGTCGTCGTCACCGGCGACACGACGCAGGTCGACGTACCGACCGGGAAGAGTGGGCTGGCGGGGCTCGAGAAGACGCTCACCGGCATCGACGGGCTGGCGTTCGTGGAACTGACGGGGTCGGACGTCGTTCGACACAAGATCGTCGCCGACATCGTGGCGGCCTACGAGCACCACGACGCCCGGCCGGCCGTCGGCTGAGCCGCGGCTGATGGGCGCTCGGCGATGACCTCGGCCCCGCTGACCGTCGTGGCCGGCGACGACCGCAGCGCCGACTCGGGGGACGTGTCCGTCGACGTCGAGCGCTGGCGCCGGCTGGCGTTGGCGGTGCTGCGCGACAGCGAGGCGGAGGGCGAACTCACCTTGACCTTCGTCGATCGCGACGACATCGCCGAACTCAACGCCGAGTACATGGGCAAGAACGGACCGACCGACGTGTTGTCGTTCCCGATGGGCGACGAGCCGCTCGACGGCGTGCCGACGCTGCTCGGCGACGTGGTGATCAGCCCGGCGATCGCCGCCGAGCAGTTCGCCGAGCACGCCGGCACTCTCGACGACGAGCTGGCGCTGCTCGTGGTCCACGGCGTGTTGCACGTGCTCGGCCACGACCACGCAGAACGCGACGAGGCCGAACTGATGCGCGACCGGGAACTCGACCTCCTCGAACGATTCCACTGGCACGGCGGCGCCCCCGTCGGCTTCCGCCAGACTCACGACTGAGAGCCTGCCGTGCGACCGGCCCGAGAGGTAGGTTGCGGAGGTGACCTGGCCGACCGGTCCGCCCCCGATGCCGCCACCAGGTTGGTACGACGACCCCGAGCAGCCACTGACGTGGCGCTATTGGGACGGCGCCGCCTGGAGTGAGCACCGGTCTCCGCAGTGGACGCCCCCGGTGCGCGACCCGAGGTCGTTCTCGGCGTGGTTCGAGCGATCGTTCGCATGCGTCAAGCTGGCCCTGCGTCGCGTCGGATTGTGGCTGGTCGGGATGTGGGCTCTGGCATCGGTGTCGACGCTGGTCGCCGGCGTGGTGCTCTTCACCAGCGCCGACGGGAGCGAACTGCGCGAGCTGCTCGGGTTCGATGACGGTTTCGGCACCACGACCACGCTGACCGAATCACAGGCGGATCGGGTCGCAGATCTCTTCGGCGAGCTCTTGGTGGCAGCGATCCCGTGGATCATCATCGTCGCCATCGTGTACGCGGTGATCGGCGCGTGGTCGTGGGCGATCGTCGCCCGAGTCGCCGCCCAGCACGTCGGCGCCCGGCTGGTCGTCGATCCTCGTTCGAACGACGAGCAGGTCGCCGAGCTGCACGCCGAGTCCGTCGGCGAGATCGCCACCGCCTCGCTGCGTCGGGTTCCTGCGGTGATCGGCTCGTCGGTGGTGCTCGGCCTGGTGTTCCTCGCGCTCCTGGTTGCTGCCACCGTGCCGATCGTGTTGGTGGTCGCTCTCGGCGGTGGTGCGGCCGCAATCGTCCTGACGGTGTCGTTCGTGGTCGTGGGGATGATCGCAGTGGGTGTCTGGTTGGGGGGCCGGCTCGCCCTCGCCCCGGTGATCGCAGCGTTGGGTGGCGACGGCATCGGTGTCCGTCGCAGTTGGGACGTCACCGACGGCCAGTTCTGGTACGTCCTCGGACGGGTGATCGTGGCGGCGCTGATCGCCGGAGCCATCGGGCAGGTGGTCGGCTTCGCCACCAACGTCGCGTTCGTCTTCGACGTGATCGTGCTGCTGACGATCTCGCTCGTGCTGCAGACCGTGGTGTCCGTCATCAGCATCGTCATCCAGGTGTCGGCGATGGTGGTGACGCTCGACCAGTCCGACCGGGCAGACCAGGCCGATCGGATCGGGCTCGCCGGCGCGGCTGGTGGCATGAGCGGGCGCCGTTGACCGGTTCGTCGGCTCGGCTCCGGTGGTCGTAGTTTCGGCGGCCATGGAGATCTCACTGGACGGAAAGGTCGCGCTGGTCACCGGCGCCTCGAAGGGCATCGGCAAGGCGATCGCGACATCGCTCGCAGCGTCCGGGGCGAAGGTGATGATCAACAGCCGCAAGCAGGATCAGCTCGAAGCGGCACGGGCCGAGATGACCGGTGACGTCGAGATCTTCGCTGCGAACGCTGGGGACGCCGATTCGGGCGAACGCGCGGTCACCGCCACGATCGAACGCTTTGGTGGTCTCGACATCCTCGTGAACAACGCTGCCACGAACCCGTACTACGGACGCACACTCGACGTCGACAAGGGTCGCTTCGACAAGACGTTCCAGGTCAATCTCGAAGCACCGCTGCTGTGGTGTCGGGCGGCATGGGAGCAGTCGTTCAAGGAGCGCCCGGGCACGATCATCAACATCGCCTCGGTCGGTGGTCTGCGCACCGACGGCGGCGGCCTCGGGATCTACAACCTCACCAAGGCGGCGCTGATCCACATGACGCGCCAGCTCGCGTCCGAACTCGGGCCGACCAGAGTCGTGGGGATCGCTCCCGGCCTGGTGGTCACGGACTTCGCGCAGGTACTGGTCGACAACTTCGGCGAGCAGTTGGCAGCGCGCATGCCGCTCGAGCGGCTCGGCGATCCCCAGGACATCGCCAACCTCGCGACGTTTCTCGCCAGCGATCTGTCGAGCTGGATCACCGGTGAGACCTACGTCATCGACGGTGGCGCCGGCGTCGCCGCCGCCGGCTGAGTCACCGAACCAACACCGCGCCCTCGGCCCCGAAAAACCCCGAAATGTCGCGTCGTTGTTGCGCTGAGCGACACGATCGCGGGATTTTTCGGACTGAAGGGGAGAGGTCAGGGGCCGGTTTCAGTGGCGACGGAGTTTGCCGAGTGTGGTGCGCGGCAGTGACTCGACGACGCGGAGACGCTTGGGTGCCAGGAAGGCCGGGTGACGTCGTTTGACGTGGGCGCGGATCGAATCCAGGGTGGGTGGGTCGCCGACGGGGACGACGACGGCCTCGACGACTTGCCCCCATTCCGGATCGGGGAGGCCGCGTACCATCACGTCGGCCACGTCGGGATGATCCGCCAGCGCTGCCTCGACCGCTTCGGGCCAGACGTTCTCGCCGCCGGTGATGATCAGGTCACCGCGCCGGCCCGCGACGTGCAGACGACCGTCGGGGAGCCATTCGCCGAGATCACCGGTGGCGAGCCAACCGTCGACGTCGAGCGGCGAGGTGCCGTCGCGGTACCCGCGGAGCAGCATCGGTGCCCGGAGTCGGATCTCGCCGTCCGGAGCGATGTCGACCTCGACCCCGTCGAGCGGTACGCCGTCGTAGACCACCCCGCTCCCGGTCTCGGTCATTCCGTAGGTGGTCACGCAGTTCGCCGGGCGTTCGGCCGGTGGTCGACTGCCTCCGAGCACGATCTGACGGAATCGGGTGGCGTCGATGCGCGCGAGCGCCGTCGCCACGAGTGACACCAGGGTGGCGCCCGACCGTTCTGCCGCGGTTGCATCGAACCCTGGGAAGACCGTGAGCTTCGTCCCGGTCGTCAGCGCTCTGGTCACGACCGACAGCCCGCCCACGTGCGAGAGCGGTAAGCACGCCAGCCAGTGGTCGTCGGAACGTACGTCGAGCCGATCACTGGTCGCGACAGCGGACGCAGCAACCGCCTCGTGGGTGAGGACGACCCCCTTGGGCGCACCCGTGGAGCCGCTGGTGGCGACGACGATCGCATCGCCGGGCTCGACGTCGTCGCCGACGCGCATCGCTGCACAGAGTGCGTGTCGGGCCGCTGCCGTCAGCCGTTGATCCACCGGGAACGCAGCGTCCCCTGCATCCCAGACACGCCTCAACTCGTCGACGAACGCCGGTCCTCCCGGGAGGTCGATCGCGACGAGGCGGCTCACGCGGTCTTCGGGTCGATCGGGGTGATCGGGCCGACGAACGACTCGATCTCGGCCGCGATGGTGAGGCATCGGAGATCGGTGAAACGGTCTCCCATCACCTGGACACCGACCGGGAGCCCGTCGACCACGCCTGCGGGCGTCACCACCGCCGGCGTGCCGAGCAGGTTGGACGGCAGGACCGGGCGGATCGTGTTCGTCATCAGCTCGACGCCGGTCTCGGGATGGAGATCGGCGCCCGCCGAGAAGGCGTGCTGCGCCCACGTGGGCGAGAGCAGCACCGGGTGATCCTGATGGAATGCCGCCCACTGTCGCATCAGGGCGTATCGCTCGGCGTGCATCAGGTGCGTTTCGGGAAGCCGGGTGGGTTCGGATGACTCGTCGAACATCTTGAGCAACGACATGGCGTCGGGACCGAGTACGAGGGGGAGGAGGTCCTTCTGCGCTCGGATGTCGTCGATCATCAACATGCGCCAGAGATCGATCGAGCGTTCGTAGTTCGGGGGCGTCGCCTCGATCACCTCGTGGCCGAGATCGGACAGGTGGTCGGCCACGGATCGGATCGCTCCGGCGATGCCTGGATCGGTCGTGCCGCCGGGAGGATCGGTCATCACGGCGATTCGTAGGCGCTGGGCCGGTTCCGCGTCGACGAGGACGGCGCTGACGCTGCGTGGATCACGCCAATGCCGGCCCGCCAGGATTTCCAGTCCGGCACGAACGTCGGCGACGCCACGCGCCATCGGTCCTTCCACCACCATCAGCTGGGCCGAGAGTGTCAAGTCCTCTGGTGGCACCACGGTGGCCATCGGGATCACACCAATGGTCGGCTTGAGCGACGAGATCCCGCAACAGTGGGCCGGATTGCGGAGTGAACCGCCGATGTCGTTGCCGATCCCGATCGGGCTCATTCCCGAGGAGATCGCCGAACCCTCGCCACCGCTCGAGCCGCCGGCAGTCACGTCCGGGTGCCACGGGTTGCGGGTGAGACCGTGGAGTTCGGAGTCGGTGTGGACCCGCAGGCCGAAGTCGGGCAGGTTGGTGCGAGCGAACGGAATGGCGCCGGCGGCGCGCATCCGCTCGACGGTCGGTGCATCGATCGGGGCGACGGCGTCCGCCAACGCCTTGACTCCCTGTGTCGTGGGGGTGCCGGCAAGGTCGATGTTCTCCTTGACCGTGCACGGGACGCCGTGCAGTCGACCGAGGTCGTGGCCGGCAGCGACGGCAGCATCGGCGGCGTCTGCTGCTGCCCGCGCCTCGTCGGCGAGGACTCGCACGATCGCGTTGAGCGTGCCGTTGCAGCGGTCGACCCGGGCGAGGTGGGCCTCGAGCACGTCCCGGCTCGAGACGGCTCGGGTGCGGATCTGTTCCGCGAGTTCGAGTGCTCCTAGTTGCCACAGCTCCGTCACGGCTCCATCATTGCGCACAGATGAATCGTTGGATCACCGGAGCGCGGCCCCGGACGTTGCCCGCGGCGGTGGTTCCCGTCGCCGTCGGTGCTGCTGCGGCAGTCGGTGAGCCGACCGATGTGGTGTGGTGGCGTGTGGCGGCAGCGCTGTTCGTCAGTCTCATGCTGCAGATCGGCGTGAACTTCGCGAACGACTACAGCGACGGTGTACGGGGTACCGACGACGTCCGTGTCGGCCCGACCCGGTTGGTCGCGAGCGGCCTCGCCGGCGCACCGGCGGTCAAACGTGCTGCGATGCTGTCGTTCGCGGCAGCCGCCGTGGCCGGCTTGGCGATTGCGGTGTCGACGTCGCTCGTTCTCCTGCTCGTCGGCGCAGCTGCCATTGCTGCGGGCTGGTTCTACACCGGCGGGCCCAAGCCGTACGGCTACCTGGGTCTGGGCGAGGTGTTCGTGTTCGTGTTCTTCGGTCTCGTCGCCACGGCAGGTACGACCTACGCCGCGATCGAGTCGGTCACGGCGCTCTCGCTCGTGATGGGGTGCGCCGTCGGCTCGTTCGCGTGCGCACTGCTCGTCATCAACAACCTGCGCGACATCCCGACCGATCGTGTGGTGGGCAAGAGGACGCTGGCCGTCCGACTCGGCGACCAACGCACCCGGTGGTTCTACGCGCTGCTGATCGGAGGGGCGTTCGTGCTGTCGGCTGTCGGCGCGATCTGGCGAGCCCCGGTGCTGGTCGGCCTGCTCGCCGTGCCGCTGACGATCAGCCCGATCCGGTCGGTACTCGGCGGCGCCACCGGCGGTGCGCTGATCCCCGTGCTCGGCGAGACCGGCAGGCTCCAACTGGCCTGGGGCCTGCTCGTCACCGTCGGCCTGGTGCTCTAG
>Ga0102938_10001707_pt1 | contig 16659 bp, 15 predicted proteins | sample SalPonR2_B_D2_MG_FD_84516 | JGI IMG/M metagenome (GOLD analysis project Ga0102938, IMG submission 84516) | Salt pond soil microbial communities from South San Francisco under conditions of wetland restoration - Salt Pond MetaG R2_B_D2_MG | ecosystem: Environmental > Aquatic > Marine >...
CCCGTGGCGGCCAGATCGACGTTCAGCGTCGGAAAGCTCGCAACACCCGACACGACGGTGGTGGGGCCGCCACCGGAAAGCACGGCACCCGGCGCACCGTCGATCAGGGTCAGCGTGATCGAGGTGGAACTGTCGGCCGGGATCGCGTTGCCAAACGCATCCTCGACCTGAACTTCCACCGTTGGCGCAATCGACAGATCCGAACTGGCGCTGGTCGGCTGAACGAGGAAGGCGAGTCGATCCGGTGCCCCGGGGACGATGTCATAGTTCGACGTATCGCTGTCACCCGTGTTGTTGGCATCTCCCGGATAGGTGGCGGTAATGGTCTTCGGCCCGACGCTGGTCGAAGTCAGGTCGCAGCTGCTCGCCGGCAGGACGATCGGGCAGCTGGCACCGTCGCCATCGTCGACCGTGATCACGCCGCCGGTATCGAAGCCGCCGCTGACGCTGAGGTTGACGGTATAGGCTGAATTGACCGCCTGCTGTCCTGCCGGATCGATCGAGTCGATGCTGACGGTCGTCGTCGCCTGGGTGATCGTGTAGCTCTCGATGTCATTGCTCGGGCCGTTGTTGGCGTCGCCGGGATAGTTGGCGGTCAGGATCTTGGGGCCGGCCGTGGTCGAGGTCAGATCGCAGCTGGTGGCCGGCAGGACAATGTCACAGCTCGCAGCGCTGCCGTCGGTGATCGTCACCGTGCCGGTCGGATTGAACCCGGTCACCTGAACCGACACGGTGTAGGGCTGACCCACGACCTGCGAGCCGGCCGGGTCGACGCTGACGATCGTCGTACCGGAGCCGGTGCTCGTCACATCGAAGCCGCTGCTGGCCGGACCGCCCAATCCCCCGGGCGATCCAAAGGGTGTCAGCAGGTAAGCCGTGCCGACCTGATCGACGCTGAGTCCCGCGAAGCTGGCCACACCGCCGGTCACGGTCAGCGGACCGGCGCCCGACGGGACAGCGCCGGGCGTGCCGCCCGACAGGGACAGCGAGACATCGGTGCTGTTATCGGCGATCACGGTGAAGCCGAAGGCGTCGACGACCCGGACCGCGACCGGCGGGGAGATCGACTGGCCCACGACGGTGTCCGAGGGCTGGCCAATGATCTCCAGGGCGGCCGGCGCGCCGGGCAGTACGTCGAAGCCCGCGCTGACATCCGGCGTCAGGGCAGCCAGGCTGTCGGTGGCCTGCAGGGAGAAGCCGCTGCCGACCTGGTCGATCGAGAGATTGGCAAAGCTGGCCTGGCCACCGCTGACAGTGGCCGAAGTCGTACCGCTGAGATTGGCCGCACCGCTCGGATCGTTACCCAGCGCGATCTGAACGACCGTGGAGTTGTCCAGTGCCACCAGGTTGCCGAAGCTGTCCCGTACCTCGACGATCACGGCCGGCGCGATCGACTGATTGACGCCAACATCCGCGGGCTGGACGACGAAGGCCAGCTCGGCCGGGATCTGGGTCGAGCCCTGGATCCCTGCCGTCAGGTTACCGATCGTGCTCTGGACTTCGAGCTGGCCTGTGAACATGCCGTCGATCGCTGAATCGAACTCGATGGTCACGGTGCAGAAATCGCCATCGTTGAGGGTCACACCATTGCAGTTCTCAGAAACGATGCTGAATTGACCGGCACCGCTCAGGACGAGATTGGTGATCTGGAGGCTGGTGCCGGGATCTCCGCTGTTGCTGACGATGAAGCTGTCGGTCTGCGGCAGGTCTGCGGCCGCCACCAGGCCGAAGTCCATCGGGTCCGGTGCGATCGTCAGCTCCGGCTGCGGGCCGGGTGTGCCGTTACCGGTCAGCGCCACCGTATCGTTCACGACCGACCCGGCATCGCTGACCACACGCAGGGTCGTGCCCAGCGGCCCCAGGGCCTGCGGGTCGAAGACCACCAGCTGGGTGCAGCTCTCTCCCGACCCAAGGCTGAACGGAGGCGTGGCGCAGCTGCCGCCGGCGACCAGACTGAAATGGGTGGGGTCATCGAGGGCAATGCTGCTGACCGTCAGCGAGGTGCCGGCCACGCCTGAATTCTGGATCGTTACCGCCTCGGGCGGACTGACACCACGCGGTCCCGGCGCTGTTTGAGCCATGACCAGACTCGCCTGGCAGACCGTGAGAAGCAGCAGGCAACAAGCTGCCCGAACCGTAGAATCTTTCATCCGCATCGCGATTGTCCCCATCTCCATCCAGTCAGTCTCGAATCCAATGCTATCGGCTCCAGCCCCGTCCGACACCCATGAGCGGACCCCAAGCAGCCTGACTCAGACCGCGATCGAGCGCAAGCTGCGGATCACTGCGGCATAGTCGTCGGCACCGAAGATCGCCGAGCCGGCGACCAGGGTATCGGCGCCGGCGGCCTGAATCTCGGCGGCGTTGCCGGGCTTGACCCCACCGTCGATCTCGAGCCGGATCGGATAGCCGCTGGCGTCGATCCGGCGACGCGCCTCGCGCAGCTTGTCGAGCGCGGCTGGAATGAAAGCCTGGCCACCGAAGCCGGGGTTGACCGACATGATCAGGACCAGATCGACCTTGTCCATGACCCAGTCCAGTATCTCCAGTGAGGTGGCCGGATTGAACACCAGCCCCGCCCTGCAGCCGCATTCGCGGATCAGAGCCAGGCTGCGATCGACGTGTTCGGTGGCTTCCGGATGGATACTGATGACCGTGGCACCGGCCTCGGCGAAGTCGGGGATGATGCGATCGACCGGTTTGACCATAAGGTGCACATCAATCGGCGCGGTGATCCCGAAATCGCGCAGCGCCTTGCAGACCATCGGGCCGATGGTCAGATTGGGCACGTAGTGGTTGTCCATGACATCGAAGTGGACCCAGTCGGCGCCGGCATCCAGAACGGCCTGGGTGTCCTCGCCCAGACGTGCAAAATCAGCAGAAAGAATCGACGGGGCAATCACCAGGGGCTGCGGCATGATCGGTCGCTCCAGAGCGTATAATTCGGATTTCGCCTAGTGTAACCGCCGACGCCGTGTCAGATTATCCACGCCCACCGCTGGACCTGGTTCATCAGGGCAAGGTTCGCGATATCTATGCCGTCGACGAGCAGCGCTTGCTGATCGTCGCCTCCGATCGCCTGTCCGCCTTCGATGTGCAGCTCCCCGATCCGATCCCGGGAAAAGGTGAAATCCTGACCCGGATCTCCCGCTTCTGGTTCGCCCAGTTCACCGATCAGATCCCTCACCACCTGGTCGACGATGATCTGGCAGAGGTGCTCGGCGATGCGCAGCTGGCTCGGGAACTCACCCCCCGCAGCATGCTGGTCAAGCGGCTCAAGCCCCTGCCGATCGAGGCGATCGTGCGCGGCTACCTGGCCGGCTCGGGATGGAAGGACTATCGCGACAGCGGCCATATCAGCGGCATCCGCTTACCCGCGGGGCTGGAACAGGCCGGCACCCTGCCCGAACCGATCTTTACCCCGTCGACCAAGGCCAAGGTCGGCGACCACGACGACAATATCGACTTTCCGGCCATGCAGGCCCTGATCGGCACCGAGATGGCGCTCCGGGTGCGCGATGTCTCTCTGGCCATCTATCGACGCGCGGCAGGTTTCGCGCGCGAGCGCGGCATCATCATTGCTGATACCAAGTTCGAGTTCGGCACCGACGCCAGCGGCGAGCTGTACCTGATCGACGAGGTGCTGACCCCGGACAGCTCGCGCTTCTGGCCCGTCGATGAGTGGCAGCTCGGCATCAGCCCGCCCAGCTTCGACAAGCAGTTCGTGCGCGACTATCTGGAAACCCTGGACTGGGACAAGAAGCCCCCCGGGCCCTCGCTTCCAGCAGCAATCATCGAACAGACCCGACAGCGCTATCAGGAAGCGCTGCGTCGACTCATGGGCCGCGCCTGAGCCGAAACGGCCGCGGCCTGCCGGCTCGGTGCGGGTAAACTAGCTATCTTCCGATCGACAACAGTTTGGAGCGACAGACGCATGAGCCCATCTACTCGACCCAGCACCAATGGCACCGACAAGGGTGCCGGCGGCAGCATGCCGGCCAATGCCGAACGCAGCTATCGTGTCTCCCGCGATGACCTGCCCCTGAGCTGCCCGACTCCGGACATGTCGCTGTGGAATTCGCACCCGCGGGTCTATCTGCCGATCGAAAAGACCGGCCGGGCTTCCTGCCCGTACTGCGGCGCCGAATTCGTGCTCGAGGACGCGAGCGTTTCGAGCTGACTGCAAGTCGACCCTCCCTGCCCTGCCGATCGTTCTGTCATGCTTCCGGATGTCTGACCGACCTTTGGACCCGGAGCCATCGGGCATGACCGCTGATCCTCACGACATGTCCGATTCCCCGCTCTGGCTGCAACGTTCGGTCGCTCTGACGATCTTCCTGGCGCTCGGCCTCGGACTGGTTGTCCCGAAAGTGGCCGGTGCCGCCTACCTGCTGCTCGGTCTGACCGGAACGGTCTGGCTGACGCTCGGCGCAGGCTGGCGCCTGGAGCGACCCGAGCCGACCCAGCGTCTGCTCAATCTGGCGATCGTCACCTTCCTCGGCGTCTGGCTGATCAGCTGGCTGCTGCATGGAGCACACCCCGCGGGCCTGGAGTCGTTGAGCCTGGTGGCCCGCCTGCTGCTGATCATTCCGATCGTCCTGATGATTCGCCAGCTCGACGGCATCGGGGAAGCCTGGTGGCACGGGCTGACCATCGGTGGACTGATTGCCGGTGGCTACGCTTCCTGGAGCTTTCTCAGTGGCCAGATCGGCGAGTACGGCGAGCGCGTCATCGGAACGACCAACCCGCTCTACTTCGGCGGGCTGGCTCTGGCCTTCGCCATGATGCTCCTGCCCCGCCTGCGAGATGCCTCATTACCCGCATCAGTTCGAGGCCTGACCGTGCTCGCCGTCCTCGCCGCGATCACGGCCAGCGCGCTGTCGGGCTCTCGCGGGGCCTGGGCCGCGCTGCCGCTGCTGCTGATCGTCTTTCTCTTCACTCTCGGCAGGAGTCAGCCAGCGCGCTGGCGCTTCGGCGTTCCCGCCGCTGTCATGGTCATCGCGATGCTGTTTCTGCTCAGCCCGATCAGCCCGATGAACGAACGCGCGCAGAACGCCTGGAATGACCTGACCGCCTTGATGACGGGCGAACAGGCCGAGGGGACGCTCGGGCGCCGCATGGCGCTGTGGTCTCTTGCCGGCGAGGCGCTGTCGGACCAGCCCTGGTCGGGAACCGGGCCCGGTGTCTACCCGGACCTGATCGAGGAGGCGGTGGCATCCGGTCGCCTGCCCGAGGACTTCATCGACTACCACCACCCGCACAACGCCTATCTGTCGGCGTGGCTTCAGTCCGGCCCACTCGGGTTGCTGACCCTGATTGCGCTGTTCGCAGTGCTGCTCAGGCACCATGGCCGCGCCCTTCAGACCGGCCTTCGACAAAGCCGTCATCTGGCCTGGTCCGGCCTGGCCGGCGTGGCCACACTGGCGGTCATGGCGCTGACCGAATCGCTGTTCGAGCGCAACATCGGGCTGGTCTGGTTCGGGCTGTTCGCTGCCCTGCCCCTCGGGCTGCTGAGGGCCCAGCGGCGTCAGGCCCTTGCGCTGCCCGCCCATCGTCAGCACAGTCTGAGCGTGATCGTGATCTGCAAGAACCAGTCCGGCGAAATCGATCGCTGCCTGGGCTCGGTCGCGAACTGGGCCGATGAAATCATCGTGCTGGACTCCGGCAGCAGCGACGACACGGTCGATCGGGCGCGTCGCTACACCGACCAGGTCTTCGAGACCGACTGGCCGGGCTTCGGTGTGCAAAAACAGCGCGCCCTGGACCGCGCGACCGGCGACTGGGTGCTGTCGCTCGACGCTGATGAAGCACTGAGCGACGAATTGCGCAGGGAAATCGAGCGCGTACTCGGCCAGGACCGGCCGGACTTTGCCGGCTATCGACTACCCTGGCGCACCCATGCCTTCGGCGCCACCCTGATCTTCGGCCACTGGGCCCGAGCGCCGCTGCGGCTGTTCGAACGCAGCCAGGGACACTTCACACCGGTGGCTGTGCATGAAAAGATCGTCCTGGCACCGGGCGCCAGGGAGGGCTGTCTGGAAGGTCCGCTCGAGCACTTCGTCTATCGCGATATCGAACACGCCCGCTCCAAGCTGCAGCACTATGCCAGGCTGCAGGCGGGCGAGCGCCATGCCCGCGGCCGACGCGCCGGCAGCCGTCTGACCCCTCTGCTGCGGGGGGCATTCAACTGGCTCGACAACATGCTGCTGCGCCTCGCCGTTCTGGATGGCCGCGCCGGATGGACCCTCAGTGCCCTGTATGCACGCTACACCTACGACAAATACGAGCAGCTGCGTCGCCTGTCGCAAGGCGAGGCAAGCCAGTCGGGGTGAGGCGCTCCGATCCTTGCCCGATCGGTCATCTTCCCCTGGCCAGATCGGCGTAGCGATCAGGCTCGCCCGCCGGAGCGCTCTTGAATCGGCGGTGCAGCCACCAGTACTGGGCCGGTGCCTTGAGGATCTGCGCTTCGAGAAAGCGGTTGTAGCGCCGCAGATCGGCCACCGCATCACCGCTGGGCACCCCATCGAAGGCGGGCAGGATCTGAACCGTGACCTGGCCGCTCTCCGGGTCCTTGAGCGGATACATCGGCACCACGCTGGCCTGGCCCAGGCGGGCCAGATCGAGCAGTCCGCGGGTGGTTGCCGTCGAGAGCCCGAAGAACGGCACGAACTCGCTGCGCGCCGGACCGAAGTCCTGGTCGGGGGCATACCAGACGACCTCGCCGGCGCGCAGGTAACGAATCATCGATTTCAGCTGGTCCCGCCTGACCATGCCCGGGCTGTAGCGGTCGCGCCCTCGGTTCTGGAAGCGATTCAGGACCGGATTGCGCAAGGGGCGATACACCCCGCGCGCCACGACCTGCTCGGCAAACAGGCGCGCGCCCAGCTCGAGACAGGTAGTGTGACCGGTCACCAGCAGCACACCCTGACCGCCGGCCCGGGCGGCCTCTAGGTACTCCAGACCCTCGACCCTGCCCTGGGCCTGGTCGAGGGGGCGGCGACGGCACCAGCAGAAGGCCGTCTCGGCCACCGCCTCGGACAGCTGAACGAAGTGCGCCCGACGCACGGCGCGACGCTGCTCCTCGCCCCAATCCGGGAAGCACAGCTCGAGGTTGCGATCCACGATCATCCGCCGACGCTGCATCAGACGCTCGACCAGGGGCGAGACCAGACGCATCAGCGCCCGGCCAGGCCCGAGGGGCAGATGACCCAGCATGCGGGCCGGCAGCAGGGCGAGATGGGTCAGCAGTCGACGCAGGAGTGACATGCAGGCATTATCCGCAATCTGTGCCACTCGGGTACACTGCCGGCCAATGCTCCGGGTCTATCGCGCGCTTTCGTCTCTCCTGTCCCCGCTGCTGGCCCGGCGCCTGCAGCGCGGTGAGGCCGATCCACGGATTCGACAAGAAGGCATCCGGCAGCGGCGCGGACAGGTCGAGTCGGCGGGTCATCGCCCGATCTGGATCCATGCGGCCTCTGTCGGCGAAGTCAACGCCATCACCCCGCTCGTCCAGGCCCTGCTGAAGCGCCATGCCAGGACGCCCGTGTTGATCAGCACCTTCACCGTGACCGGTGCCGAACAGGTCCAGCGCCGTTTCGGCAACACGGTCGAGCATCGCTTCCTCCCGATCGATACCCCGCGTGCCTGCACCCGCTGGCTGGACGCGCTGCAGCCGGCCATCGCACTAATCGCCGAAACCGAAATCTGGCCCGAGATGTTTCATCAGACAGCGCAACGAGACATTCCGCTGTTTCTCATCAACGCGCGGCTCAGCGAGCGCGGCCTGAAACGTTCGCTTCGATTCAGGCGCCTGTTTTCAGCTGCGCTCAAGACGGTTGAGCGGGCGCTGTGCCAGAGCGATGAAGACGCGCGGCGCCTGGTCGAGCTGGGCCTTGACCCGGCACGCGCCGAGGTCGTGGGCAACCTCAAATTCGACGCGCCCCTGCCGGTTGATCTGCTCAGCTCAGCGCAGTCTCTTCGAAGCCAATGGGGTGATCGCAGGACCTGGGTTGCAGGAAGCACCCGCCCGGGGGAAGAGGAAGTGCTGCTGGCCGCGCATCGAAGTCTGCGCCGGACCCACCCCGATGCCCTGCTGATCCTGGCGCCCAGACATCCTGAGCGCAGCAGTGAACTGATCGCCGAGCTCGACGCCTCAGATGCGGTCTATCAGCGCCTGGGCGAGCCTGCCGACAAGGAGACAGAAGTCGTACTGGTCGACCGCCTGGGTGTCCTGCAGGCCTGCTATGCCGCAGGGTCGGTCGCTTTCGTTGGCGGCAGTCTGATCCCGATCGGTGGCCACAACCTGCTCGAACCCGCCGCGCTGGGCAAACCGGTGATCGCAGGTCACTATCTGGACAATCAGCAGGAGATGGCGCGCGCCCTGGATGCCGTGGGTGCCCTCACCCGGGTCGATGGCCAGGAAACCCTGGCATCAAGCATCGACCGATTCTGGACGCAGCCGGAGCTGGCGCTGGAACGCGGACGGGCGGCGCTGGGGGTGGTCGAGGCCGGTCGGGGTGCACTGGCCTCGACGCTGCAGGCGATTCAGCCCTTACTCGAATCCGAACGCGATCCCTAACGAACCCACCAAGCCATTCCCGGCCGGGACAACTAACGCAGGAGCTGATTGACCTCGACAAGAGAATCTTCCTCGATCTGACCGGCGACGTTCTTCAGTCGCAGCTGATTGAGGATGAACTGGTGACGGGCCTGCGAGTAGTCACGCTCGGACTGGAAGAAGCGCTGCTCGGCGATCAGGACATCGACGATTGTCCGGGTGCCCACCTCGAAACCGGCATTGGTGGCCTCCAGCGCGCTCTCGGCCGAAATCAGCGCCTGCTGACGGGCCTGGACCTCACGCACACCGGCGACGATGGCACGGAAGGCGTTTTCGGTCTGGCGGATCACCAGCCGTTCGGTCTGGTCGAGGGTTTCATCGGCAGCGCGCAGACTGGATCCGGCCTGGCGACGCTGGGCCTGAGTCGCGAAGCCGCGGAAGATCGGCACATCGAGCTGGACCCCGACGCTCCAGCCGTCGATCGACAGCTCGGCTGATCCCAGCGGTTCCTGCGTTGCAGGATCCCGGCCGACGAATTCATTGTTGACGTTGCGCGAGTAGCTGGCGTTCAGCCCCAGGCTGGGCAGGTGTCCGGCGCGGGCAATGCGCAGATCGGCCCGGGCGGTTGCCAGCTGACCCATCTGCTGGAGCACTGCCGGGCTGGTCTGAAGTGCAATGGCAACCCATTCCTCGGAATTGGCCGGCTCGGGAATCTCGAGCGGTACTTCGGTGATCAGCCGGGCATATTCCTCGAACAGCGTGCCGGTGATTTCACGCAGCGCCTCGCGCGCATCCTCGACGGCATTCTCGGCCAGGATGACCCGGGCCTGGGCTGCGTCGAACACGGCCCGCGCCTCGTGGACGTCGGTGACGGCGGCCAGTCCGACTTCGAAGCGCTGCTCGGCCTGCTCGAACTGGCGGCGCAGGGCCGTTTCCTCGGCCTGGGCGAAGCGCACCGAGTCGAGCGCTGTAAGCACCTCGAAATAGCGCTCGCTGACGCGCAGCAGGAAATCCTGCCAGGCCTGGGCATACTGGGCCTGTGCCACGGTGAACTGTGCCTCGGCCGACTGAAGGCGCCCGTAATTGGCGTCATCGTAGATCGACTGGTTCAGGCTGATGGTGTAGCGCTCGTCATCGTTGTCTTCGGTCGGCAATTCGGTCCCGGCGATGGTGACGGTGCCCTCGCCAATCGTACGGCTGGCCGAAGCGTTGATACTCGGAAGCAGCGAAGACCTGGCAATCACCGGCCCCTGCTCGGCAGCCTGGAGACGCAGCTCGGCGGCGCGGAGCTCGGCATCGTGGCTGCGGGCCATTTCGTACACGCCCATCAGGTCCACGGCCTGAGCGAGGGGGGTGATCGAAAGACACAGTGCGGCGGTCAATAAACTCTTTTTCATAAATTCTTCCAGTATTTGGGGCCGGTTGCGCGGGGCCTGTACAAATTGCTTGACGCTGTCGTCGACTGTTGATCAGGCCGATGCGGCCTGGATCGATCAGAATTCGAACTGCGCCGGGTCCTCGGCGCCGATCAGGCGCGGGAGATCCGTTTCGAAAAGACTGTCTTCGGCCCAGCGCTGCCCGCGGTGGGTCAGACAGACGGCTTCCATGGCCGGGCTGTTGCCGCGAACCGCGAACAGGCGTCCGTGGCCATCGACCCAGGATTGGAAGGTCTCCGGGACCTGGCGGGCAGAGCCGGTCACGACCACGGCGTCGAACAGGCCATCGGGCGAAAAATCCTTCAGGGCGTCGGCGCAGACGACCTCGACCTGGTCGATCCCGTGCTGAGCCAGTCGGGCCGAGGCGGATTCTGCCAATTCGGCGTGAATCTCGACCGTCACAACCCGCGCGCCAAGACCGGCCATGCAGGCCGCCATGAATCCAGAACCGGTTCCGACCTCCAGGACGCGTTGACCCGGCTCGATCGCCAGCGCCTGCAGCGCCCGTCCTTCCTCGAGCGGCTTCATCATGACCTGACCCTTCTCCAGCGGGATGCGCAGATCGGCGAAAGCCAGCTTGCGATAGCGAGACGGCACGAAATCCTCGCGCGGCACATCGCGCAGGATATCGAGCACCCGGGTGTCGAGCACGTCCCAGGTGCGGACTTGCTGTTCGACCATGTTGAAGCGGGCCTGATCCAGATTCAAAGACATTGTGGTTCCAATCGGCTCAAAAAGCGCAAGTTCAAGGCGCTATTGTACCCGGCAACAGGGACACGGGGACTGTGCCAGTCGTCACAAGCCAGACGGAATTCTGTTCTCGATCGGGCCTCGGTCAGACCGGCAGGCGGCGAATCCGGGCACCAAGCTGGCGCAGCTTTTCTTCGATGTTTTCATAACCGCGATCGATGTGATAGACCCGGTCGACCACGGTGTTCCCGTCGGCGACCAGTCCGGCCAGCACCAGGCAGGCCGAGGCGCGCAGATCGGTGGCCATGATCGGTGCTCCGGTCAGCCGCTTGACGCCGCGTACGATGACCGTGTTGCCCTCGACGCGCATGTCCGCACCCAGGCGCTGCAGCTCCTGGACGTGCATGAAGCGATTCTCGAACACGTTCTCGCGCACCACGCCGGTGCCCTCGGCGATCGAATTCAGTGCCGTGAACTGGGCCTGCATGTCGGTCGGAAAGCCCGGATAGGGTGCAGTGGCGATATTGACGGCTTTGGGGCGTTGACCGCGCATGTCGAGCTCGATCCAGTCCGGCCCGGTCGACAGCTGGGCGCCGGCATCCTCGAGCTTGGCCAGAATGGCGTCCATCGTCTGAGGCGCGGCATTGACGGTCCTGATCTTGCCGCCGGTCATGGCCGCGCCGACCAGAAAGGTGCCGGCCTCGATCCGATCCGGCACCACCCGGTAGTCGAAGCCGGACAGCTCCGGCTGGCCTTCGACGGTGATCGTGTTGCTGCCGTGGCCGCTGATCCGGGCACCCATGCTGATCAGACACTCGGCCAGGTCGACCACCTCCGGCTCCTGGGCCGCGTTTTCGATCACGCTGGTCCCCTCGGCCAGGCAGGCGGCCATGAGCAGATTTTCCGTGCCTGTGACCGTCACCGTATCGAAGACGATCCGGGCACCGCGCAGTCGATCGGCCCAGGCATGGATGTAGCCGGCCTCAACGCTGACATCCGCGCCCAGGGCAGCGAGGCCGTCGAGGTGCAGATTGACCGGCCGCGCGCCAATGGCACAACCGCCGGGGAGCGAGACCTTGGCCTCACCGGTCCGGGCCAGCAACGGGCCGAGCACCAGGATCGAGGCTCGCATGGTCTTGACCAGATCGTAGGGAGCGACATGACCGCACAGATCGCCCGCATCCAGACTGACCGCTCCGTCGTCGCCCAGCGAGACCACGACCCCGAGATGCCCCAGCAACTCGATGGTGGTCGTCACATCCTTCAGGTGCGGGACACCGGTGAGTCGGCTCGGCTGGCCGGTCAGAAGTGCGGACATCAGTATCGGCAGGACGGCGTTCTTCGCGCCGGAAATCTCGACCGTGCCGTTCAGGGGAACACCGCCGGTAATCTGGATTCGGGCCATATTCGGACTCAGCGCTCGGCTTCTGACGGTGTCTTGAGATCGAGGCTGAGCGCGTGGATTTCGCGTCCGAGCTCGTCACCAATCGCTGAGTGGACCCGGCGGTGACGCTGGATCCGACTCAGGCCATCGAAGTCGTCGCTGACGATCCGAGCCGTGTAATGCACCTGATCATCGCTGATCACGCTGACGCGCGCTTCGGGCATTGCCTGTAGAATACGTTGTTCGATTGCTTTGGGGTCCATTCTTGAGCTCTTGTTTTCAGGCCTGGGATGACCATCGTTTACCGGCGGCAAGTCAAGCGCAACAGTGTAGCGCATGGCGCTGGTCACTCCGATCGTATCCTTTGATGGACCTCAATCTGGCGATTTAGTTGATCTGACCCGTCGATGCCTGAACTTCATTCCACCCACCTGTTCAACCCGATCATCCCGTGACCAGCACACTCGTCATCGCTCTGCTCCAAATCGTTGCCGGATTCGTTCTGCTGATCTGGGCGGCGGATCGTCTGATTTCGGGTGCCTCGGCGCTGGCCCGTAATCTGGGCGTCTCACCGCTGATCGTAGGACTGACCATCGTCGGCTTCGGCACTTCGGCGCCCGAAATGCTGGTCTCGGCCATGGCCTCGCTGCGCGGCGCCCCGTCTCTGGCCATCGGCAATGCGATCGGCTCCAACATCGCCAATATCGGCCTGATCCTGGGCATCACGGGCCTGATCTACCCGCTCAAGGTCGAATCGGTGACGCTGAAGCGTGAATTCCCCGTTCTGGCGGTGATCATGATCGTCACCCTCGGCCTGATGCTCGATTTCCAGTTCAGCCAGGTCGACGGCATCATCCTGATCGGCGGCCTGTTTGCCCTGGTGGGCGGCATGATCTACCTCGGCGTGCGCTCGGAGGGCTCTGATCCGATGGCCGCCAGCCTGACCGAAGAAGTGCCCGAGGGCGTATCGACACGCAAGGCCATCCTGTGGACCGGCATGGGCATCCTGCTGCTGCCCCTGAGCGCGCATATCCTGGTCGAGGGTGCCACGACGCTGGCGCTGATCCTGGGTGTCTCGGATGCGCTGATCGGTCTGACCATCATCGCCTTCGGCACCAGCCTGCCCGAGCTGGCGGCCGCCGCGACCTGCGCGCTGAAGAAGGAGGATGATCTGGCGATCGGCAATATCCTCGGTTCGAACATGTTCAACCTGCTTGGGGTACTCGGGATTGCTGCCGTACTTGCGCCGATGTCGATCGAGCCGGAACTGATCTATCGCGACGTGACGGTGATGTTCGCCCTGACCGTTTTCCTGTTCCTGGCCATCGCCCGGCGCAAAGGCCCCGGCATGATCACACGGCCGGTCGCTGCGGTGATGTTATTGACCTTCCTGGTCTATCAGAGTGTCATCATTCATCAAGGATTGAACTGACGCTATGGATCCACGCCCACTCGACCAGGACCGACTGATTGCCGCAGCGCGCGAAGTGCTCGACACCGAGGCGCGCGCCATCCTGGCGCTGAGCGCGCGCATGGACTCGAGCCTGGTCGAGGCCTGTCGCCGGATCCTCTCGGTCAAAGGCCATCTGATCGTCCTCGGCATGGGAAAATCCGGCCATATAGGCCACAAGATCGCCGCCACCCTGGCCTCGACCGGTACCCCGGCCTTCTTCGTCCATCCGGCCGAGGCCAGCCACGGCGATCTGGGCATGATCCGGCGCGAGGACCTGATCCTGACCATCTCCAATTCTGGCGAGACCGAGGAGCTGCTCCGGCTGCTGCCGGTGATCAAGCGTCTGGGGGTGGGTCTGATCGCCATGACCGGCAACCCGAACTCATCGCTGGCCCGCCATGCCGATCTGCACCTCGATACCTCGGTCGATCAGGAAGCCTGTCCGCTGGGCCTGGCGCCGACGGCCTCGACCTCGGCCCAGCTTGCCTTCGGTGATGCCCTGGCGATTGCCCTCCTTGATGCACGCGGATTCACCGCCGAAGATTTCGCCCGCTCGCACCCCGGCGGCAAGCTGGGCAAACAGCTCCTCCTGCACATCAGCGATCTCATGCACCGCGACCAGGACCTGCCCCGGGTCGCGGAGTCGGCCAGCCTCGGCGAGGCAATCATCGAAATGACCCGGTCGCGCCTCGGACTGTGTGCCGTGGTCGACGCGGAGGATCGGCCGGTCGGGGTGATCACCGACGGCGATATCCGGCGGCATGTCGAGGAAATCAGCGATCTCAAGCACTTCCCGGCGCGCCGGATCATGACCACGCGGCCGCAGACCATCGAGCCCGATGCCCTGGCCGCGACGGCGGTCGAACTGATGCAGAAAAAACGTATTCAGGGGCTGCTGGTCACCGACCCGGACGGCCGCCTGGTCGGCGCGCTGAACTTTCAGGATCTGCTCCAGGCCGGCGTGGTCTGATGGGCAGCGATCGCGCACAGGGCCTGCGTCGGGCAGCCGCGGTCCGGTTGGCGGTGTTCGATGTCGATGGTGTGATGACCGACGGTCGGATCACCTACACCAGCGACGGCGCCGAAATCAAGAGCTTCCACAGCCAGGACGGACTGGGTCTCAAGGCCCTGCGCCAGAACGGCATCGAAGTGGCGGTGATCACCGCCCGCCAGTCCAATATCGTCGAGCGCCGCATGAGCGAGCTGGGCATTGCCTATCTGCTGCAGGGTCGCCGGGACAAATCCCGGGCGCTCGACGAGCTGCTGACCGAATTGAAACTCGACGAAAGCCAGACGGCCTACACCGGCGATGACCTGGTCGACTGGCCGGCCATGAGCCGCTGTGGCCTCAAATGCGCGCCGGCCGATGCCCACCACCACATCCTCGATCGAGCCGACTTCCGCTGCCAGCGCCCTGGCGGCGCCGGCGCCGTGCGCGAGGTCTGCGAGCTGATCCTGGAGGGCCACGGGCTGCTGGAAGCCTGGCTGGAGTCGTTTTCTTGAAGCGCTCCCTGGTGCTGGTCGGTGCGATCGTGCTGACCGCCGCGGTGCTGTTTCGCTGGTGGCTGCCAAGCGAGCGCATCATCACCCCCAGCATCAGCCGGCCCGATACCCGCCTCGACTACCGTCTGGAGGATTTCGAAGCCCGCTTCCACGACGAACACGGCCGCCCGGAGCTGACGGTCCGCGGACCGAGCCTCGAGCACGACGCCGAGAGCCGGGTCGTCACCCTGCGTGAACCAGCGTTCCGAATCAGCACCGAGGACGCGCCCTGGAACGGCCGTGCTCTCCAGGGCTATTTCGACCGCGAATTCGACACCCTGCGCCTGACCGAGCAGGTCGAGCTCTGGCGCGACGGGCCGGAAGGCCGGCTGACCCTGACCACCCGGGCCCGGCAGCACCAGCGCCCAGCGCGTACAATCAGCGCCGATGTGCCGGTTGTTCTGACCCGGCCGGGCACTGAAGTAAATGCTGGTGGTCTGATGATTCAACTCGATACAGAAACGGTCGAACTCTCCGATGATGTCCATATTCAAGCACAGCCCGCCGCTCGGCGGAATTGATCAACGGCAGCGCTCGATGCTTCGGTGTGCTTTCGTGATCATGACCTCGCTGCTCTGGGCGACTTCTGGCTGGGCACAGTCCGTTGAAGCGGCGCCGCCAATAGAAATCGAGAGTGAAAGCGGAGAGCTGGACGTGACAACCGGCGCCTACCTGCTCAAGGACGACGTGCGCATCAATCGCGGCACTTTGAGTGTCTTTGCAGATGAGGGGCGAGCCTTTGCCGCAGAATCCGGCGGTTTCGAACGCGTGGAGCTCTATGGCGCCCCAACGCGCTGGAACGACACGCTTGAGGACGGCAGTCAGGTCGACGGCGAGTCCGACGAAATCATCTACGATTTCACGACCAACCTCATCACCATGCGCGGTAACGCTGAAATTCGCAATATCCAGGGCCAGTTCAGCGGAAACCAGCTCGTCTACAACCTCGATACTCAGAGGCTCGTAGGCGACGGTGGGGTCCGCCTGCTGATCGAACCTGCAACGACCGAGGCGGCCATGCCCGAAATCAACAGCGAAGCCGCGAACGAGCAGCCGGGGGATCCGCCGGCAGAAGTCGAGAATGACGCCGCTCTCGAAGACCCGGCCGCAGGCGACACCGCCGAAGACGCCGACTGAGCCGTCATGCTGCACGCCGAACAGCTGGTCAAACGCTATCGCGGCCGCGCGGTGGTTCACGATGTTTCGCTTCAGGTTGCCCGCGGCGAGATTGTCGGTCTGCTCGGGCCGAACGGTGCCGGCAAGACGACCACCTTCTACATGGTCGTTGGCCTGGTCGCCGCCGACGGCGGCCGGATTCGGATCGGCGACACCGATCTGACCAGGGCCAATATGCACCAGCGCGCCCGCAAGGGCCTGGGCTATCTACCGCAGGAAGCCTCGATTTTTCGCAAGCTGTCGGTTTCGGACAATATCCTGGCAATCCTGCAGCTACGCAAGGACCTGAATCGCGAGCAGCGCAAGAACGAGCTGGGCCGTCTGATGGACGAGTTTCACGTCTCCCACCTGGCCGATCAGATGGGTGTCTCCCTGTCCGGCGGCGAGCGGCGCCGCGTCGAGATCGCCCGCGCCCTGGCCG
>Ga0102938_10001709_pt1 | contig 16651 bp, 25 predicted proteins | sample SalPonR2_B_D2_MG_FD_84516 | JGI IMG/M metagenome (GOLD analysis project Ga0102938, IMG submission 84516) | Salt pond soil microbial communities from South San Francisco under conditions of wetland restoration - Salt Pond MetaG R2_B_D2_MG | ecosystem: Environmental > Aquatic > Marine >...
AACTCCATGTCATCTTTTTCAAACTCAAGACGGTGCGCACCTTCAACACCATGATTGATACGTGATGCATAAACACTCCAGCCTTCACGACGCTTGTCCTTGACAAACTGTTGGACGAATGAATCGTCGCCTGCTTCACTGACTGGTTTATCTCGAAATTTCTTGACCATCTTGTTACGCTTGCCATAACGCTTGCCCATGTCGCGACCGTATTGATCCCAATATTCTGAAGTCTCAGGTTCACGATCTCGATAATCTTTGGCTAGACGCTTTCCATATTGCGCTTGGCCAGCGGACCTTTCCATGTCTTTACGTGCTCGTTTGAGATATTGCTTGTGCTTTCTAGCTGAAATCTCATTGACGGTTTCTTCATTCGATGCATCATGCATTTGACGACGAGCTATTTCATAGTTAATTGCATCTTGGACTTGCTTGAGTTTTCTTGGATGTAGACCTTTACCTTTGCCACCGTCGATTACATATTCTTGATAGTTTTTGGCTAGCTCTGCGTCTGTCTTAAGAGCCATGATTTCTGCAAATGTTTTCCTACTAATAAGATTGTCGCCAAAACCTTCACCTACCAGCTTACCACGCATTGGGTGTGGTGTTTCACCGCCCTTTGTGGGCTTACGCTTGCTGGGTGTAGACGACTTACCTTTGACTTGTGTACCACGCTTTGCACCATGCTTTTCTTCGGTAACCTCCGCTGGTGTCAGTTTGACACGCTCTGGATTGACGAATGAATTGTCTTTTTCATCGACATATGCACCACCTAATCGTTTAGGATGAGATGGGAACAATGCACGACGTAATTTTGGATCCTTGACATCTTCAGGATGGCGGTACCGCTTCTTAGTATTAGGATCAAAATATCCTCTTGTTTTAGAACCTTTGTAGACTACTCCGTTGTGTGTTATATTTGATGCTTTACCATGCTTCCCTTCATTTACTTCTGCTTTTTGTTTTAGAGCAGCAACCAATTCACGCTTGCTTTTGAAATTCCCAATGTTCTTGAATTTGCCATATGGCACAGTCCAATCACCCCAACTTTCTTTCTTGAGAGGAATCGTTATGCCGTTGATGGTGATCTCACTATTGGAGCCTTTTCTTGGAACATGATCACGATGACGACCTGCTTCTTTCACACTTTCTACTGGAAGCTCTTTGTTGGGTGTACGGAAGTTCTTCTTGCGCATAACTGTTTTTGCCACGAGGTCTTTCTCCTTGCCATCAGGGTTGAGCACGAATGGAATGTTGAGTTCACTGCTGAGGTCCTTCATCACGGCCTGTGTATCAACAGGCATCTTGGCGATCTCTCGTCCCCAGCGCTTGTACTCTTTGGCGAACAGTTCGCCTAGTTCACGTATGGTAATCTGTTTGCGATTGCGCTCATCGTTCACACGGTCCAGGAAGTGGCGTGTAAATTCTACGTCGATGCCGATATTGGCAAATACTCGATCAACTACGTTTTCGAGTGCGTCGAGTTGTGCTTTTGTGATTGGTCTGCTCATGAAAAAACCCTGCCTTTACAGTATTTAGCACGGGCAGGGTTTTTGAATCTTAAGAACGAACCCAAATAAATGCCGGAGCGTCGTATACTTCGCTGTAGTCAATCTTGGCACCATATGCTACCCCATCAAATGCAGTGTTGCCACTAGTATCTCCAATGCTAAATGAGTCTGCATCGATCACTGTAACTTCAAGAGGAAGTTCATAGATTTCTGACATTCCGAAATCACCGAGAAACTGAATATAATCACCATCTTCAAGGCCGTGCCCTGGTGCTGTTACAACACCTGGATCGGCGGCAGTGATATCAGTAACCTCGATCAAGTTTTCGTTGTTACTCCAAACTGTGCCAATGTTTTCGCCACGGTCAACCCAAGTAAATTTGTTTTGTGTTAGCTTTGCAATTTCACCTGCTTGTCTGAACGTGTTGGTGTACATCTCCAATGCAAAGGTACCTTCTTCAAGAGTACCAAATTCTCCTAGATTGTCTGGATCAAAGTTGCAAAGTGTAAGACGCTCCTCCCATGTTCCGTTTGTGAGCACGAAATCACGAGTTGATGCTTGGCGCTTGATCCAAACATCAGTTACGTAAAAAGGTTCAGTCTGTGATCCGTCTACTTCTGTCTCGCCACGGCGGCGGTATGCTCGAACAGCCAAGGCGCCTCCGCCTTGGCCAAAGTTCTTTTTGTTTAGTGGTCTACCCATACAAATATCTCCTTTTTCTTATTATTGTGTTTCAAGCGTGGCGATATCGCCAGCGCCTGTGTATGTCCCTGTCTGCACAAAACCATCATCATGATCGTCGCCATCTGTGCCATCAAGTGTAAACGTATTTGTGCCTGTCACAGTGATGGTTTGTGTACCGTTAATCGTTGCCGGGAACGTATCGTTAACAGTGATTGTATCACCAGTAACCATGCCATGATTGTTATCTGTCACGATAACAGGGGCGCCACTTGGGAACGAAATGCTGAATGTGCGGGGACTTGGAGCAATATTGCTCCAAGGTAACTTGTGACGATTCCCCTCACTATCTACAATCCGCAAAGTGCGATTGTAGATACGTTCTACACTGTACACATTACCATCAGCATCCCAAGCATCAATGCGAAACTCATTCACATTTAACTGCGCCATTGGTTTAGATACGAGTGTCATGATCCTGGTAAACGCATCTCCGTCTACAATGAACTGGTTGGTCGACTTTTGTTTAACTATGGTGACCCCGTCATTGATGTTGACGATGACACTCTGATTAATACTATAGTCAGAAACCGTTAAACGGTTAACGCCAGTACCAAAGTAGAGCTTTTTAAGTGGCCTGCCCATGATTAACTAGATTGCAAATCAATTGAACCAACATCACCAACACCGGACACTGTACCACCACTTGTGTATGTAAGACCGCTTGTGTCTGTACCATCAAGTGAGAAGGTTGTGGCGTCGATAACAGTAACAGTGTATGTGTTGCCGTTGAGACCAGCTGTGCCGTCTGTACCCAGGGTACCAACAATACCGTCAATGCCAACACTATCACCAGTTGCAAGTGTTGCAGTGCTTGCGACTGTAACGACTGCTGGTGCTGCCGCTGTAACATCGGTAATTGTGAGATCTGCTGGGGCACTAACACTCCATGCAAAACGCTCTGCGTCCGGCGTTGTGCCTGCGCGAACTGTGCGATTACGGAGGCGTGTAATATTTACTGCATTACCGTCAGGGTCTGTGCCTGCAATACGAAATTCACCATTTGCTAGTGATCCTGCATCCTTGTCAACAAGTGTGAGGATTTCACTCCAACCACCTGACGTATCTGAAACAAGAAACTTGTTGGTTGAACGCTGTCGTACAATGAATGTATCTTCTTCGCCGGTAACTTCTGAACCTGTTGCGCGACGATAGTGTGTTACCTTGATGCTGTCTGCTGCATCTCCAAGGAAACGCTTGTTAATTGGTCTTCCCATTTGTTTTCTCCTTACTAGGAGTCCAATGCGGGTTCTAGCCGCTACGGGGTGGTTGCCCCATAAGTCCCTCTATTAAGGAGCTCTTGAACTACCAGTATTTATGGGAAAACGCTAAGATTCTAGCTTTCGCATGACTTCATATTGACTATGAATGTCAAAATCAAAGCTGAGATCATCTGGCCATTCGTCATTAGGAAATACACCACTAAGTGGGCCGGCAAAGCGGACACGCATACAATTTTCTGGTGCGCACCGATGCCAACACCTCCCACCATCAGGACAATCACGCCATTCTTCTCTAGACATTATAGCACCATCTATTGTAATACCACAGAATGTTATCCAATGAAGTAACATTGCAGATACATCCATGGTCTTGAATCAAGTGCGCCTGTTCATTGATCTTGAGGGCAACCATTTTATTACATGTCAGACAATGCCCATAATGAGAACATTGTTCAAATCCTTCTTTAAGATTTTCAAGAAGTATTTGCATGATTACGTGCCCCAGATGATTTCAACCACACCGGGCTCAACTTCATGAACAGCTTCGATGAAGTAGAAGCGCCCGCCAGCGTCGTTGGCTTGCATCTGTGTGTAATACTGGCTGAGAATCACGTGAACAACATGCCGGACAGTGGCAGCTTTGGGCAGGACAACCTCATAGTCAGTTGCCGGCGTCAGCACACCCAGGTTGGTGTTACCTTCAGTCTGGTCGTACCAACCCCAAAGGTGGGCCATGACAACTTTAGTGCCCGCGGGCAGGATAGCATCAGGACCCAGGTCGAACTCTTCGTAGGTCAGTTCTTCATCTTCGAGGAACCGTCCCGTTTCATCCATAACATTATCAGCACAGAAGCGCCAATATTCATTGTCGAGTGTGCTCTCGACATTTAACAGTGCCATGGGGATCAAGGGTTCGATGGTGAAGGTCTGGGTCATATCACACTCCATTTTCGCAATAGCTGAGTTTTTGGGCGATTGCATTCTCTTGATTGTCCGTCTCCCAGACAAGCTTGGTGCCATGCATAACGAGATACTTGCCGCCGACATTGTCGATGCGGACCTCGCTGGGGTCAACGGCACCAAACATCGCGGAACAGTCAATTGCGTTGGACATGTGTATCTCCTTTGCTTACAGTCTCAATATAGCAAAGTGTCTTGGTGATGTCAACAAGTTTTTTCAGGAAAATCGATCACACCATCAAGTGGAACGATATGAACAGTGTGCAACCAGTCGCCGCTTGGGTATAGTTCAAGCACCTCTGCTGCACTAGCCTCTGCCCGCTCCATGCTGCTGTAACAGCCAATGAACTTATAGCAAAGTGATGCAGTGTTTTTCTTGAAGATATGTACGACCCAGATGTTCTGCATCAGTAGACAAAAACCACGCAGGTATAGTCCACAGTTGCAGGAAGGTCAATCAGTTCATCTCCGCCGAAGATAACGTCGGACCAGTCCTCCCAGTCCTCATCTTCAACACTGAGCTCCCAATGACGATTCTTGAGCTCAGTAACTTGTGCGTCAGTGAGGTTGACAATCATGGTGTCAGGGTAGCCTTCATCCACTGCGATAAACATTACATTGGGCATCTTTTACTCCGTAAGGTGTGTGTAAAGTTGTGTGCTGGCAAGATTCTTGTGCTTGGCTTCCGCCATGATGTCAGAGTCAGGCCAGAACTGAGCGACATAATCGTTGAGACCACGGTGGTGGTACATATTACTGTGTGCTCTGAGCTTGGTACGTGGGATACCGCGTCCAGTGATTGCAGCATAGTCAGGTAGCGTAGCCCGCCAATCAGCGTCCTCGAAATACTCTTCGCGGCTCACGCTGTAATGCATGGTAGGCCGAACGCCGACCCAGCTGTCAATCACCTGCTGCCAACGAGGATCGCTGGGCTGTAGATACTCACCATGTGTGTTGATGTGGTGGTGATGAGTATCAAATACGATGGGCGTCAGATGCGCGACCTTGAGTACCTCATCAAGGCCTGCGCCAAACTCGTCGTTCTCGATGGTGAGCATGTTGCGCAGCTCTGGACTCATGCGGTCATATGCTGCCTGAAAGCCATCACTGCCTTGTCGACCACTGAGGTGTACGTTGATCTTGAAGTCACGCCACTCGGCACCATAGCCCATCCACCGGGCAATGTCAGTGTGATACTCGAGCTCTTCGAGCGAGCGATTGACGACGTCAGGATTGTCAGACACAATGCAGCAAAACTGACCAGGGTGCATACTGAGCCTCACGTCATGTTGGCGAGCAAGGTCGCCTGCGATACGATATTGGCGGGCAAGGAAGTCACGAACATCAGAGCGTGTGTAGAACTCACGCCATGGATCAAGTGTGTAGAAGGGTAGCTGGTCACTGCCAAGACGCACCATGCGTTGACCGTGCGGGAGACCGCTCACATACTGGATCAGATTGTACACTGCCTGCGTGTTGTGCTGTATAAGCGACCACAGCTTGTCGTAAGCGACACGGTGTGTCTGGCGTTCCATCCAGGCATTGGTGGTTACGCTCTCGGTCAAACGACCTTGAATCTCCTTCAACCGCTTGGCAGGAAGAGACTGATCAGGGTGCATATATTTGCAGGCGAATCCAATTCGCTGGATGGATTGATCAAACATGTTTACACTTTAGCTGTTTTACGACCAGGTGTCAAGTAGTCCTTTTCTTTCCAGCTTTTGTAAGCATGACAACATTTGCACAGGGTTTGGTAATTAGATACATCTTCATTGAACGGGTTACCGTCTATGTGGTCAACGTCTAACATGCCAGGCCAATAGATGGTTGTCGTGCATTTGAATCCCAAACGACCATCTTGATTTTCACAATAATTTTTTCGATGGAAAAGGTAGGGATGAAATACATGGGATGCCCTGTCATCACTCAGTCCTTTTTTACGGGCATAAAAAATTTGATGATGCTTTGTACAACGAGCACGTCTGTATGGCATTCCTTTACGGTTGCCGGATTGATAATATCGTCCCATGTGCTGGCCGAGTTCATTGCAACCAGGCTCCATACAAATGCGTTCTTGTGTCATGATCTATATTCCTATGTTGTCTCCAGCATAAGACAAGATATTTTACCTGTCAAACAAAAAGATGTGGGTAAGTTGTCAAGAATTTGACTGCTTGGTCACGATCCATCTCAAGCTCACGGCGATATTCTTCACGTAGACTATCCCAGTCACGCAGGCGAGGGCTGACCTGCTTGCTGGCATTCTCTGTCATACCATAGCGCCAGCCCTGACGCACCTGTTCTTCGACCCAGCGATTGTGCAAGAACTTACTCGCACGTCGCTGGATCTCCTCATGCATAGCGTCATCGATTTCGACTTCGCATGATTCGTCGTCATCCCCGCAACCAAATGACGAATCAAACTCTGCTGAGGATTCTATTTGAAAATCTCGAGGATATACCTCACTCCACAACATGACAATTTGCTCAGCTATATCTGTATCAATATCATCGCTGAGATAAACGACATAGACATACGGGTAGTCTTCATCGCCTTCAAATTCTGCTCGATCTGACGTTAGCTGGTCGAGAAAGTTTTCTTCCTGTGGGCTATACTCAGCACCCAAGAATTTTTCAACAACACGATACCAAACGTGTTTTTGTTTTGGATTTAGTTCTACGTCAGTAAGCAATCTCATGTAGTGATCAGTCATTGTTTATCCTCGTGGTGGTTCTTCGTATCTAGGCGGTGTTTCTGGACGCCGCTGTAGACTTGGTTCATTGCGTACCCTTGGTTCAGGGTTGTAGTTTTCTGGCGGCACGTATTGATTTTGTTGTGTTGCAGCTTCAGGAACATGCACAGGACGCGGTCCACTATTTACATAAAGACCAAACCATGCTGCACCAGCTGAAATAATTGCGCTGGCAAATGCCGCTTGTGCTGCACCTGGTGCTGGTAATCCCATAAACCACATTGCTGTCTCCATGCAGAGCCAAAAGTAGAATATGATAAATGCTCGTGGAAAGATTCTCCACTGGTTAAAGTATTGCGGGGCCAACCATATCCATCCTTTAAAGTTTACGCCGCTTGTCTTCTCCTCAGACATAGACATCTCCTATCCATATAAGCCCCCAGTGATATTTATGGTGATTCGGGGAATTTATCCAATGCTTTTTGGTAGAGACGCCAGTCGTCATCGTATTTGGCCATGAATACATCATAATGTTTTGATAATCTTAAATCATCCATTGTCCAGGTTTTTGGACTTTTGTTTTCTTGTGGTAGTGGTTGATCCCAGCCCAATTGTCGTAACATATCATCATAATGCTCAAGTGGCCAAAGGCGAACATCAATATCGTCACGATCTAGCCAGGAGCTCTGTGATCGATACACAGTGCCTTCCCAATATCTACTGTTTCGAACCATGTCAAGATAGTTGTCAATGTTTGTGTGTGCAGGAAGAAAATTTCGAGTTTGCTTGTAATGGTAGTTTACTGAGCTAAGCAGGCGTTTTTCTGGATGACGGATCACAGTCCAAAATTCGACATCACGATAATCAATTTCCAGCTTCTTTTCCAGACGATCCACTGCAAATGATACCGTCATATGCCCGGGTATTCCACGCCTTCCATATAACTCCTTGGCAACATGCCAACGTGTAACACATGCTGTCTTGGGTATATCTACAGTGTATATTCCTAGCTGATTCCAGTACATACAAATATTTACCAAGATAGAAAAAGGCGAGCCTTGCGGCCCGCCCAATTCCGAAGTGTGAAACTCTATTATGCGTTTGTCTGGTCTGCCTGCCAGTGGTTTGCAAATGCTGCCTGTGCACCTGCTGCTGGTGCAGCAACGGTTGCGCTTGAAAGGTCAAAGCTATTTGGACCAAATGCTGAGCCACCTGCCTGGACTAGGTCCTCAGCATGTGCCACAAGTGTTTCGCTGTTGGTACCGTCGTATGTGTCTGCTGGGAACTCACCCTCAACCATGACAACCATACGGGTGTCTGAGTCGTAAAGTGGGCTGTAGCCAACGATTGTTGCGACAGTTGCGATCTGCTGAAGAGCAAATTCAATTGCTTCTTCTGGGCCATTCTCTGCACTTGCATCTGCAATGAAGTCAACCTCGAGGAATTCGAGTGACTTACCGTTGAATGAGCGACCGATTGAGTAGTCTACTACTGGATTTACTTTAGTTACCATTGTGGTATCTCCTTAAAATGTTAGCGCTCTGTTGCGCTTATGTTTATTTATCGATTCAGGTCAAAAAAGTTACTCTTTGATAACCTCAATCATGGCTTTTGGATCGCCTACAAGCTCTTCAAGGACGGCTTCTAGCTGTGCGACGGTTTCGTCATCGAGCATCTCTGTCACAGCTTCACCATCTTTGACCAACTTGCTGATCTTGATCACTGCCATTGATTCTGCCATTTGTGCCATTGTGTTTCTCCTATGCTACATCTATTTAGCATTAAACACTAGGTTAACTCATCAAACAACACAACTTCATGGTTACTAAGCACATGTTCTGCGGCCATCATCTTGATATAAATGTAATCATTGGGATCTGACAGGTAAAGATGTATCTTTCTTTGCTGGGGCGGTGGCCGCCATTGTGTTGTCTGATACCCTGTCCCGCCAATAACTACAGGTTTCCGGCGTACATGACGTCCTGCGAAAGTACGAGGGGTAATGGAAATTGGACTGGCATTGCCATTTGCTGCATGATGCTGGAAATGCTTAACACATAGATCTAGACGGCTTGCTCTCCAACGATCTCTGCCAAAATCATTCAAATAGTCGAGTATCATTGTCGCTGCGGGCACAAAATCTTCACAGAACGGAAACTCTAGCACATAGCGATACTGATCGTAATAGAGCTTCTCTCGCATCACGATATTGCGATCATCCATGATTTCTTGGTGATCTTCACTTACTGGTCCGGTGACGCTGTTAATCACATCACCATAGCGATCAATGAGTATCATCACAATTTCTGGATCGCGCAAGTAGAACAGATTGTTCTCTCCGCCCATGCGAGACTTGTACTCTACTTCGGGCAGTCGGTCAACGAACTCACGTATACTGAAACGATACTCAACATTGCTGATGACTTTATCCATCATTGCATTGAATTCAGCAAGTTTTTGACGGGCACGTATTGGGTCACTGATGTCAATTTGACAGCCGCGTTTGCCACTTACCCCACCCATGCCTTTGAAGCGCGGACTGAGCTCAACCTTGTATGGATATATCTTGTAGAAGACCTGGTCAGCGGACAAATAACGTATGCCCGCTGCCTTGACTCGCTCACATAGGTTAGCTGAACTCAATTTTGTCATCAGCCACCTTCAATGCAATGGCCGATCCGACATCTTCAAAAAGCATTTTACGTGCTAATGGTTTTTTGATATGATCGGCTATTGCCCTTTTCATAGGGCGAGCTCCCATTGTGGGATCAAAGCCTTTCTTGCTGAGCCACTCTAGAACATCCTCGTCCCATGAGAGCTCAACTTCACGCTCAGCAGCGTTTTCACGCAATTCGGCGAGGAATTTTTCGGCAATCTGTTTGACCTGATCTTGTCCAAGCTTTTGGAACCTGACAATAGCGTCCAAACGGTTGCGGAATTCTGGTGTAAAGAAACGGTTGAGCGCATCATCCGCGGCGCTGCTGTTGTCCGTGTCACCAAAACCGATCTTGTTCTTGGCAGCGTCGGCAGCACCAACATTGCTGGTCATGATCAACAAGATGTTACGTGCGTTGACCTTCTTGCCGCTGCTTGAGGTCACGGTGCCTTCATCCATGAGTTGCAAGCAGATGTTCATCACATCAGGGTGAGCTTTCTCTACCTCGTCAAGCAAGAGCACAGCATTGGGATTGTTTTCGATTGCTGTCACCAGTAGTCCGTTGCCAGCCTTGCCATCGCCATAGCCAACATAACCAGGAGGGCTACCAATCAAACGGCTCACTGTGTGCTTTTCCATGAACTCACTCATATCGAATCGCACAAGCGGCATGCCAAGCAAATTGCTGAGTGCCTTAGCTGTTTCTGTTTTACCAACACCAGTTGGACCAGTAAACAAATAGCTGCCCATTGGGCGATCTTTGTCTTTGAGTCCTGCTTGCGCCATGTATACAGCATCACTCACAGTGGTGATAGCGTCATCCTGACCAAAGACAGTGATCTTGAGCCCAGCTTCAACATCAACGACATCTTTAGCACCCTTGTCAACACGCGCAATCACTTCAAGTGGGACACGAGCGATTCGTGCACACTCATACTCGATTTCAGCCTTGTCAATAAACTCAGCATTTACTTCAACTTCCTCACCGTCGTTCATTGCTACGCGCTCTGGAAAAGTACGAGCGCGGGCGAACGCGCTGTCAACCAGATCAAATGCTTTGTCAGGCAGACGCTTGTCATGCATGAACTGTACGCTGAGATCAACCGCAGTCTCAACCGCTTCCTCAGTGATGCGCATACCGTGAAATTCTTCATATGCTGACATGCTGCTTCTGAGGATTTCCTTGGCTTCAGCCACAGTTGGCTCGTTGACATTGACACGCTCGAAACGACGCTTGAGTGCAGCATCTTTCTCGAACTTTTCTTGGTACTCGTCAACAGTGGTTGATCCGATGCAACGCAAGCTACCACGCTGTAGCGCAGGCTTGATGAGGTTTGCAACGTCCATTGCATTCTGTCCGCCGCTACCAGCACCCATGATCATATGGATTTCGTCGATGAACAGGATTGAGTCAGGTTTGTCTTCAAGCTCATTGAGAACGTCTTTCATGCGTTCTTCAAAGTCACCACGGTACTTGCTACCTGCCAATAGCAAACCAACGTCAAGACTGTAGATGGTCTTGCCTTCGATTGTTTCAGGAACATTCTCGTCCACAATGCGTTTGGCAAGTCCTTCAGCAATTGCAGTCTTTCCTACCCCAGGGTCACCAACCAACACGACGTTGTTTTTCTTGCGGCGGGCAAGTGTCTGCACCAAGCTTTCAACTTCCCATTGGCGTCCAATCAAGTCGTCAATTTTGCCATCTTTTGCTTGATTATTAAGATTTACAGCAAACTGGTCCAAGGCACTCTGTCGCTGGCCTCGTTTACCACCGGCTGCCGCCACACCATCTGGTGTGACTTCTTGTTCTCGAATACTTTCAACCAACAGCTCACTCAGAGCTTCTTTGGTAATACCATGTTCCATACAGAAATGGGCGGCGTGGCTGTTATTCTCACTGAGAATGCTGATTAGAACATCAACTGGGGTAGGTGTCGCCCGCCCAACGAAATAGCTTTGTGCGACTGCCCTTTGAAAAACACGTTCCAAAGTAATTGTCTTCTTGGCTGTGTCGATGTCGTCCTCGCTGGATTCAATTTCATTGTCAAGGTATGCAGTGACATCATTACTGAGATTTTGCAACGGCACTGACATCTCTTCAAGCAATTGCACAATATCATCATCATCCAACAATGACACCAGCAAGTGTTCCAGCGTCACGTATTCATGTTGGCGTGACTGTGCTTGTACGAATGCGTTCTGTACGATTTTCTGTAGACGTTCTTCAGACATTTAATTACCTTTGTTTACTTCAATGATAATGGATAGATTACCACGTTCTCGAGTTTCTTTATCGATAAATCCTGCACCATCAACGTGGAAAATTAGACGATCTGCGGTGGTCTCTGGAGATATATTGACTGTATAGTCAAGACCGTCGAAATTTTGAATCTGTATATCGAGGCCTTCTTTTGCTTCATAACTATTTATTGTGCGTCGAACAATAATGCTAGAATCAAGCCGTGTAAAGTCTTTGCTTTGATCTTCGTATAATGTAACATGAACACGCCGCTTAGTCGAGTGATCCAAGAACTCAATCTTGGTACCAGGTATGGTTTTCTCTGGAACTTTGAAACTTATAATGTGGCTGATTTCTCCAATATAAAGAACCGCTGTTGCAACACAACCATACAAAAAATCAACTAGAGGCAAGCGAACTTCAGTTTCAATTACGTCTTTGTCAAAATTGCCCTTGACTAGTAACTCGTATGCCAGCTGTATGTTTTCAAAGTGATTACGGTCACCACCTTGGTCAGGATGGTGTGTCTTTGCTTCACGAACATAGGCCCGACGAATTGCCATCTTGTCATTGGTCGGAGTAATATTTAGGATGTCGTAAGGATTCATCTTCCAGCGAGCGAGTTGTCTCTGACAGACTGGTTATGCGCTGCAATGCGCTGGTTGACTACAAGATAATATTCACGGTAGCCTTCAATGACGCTTTGTTGTTGAAGGATGACGCGGAGTGACTCTTGCGTGTTGATAGAGATGTTTTCATAGCCCTGTTCGTCTACTGCAAACAATGCAGGAGCCTGTCCTTGCGCACTCATGCGACGAAAAACTTCATCAACATTTTCAGGTGTAACCACGATCCACTGCACATCACGCGCATTAAGTGGATCAATTGTTGGAAGATCAAGTGGCGGTCGTTCGATCGGCGCTGCCTGAACCACAACTGGGCGCGGAATCTGTTCAAAGGGTGGTGTTTGACATGCGGCCAAGAGCATTGTGCTGGCCACTAGGATTAGGTATTTCATTCTGTCTCCTGATATTTTGGATTTGCCAGTTCTGGGCATTCTGAGTTAAATTCTTCTGGAAGTTCGGCTTCCTGCTCTTCTTCCGTGAGTTCTGCCCCTGTAGCAATTTCGAGACAACGCAACAGGTCGTCTGAGTTGTCATTGACCACGTAGTTTGTGAGTACAGGGTCTTCTTGAGCCCATGTTCCCAAATCCAGTTGATCAGTAAAGCTATCTCGCCAATCTCGTAGTAAACCACATCCGGATAGGCTTAGTATTGCAACCAGTAATATAACGTTTTTCATTCCTCTGCCCGATAATTTGGATTAGCCAGTCCTGGGCATTCCGAATTGATTTCGCTCGGGCGCGTTGCGTTGATTTCTTCTTCTGTCAATGGTGCCCCCGTTGCGATTTCAAAACATCGTGCCACTTCGGCTGATGCGTCGTTGATGATGTTTTCAACCAACCCTGGGCGATTTTCAGCTAGGTAACCTAGCTCGTGTTCGCTAAGGCGGTCTCTTAGTGCCTGTACTTGGTCTCTTGCGGCTGAGAAATCGCGCTCAACCGACTCCCTGATTTCGTTGCCACGTGCAATGTCTTGTTGCAATGCTTCAATAGTGGCATCTTGTAGTTCAACAGCACTTTCAAGTGCAGCTTGGTTTGCGGTGAGTACCGCGTTTTCTGCAATCATTGCATCACGTTCTGCAATGATGTTGCCAATAGTTCGGTAGCCTGCATAGATTGTACCACCTACAGCTAAAGCTAACACACCAGCTGTAATAAGTCGAGTCCAATTTAAGCCTTTTCCACCGAGTCCGATGAGACCTAGTAGCCATCCAATCATTTTTTGTGCCTATATGTGATACGACCTTTGCTTAGGTCGTATGGAGTAATTTCAACATCAACACGATCACCAAGGAGTATGTTGATATTGAACTTACGGATCTTTCCGCTGATCACCCCTAATATTTCATGATCATTTTCCAGTTTGACACGGAATGTGGCGTTGGGCAAGCATTCAATGATTTCGCCTTGCATTGTGAGTGTATCTTCTTTAGGCATTCAGTTTCTGTAGCTCTCTTAGTCTGCGTAGCCAGCTTTCTTCGAGTTCGTCCGGTTGCTCTGGTTCTTCGTTGCGCAAAAATTTCTTGCGATACTCATAGCGGCTATCAACTATATCGCGGCGGAAGTTTTGTTCATTGAATTCTACTTCCTTCTTGACACGGAATGCACGATACATCCACTGTCCTTCATCACGACTGGTTATTTGATCAACGTTATTTAGCATCTCTTGGATCTTCTCGAAGAGATTGTGGTCACGTTGGAATTCTACAAACACCTTCCAAACGCCGTTGGCATCCGGTGCGCCTGCAACTTCAACATCAAGGTGCTCGACTGTGCTGGTCTCAATGAAGTCAGCAAGGTCTTTTGCGGGATCCTCGTATGTCACATTGAATGCCACGACCACTGTGTCCTCTACATCACCAATCTTGGGTTTGTAGAGATCAATAACAATCATGCTATCGACTAGTCCTTTGAGATCTTCAAATTTAAGACCTTCAGAAATTCTCTTCCGGGTCATCGGGTGTGTTGTCTTGTTCTTCATTGCTTCTCGCATTTCTATCAACGTCAAGTCCTTGGTCGAACGCATCAACGATTTCATCAAGATCAATCTCGCCGTCCATTGCATTCATCTTCTTGATGTCATAATCATTAAGTAGATGTCGTGGCATTACGATCTTAACCACATAAACGTCCATTTTCTTTGTGTCTGGTACATGGCGCTGGCGGTCAGGATCCATGACTAGATCATCGGGTTGTTTAATTCTTACATTGCTGGTCAGTGTATCTTTCTGGAAGAACACATAGCAGCCGTGCTTGATTAGTCGCTCAGCAGCAATAGGGTTTGGCATTTGCTTTGCAGGGTACATAAGATAAACTTCAATCCAGTATTTTGAAATAATGGGTCCTTTGATTACTTCACCCTTGATCCAATTTTCATATGCGTAGATATGAAGATCATCAAGAACGCCCTCAAATTCCAATAGGATACTGAGTGTGTTTTTGTTTTTCTTGACGCCGCTAATTGTTGCTGCAATTTCATTAATATCGATCATACGGATATCCTGTCTTTACTCTATTTATGCTCTGACCACGAGAACGTATATCTGCACATCTACGCCACATCATCGCTAAATATTTACGTGAGCAGTTGGAGACTTTTGCGTTACCAACTCAGGGAGACATAACAAGTGTCAAAAAAAGCAAGAAGAGCACGTAAGGCTCAATTTAACGAACAGCAAGAACATCAAGTTATTGATTTTGCGCGGTTCAAGAAACGCGAGAACAAGGTTACAATCCTTCCCAAGAATCTAGCACAAGAAGACTATCTCGCCCTTCTAGATAATCCACAAAAAGACATTGTATTTGCAACTGGACCAGCTGGTACTGGTAAGACCATGATTGCTGTGTTAACGGCAATTCGTGCTCTAAAGAGTGGCCAGGTAGACAAGATTGTGGTAACTCGTCCCGCTGTAAGTGTTGACGAGCAGCATGGTTTTTTGCCTGGAACGCTAGTGGAAAAGATGGCACCTTGGACACGTCCGATTTTTGACGTGTTCGAAGAGTATTACTCACCACGAGAAATCGAAGCCATGATAGCTGAAAATATTGTTGAGATTGCCCCACTTGCATATATGCGCGGGCGAACTTTCAAGAATGCATGGATCATTGCTGACGAAATGCAGAACGCAACACCAAGTCAGATGAAAATGCTTCTAACACGTATCGGTCAAGGCAGCCGCTTGGTAGTAACAGGCGACCTGGCGCAACACGATCGAGGTTACGATAATAATGGCTTGAAAGACTTCATCCATCGAATCAATGATGTCAGTCAGCATATTGGTTCGGTTGAGTTTGATCAATGTGATGTCGAAAGACATCCTGCTGTAAAGGAGGTTCTAGCACTCTACGGAGAAGAGAGTTAATTAGTATCTAACAAAATATCGCAGAGTTCAACCCAACTGTTCACGCTCTCGATCTTGTTGATAGGCTGATAATCTTCGTTGTGAGGATGCAACATAAGGAACGACCGAAGTCCTAGTTCAGCGCCCAGCTCGGCGTTTGAAGGCTTATCTTCGATCCACGGCAATTCAGGTTCACCAAGATGCTCTAGCCATTTCCGCTTTGAGTCTGGATCGTACATGTCAGTTGTAATGACATCTTCAAATACATCGTATCCAAAGACACGCTCAAGGTTGATCTCTCTAGCCTGTTTGGCATATGGATCAAGACCCATGGCTGTGATGGCTACAAACCGATAACCAGCCTCGACCAATGTAGCAACTCCACTACGGGCATCCTTGTATGGCGGCAAGCCCAGCATCCATGCTGATGTGTTATAGTGATACACTGCTTTGCGCGCTTCTGCTTGTGACAAGCCGGGATATTCACGTTCTTTCCAATACGAGCTGGCGCGTTCTACACCGTAGGCGCGTTCGTGACCTTGGCTCTTCATGTAGTCGTGAAAATGTGTCTCCCAGTCTAGAAGAACACCGTCACAATCTGTAAGTATCAAGCGGTCATTTCCCAATTTACTAGCACTCCATTGATAAATAAACGTATGTTTAA
>Ga0102938_10001710_pt1 | contig 16638 bp, 16 predicted proteins | sample SalPonR2_B_D2_MG_FD_84516 | JGI IMG/M metagenome (GOLD analysis project Ga0102938, IMG submission 84516) | Salt pond soil microbial communities from South San Francisco under conditions of wetland restoration - Salt Pond MetaG R2_B_D2_MG | ecosystem: Environmental > Aquatic > Marine >...
CATGTTCCAGGCGTACCAGCGCCTCGTGATGGAGCACCCGGTCTTCACGGTCGATCACGGGGAATTCCGCCAGCGAGAAACCGAGTGTCTCAATGGCCTCGTCGAGCACTGCCTGCCACTTTTCCAAACGTTCGCGCATGGGGCGCATCGGTACCGCGCCCTTGTGCGCAATGATCACCGACGAGACCCGCTCGCGTTCAGCCGCGATCAGCGAGCCGTCGAGCCGCGCCAGCAGTTCACTCGTATCATCACCCGGGGTGTAAACTGTCGCAGCTCCGGGCAGCAGGGGCGCCTCTTCGAGAGCGTGGTTGCCAATGGCGTCCTGCATTGCGCGCTGCAAATCCCGCGCGGCTTGTTCTGCCTCGAGTTCGCCGGGTGCCAGCAGCGCAAAATCGGCACCGTTCAGGCGCGCCGCATACCATCCGGGATGGGCGGCTGCAAGCTGGCGCAATGCGGCGCCAATATCCATCAGGAGATTGTCTATCGCCCTGCGCCCGTAGTCCTGGTTCAAGCGGGCAAGATCCGTCAGGCGCACCAGGCAGAGTGCGCCGGCGGCGGCCTCGTCTTCCCGCTCCAGCATGGACTGCAAATGCCCAAGGAAAGGCTGGCGCCCGTGCAGGCCACTCACGGCATCGACGGCGTCTTCGCGCTGCCATTGTTCCAGTCGCCGCGCTTCCTGGACCAGCATGTCGCGCGTGCGCGTCGATAGCGTATTCATCGCCGCGACAAGTTGCTGGAATTCGCGCGTCCCGGGTTCCTCCGTGGTCACGAACTGGCGCCGCCCGATGGCCTGTGCCTGGGAGACCACCGCCTGTAGGGGCTGCAGAATACGTCCCAATGCCACGCTGCCCGCCACGCCGGCAACAATGGCGGCGAGTAGAAAGGTCACCGCAAGCAGCAGTGTGGTTTCCCATAGCTCCCGATAGGCGAACCGCGAATGACTCTGCAATGTCAGGGTGCCGGCCTGCTGCCAGCCGTCCTGGACCGTCGCCCTGCCCGGAGCGGCCTCGATGGGCAGCAGACGCATGAACCAGCCGGGTGCCGGCGCGGATGTGGGAGTGTCCTCCCGCCGAAGCAGCGTGTTGCCATCCGGGTCGTTCAGCTCGATCAGCTCGTAAAAGCCGGTGTCAAACTGGGCGGCAAGTGTCAGCTCCATGAGGACCGGGTCGGCACCCTGCTGGCCGAGCGAGAGCGCCAGCGCATTGGCATTGTCCGCGTTCTTGATGGCGAGCTGTTCTTCCAGGTAGCTTTTGGCCGACAGCGTTGTCACCAGCAGGCTCACGCCCAGCACCAGCGCCAGTAGCAGGATAATCGACAGCCATAGCTGTTTATACAATGACATGGTCAGTCTCCATGTTGTGTTTCATTCCAGGCCCTCCGCGGCGGCGCGCTGTAACAGATCGCGCCAGCGGGACAGTCGGGCTTCCGGTTGCGAGGATGCAGGATCAGCGGCCCCGCCGACCCAGATTCCCTGACTATTGAACCCGTAAACGGGTGTCAGGTCAGTGCGCTCCGATGCGCTGCGGATATCCGCGATGATATTGTCGAGAATAAGCGGCTCGGCGCGCGGGTCGGAGTAGTAGGCCAGCACCATATGCGCCTGGCTTTCGAGAGTGTTCACGTTTGCGGTGCGCAACTTGACGTAGGTGATGCGCAGCTTGGCGACGTCCATGCCGGCCAGTATAAGGGTTGCGTACTTGGCGATCGCGAAATCCTCGCAGTCACCCATGGCCGCGCCCATCAGCTCCAGTGGCGTCGCCCAGTGGTCGGGCTTCTGCCAGACTGTAGCGTCATCGACCCAGCGAATGCGCGAGTTGAAGAAGTGGTTGGCGCGCCGGAGTTTCTCCGTGTCAGACCGCCCTCGCATGGCTGCGATTTCGGCTTCCCACAGGTTTACCGTGGCGGCGGTTTCCGCCCCGTAGCGCGACAGCGCAAGCGCTTGCATGCGGGCGAAATTGACCTGCGCTGTTGCGAGCGAGGCGAATAACAGCCCGCATGCTGTCAGGATCGCAAAGCGTCTGACAACGTCTCTGGATCGCAGTACAAAAAGCGGTTTCGCGAGCGCATGCGGCAAAGCGGGTCGAGTCGGCGCGGCCGTCTCCCTGTTGGTTTTCGCTCGATATTATCTGATTTCCGCCGGCCGAGGGCCGCGCGGTACGGGTTTCTTGCGCAATAAACCTGCATTTGTGAAGTAGTGCCACTATACGCGTTTCACCAGCGGTCAAACTCAGACACAATAAGCAGATGCTGTGGGATGCACAGTGTGAATCCCCGACCGCAACACAAGAAAGATCTGCGCCCGCCGACTCAATTTTAGCCCGGTCAGTCTGAATCCGGTAGGCGTTGCGGGTTTACCAGGTAATACAGGAACAGAGCATGATTCGAATAAGTGCAGTTCGGTCGCTGATATCGGTACTGGCGGTGGCGGGTAGTTTGTCGGTACACGCGCAGACGGGTGACTTCGAGGTTCCGCTGGAAGTGGCGGGGCTACGGGAAACGATCACGCAGGGCGTGATGTACAGCCCGCGGGTCAACGCGGCCTGGTACAATTTCGAGGCCTCTCGTGAGGCCGAGCGCGGCGCGCGCGGCGCGTACCTCCCAAGCGTTGACCTGGCGGCGGAATATGGTCGCGAGGAGCGCGAAACACCCCTGGTCAACCTGGGCAGCTACACCCGGGACGCCACGCGTTTCAGCATTACACAAATGCTGTTCGATGGTTTTGCGACACGCGACGAGGTAGCGCGCCTGGGGTATGCCAAGCTGTCGCGCTATTATGATTTCAAGCAGGCTTCCGAACAGGTGGCGTTTGAGGCCGCCGAGGCTTATCTCGACACCGTGAAGTTCCAGCATCTCGTTGACTTTGCAAGGCAGAACCTGGAGGTGCACCGGCGCATTTTCGAGCGCATCAAGGAGCGCACCGGTGGCGGGGTCAGCCAGGGCGTCGACCTCGAGCAGGAGACGGCGCGTGTCGCATTGGCTGAATCCAACCTGGTGACGGAAATCAGCAACCTGCACGATGTAATGACACGCTTCCAGCGGCTCGTCGGCAGCCTGCCGGCGGACAACCTGGCGGTACCGACGGTTCCGGTCGAGGAGATTCCCGCTTTGCGTGACGTGGCGCTCGAGCTCGCCTACCAACGCAGCCCGGTGATCAATTCCGCGATAGAGAATTTGCGCTCTGCGCAGGAGGCACTCAACTCAACCAATGCGCCGATGATGCCGCGCATTGATTTACGCTACCGCAATGAAGTTGAGCACGATACCGACGGTCTCGAAGGCCGCTACGATGAGGAGGCGATTGAGTTGGTGATGTCGTACAACCTCTATCGCGGTGGCGCAGATAGTGCGCGCAAACGCGAATTTCACCATCTTTACAATGCAGCGGTGGAAGAACGCAAGCAGGCCTGCCTGAACACGCGGCAGGAAGTCATGATCGATTTCAATAATATTGATGCGCTGCACAACCAGGTGCAGGTGCTTGAGCGCAATCTCACCGCCCAGGACAAAACCCGGCGCGCCTACCGCGACCAGTTCGATATTGGACAGCGTTCGCTGCTGGATCTCCTGGATAGCCAGAACGAGTATTTCGATACCGAGCGCGCCCTGATCTCCGCGGTCACTGATCTGGTGAAAGCCCAGGCCAGCACCCTGTCCAATATGGGTCTGCTATTGGCCTCTCTGCAGGTTGAGGGGCTCAACGCGGACGAGATCGAGGCCATGGCGCTCGATCTCTCGCGTAACGCGGATGACGAAAATGCGCAGGACCTGTGCCCGCGTGTACCCACCGCTGCGGTCAAGGTTGACCGCGCAGCGTTGTTGTCGAGTCTGTCGGAAGCAGCTCCCTGAGCGTTGCATCAGCGGCGGGCTTGATTAGCCCGGGTTAACGGGGTCGCGCCACATCAGCCACACCGGTGGCGCGCCGCGGCCAAAACGAATTTCACCAGTGACGCGAAAGCCATGCCCCTCGTAGAAGGCGAGATTGTCGGCCTTGGAGTTTTCCAGGTACGCCGGCATCTGTTCCTCGTCGCAGCGTCGCAGCATACCGGAGATCAGTGCAGTGCCGACGCCGCGTCCGGCGTTGTGGGGCGCGACGCCGATCGCGAACAGATAGTAATGGGGTGCCTCGGGGTGGTGCTTCTCTGTTTGATAGCCGCTGCGCAGCATCCGATATAAACCGCGCGCGCCCCCCAGGCGCTGAATTTTCATTGCGCTGGACAAAGTCACCGGCCACCGGAGTTTTTTGTTCGGCCCCAGCCAGCAGGCAGCGCCACGGCCTTGTGGGTCCAGGTAAGTGAGGCCGTGCGGTATAAAAACCGGCAGACTGAAATCAAAAAACGGCGCCAGACTCGCCGGGTGATTGCACGACCAGTTCAAAACCGGGTCATCGTGAAAAGCCGCAGCGAGAATATCCACTGCGTGAGCCTGGTTGGTCGATGTGACGGGTACTGTTTGCAACGCGATGATCCGTTGTTATTTAGCCATGAGTATAGCCGCTGCAGCGAATTCTGGCGATGAATCGGCTGGCTGGCACTCCTGGCGCGACACAGTTGCTGCCGGCGAGCGGGCTGTCCCTGCAATGACCCTGGCGCAATTGCTGCTAACGCGGCTTGCTTGTGATGTTCCCCGGCGGCCCGCGGCGCGCGAGAATGCGGTGTTTCTTGCAGGAACGGCGGCAGTGGTTGCCGCTATGGGGGCGCAGGTGTTGCAGCGACGGGGAAGGCAAGCGGACGGCGAGCCGCTGCGCGAGCGGTGCGGGGGAAGGTTACCGCGAGCAGGCGAGAACCAGCGTGCGCATCGAGCCGCGCCGGAGAACACAATTACCGAGATTACCGACGACGATTACCGTTCCGTGTGGCGACCCTGCGAGGCGCTGGATGAGGATTCGTCCGCCTGTGAGCCGCGCCATCACCCCGGGCGAGCCGGGGGTAATCGCGCGTTACCGCGGCAGGTTGCCCGGACGAACTAGCTGTCGGGTGTAATGGCGTTGATGTGTTCCAGGGCGTCCGTGTACTCGTTCAGTAGACGGAAGACGATATCGCGGCAGGACTCCACCTGGTTGATCTGCCCGACCACCTGGCCAATGGGGTTGAAGGCCACGCTCTGACAGTCGCCACTGCCGGCATAGCGGTGTGTGCGCCGTACCGCATCAAAGGTGAGGTAACCCTGCAGCGGCATCGGCAACGGGTCCGGGGTGTCGGCGCGTTCCCAGGCCTCTGTCCACTCGTTTTTCAGCATGCGCGCGGTTTTACCGGTGAAAGAGCGCGAGCGCACGGTGTCTTCGGAGGTGGCGCGCATGTAGGAATCGCGCTGGGCGGGCTCCGCACTGGCCTCTTCGGAATTCAGCCACATGGAACCCATCCACACGCCCGCGCAGCCCATGGACATGGCCGCCAGCATCTGGCGGCCATTGGCGATGCCGCCGGCTGCCAGCACGGGTAGCGGCGCCACCGCATCCACCATTTGCGGCCAGAGCACCATGGAAGTCACCTCTCCCGCGTGACCGCCACCCTCGGAGCCCTGGCAGACGATGAAGTCCAGCCCGGCTGCCTTGTGCGCCATGCCGTGCTTGAGCCTGCCCGCCAGCGCACCGATCAGGCGCCCCGATGCGTGCACCTGGTCCACGATGTCCGCCGGCGGAGTGCCGAGCGCATTCACGATCATGCGGCACTTGTCGTGGGTCAACGCCTCGTCCACCAGCGCCTGGGCCTGCACCGCGGAAAAGCTGAGCGTTATGTCATCGTCCTTGTCCGGCCACTCGGGTACACCGTGGTCTGCGAGTAACTTGTCTGCAAATTTGCGGTGCTGCTCGGGGATGGCGTCTTTCAACATTGCCACCAGTTCTTCGGGGCTGGTTTTGTCCATGCCCTCGTATTTTTGCGGAATGGCAGTATCGACGCCGTAGATGTGATCGCCGATGTGTTCGTCAATCCAGTCCAGCTCTTCTTTCAACTGCGCCGCGGAGAAGCCCACGGCACCGAGCACACCGATACCGCCTGCTTTGCTCACGGCCACCACCACATCGCGGCAGTGGGTGAAGGCGAAGATAGGCATTTCAATGCCCAGTTGCTTGCAGAATTCAGTTTGCATGTTGACCTCGATAGCATTCAGATAACTTGAGCAAGGCGTCAAGGTACCGAAGGAGAGGTCTGTGTCCAATGGCGGGAACGGCCTGTAAAGCTAGCCGAATTTGACTGTTCAGGGCATTGATGGGCGGGGCGTCGCCCGCAAGCGGTTTCAGTCGCAGAACAGGCTTCTGGCTTTCCGCGGTTTACCGCGCACCGCCGCCAGGTGGTTCTGTTTTAGCGCGTCACATTTGTGCGCGTCTTCGCGCACGCGGGCCATGTGCATGGCGAAATTGTCCTCGACCTGCTGGCGCATGACATGCATCCAGCGCAGGTGTTGGCGCCAGGTCTCATCACTCAGGTTGTCCGGTTTGTTCAGCTGGTCGTCTTGCATGATCCGCATTCCTTCAGATGCTGCTTGCCGAGGCTTTTTGATAATGGACCACAGGCGCGCAACGCAGACAACGGCAGACCACCTGAAACGTGAGCCAGTTCCGTGCACTGCGGGCGTTTTGTGACTTATTGCCGTAGATCGAGGGGCGCTTGAGGCGGTGGACTACTCGGCGCGCAGGGCTTCAATCGGGTCGAGGCCGGCGGCACGCAACGCGGGGTAAATGCCCGCCGCCAACCCCACTGCGCAACTGAGTGCGAGTGAGATGGCCAGGTACGTCGGCTGCAGCGCTATCGGCAGCCCCGGTACAAACACATTGAGTGCCAGTACCAGCGCCCCCACGGCGCTTAAACCGAGCAGGCCGCCCAGTGACGAAAGTAGTACCGCTTCGCCCAGGAACAGCCAAAGAATCTGCTCTCGCGTGCAGCCCACGGCTCTCAGCAGGCCGATCTCGGGTGTGCGCTCGCTCAGCGCCGTGGTCATGATGGTGAGCACGCCCACGCCGCCAACCACCAGCGCGATGCTGCCCAGCGCGGCGATAGAAATCTTCAGCATCGAGAGTACCCTGTCGAGCGCCGCGAGCATGTCCTCCTGGGTGAACAGGGTGAAATCCTCATCGCCGTGCCGCTCCACCAGCAGCTCGCGTATGCGCTCGGTCATTTTTTCGGAAGTGGTCGTCTGGCGGAACACCACATCCACCTCCATCAGGCTCTCCTTGTTGAACATCTGCAGCCCGAGGTCGGCGGGAATGTAGACGCCATCGTCCAGCCCAAAACCCAGTAACTGGCCCTTGCTCTCCATCACGCCGATGACCCGGAAGCGCGACCCGCCAACCCGCACGAAGCTGCCAAGAGGGCTGGCTCCACGGAACAGTTCCTGGCTCACCGTGGCGCCGAGCACCACGTAGTAGCGCGAGTTCTGCAAGCCATCGTTGGGGAGGAAGCGACCCATTGCCACGTCGAAGCGCCAGGCGCGCGCCATGTCCGGCCCCACACCAAACACATCGACGTCACGCCCGAGCTGTGCGTACTCAATTTTTGCGGTGCCCTGTACCATGGGCACCACCGCGTCAACGTGCGGAAGTCGCTGCAGGGCGCGGGCATCGTCGAGTGACAGCGGGCGTATGGTGGTAAGCAGCCCGGACACGCTGGTGGTAGTGGACTTCCCGGGTGTCACCGCGATGATACGTGTGCCGAACTGGGAGAAACTGTCCATCAGGTACACGCGAATACCCTCGCCGATGGACGTGAGCAATGTCACGGCGGCTATGCCGATACTGATACCCAGTGCGGTCAGCAAGCTGCGCAGCCTGGCGCTGGTCACGGCTTGCAGCACCCAGCGCAGCCAGTCACTCAGCAGCATGTTGCTTCACTTCTTACCCAGCGCATCGACAGGCTCCAGGTTTGCGGCCTGTTGGGCCGGTAACCACGCAAACAGCAGTGCGGTGCAGATGGCGAGCGCGAGGGCGGAAACCAGCGCCCATGTGGGCGTCATGAAGGGTATGTGGGGAAATACCTGTCTGCCGATCACCACCACGAGAGTGCCAACCGCAATGCCGAGCAGTGCGCCCGCCGCGGCGAGAATACCCGCCTCGGCCAAAAACAGGTTACGTACCTGTGCGGCCGGCGCGCCCACTGCCTTGAGCAGCCCGATTTCCGCCGTGCGCTGCTTGACTGACATCAGTGTAACGTTCATCACCAGTACCCCGGCCACGACGAGGCTGATGCCTGCTATCCCGGCGGCGCTGAGCGTGAGCACCCGCAGAATATTATCCAGCGTGGATAGCATGGCGTCCGCGCTGGTGATGGTGACATCCAGCTCTCCCTCATGCAGTTCCTGCATGCGCTGGGCGAGCTCGTCTTTGACGGTCTCGATGTCATGGTTATCACCCACCCTGAGCATCACCCTGAAGACGCCGTGCACGTTGAATACCGATTGCGCGGATGCGACCGGGATAAAGATCACCTCGCTGAGGTCCATGCCGAAGGAATCGCCGCTGCCAGAAAGCACCCCGATCACCCTGAAGCGGTAGTCGTGCAGGCGCAACCACTGGCCGATAGCGCGACGGTTGTCGAACAGTTCCTGCTTCAGTTTATGGCCGATGACGGCCACGGGCGCGCCCTGGTCCAGCGGCAATTCCGGCAGGCTGGTGCCCTGGCCGATAGTCAGGTCGCGCAGGGGGAACAATGCGGCACTGGTGCCGATGACGTTGCTGTCCCGTTCGCGGGATTGATACGAGACCGGCCCGTTGCCCAACACCAGCGGTGCGACCGCGGCAACACCCGGCACGGAACGCTGCAGAATGCTCACTTCCTCAAGGGTGATCGCGCGCGCTGCCGCGCCGCTTATCGGCGCCATGCCGCCGGTGGTTTCCTTGCGCCCGGGGAAAATGACTACTGTGTCCTTGCCAAGAAAGGCGAATTCGCCGAGTACATAGCCGCGTGCGCCTTCGCCCAGAGCCGTGAGGATGATCACCGCGCCAACGCCCAGGCCCACCGAGATCAGTAGCATTACGCTGCGAAAACGCTGCCGCCTGAGCGCGAGCAGCGTAAAACGTAAAAGGTCTGTGGGCGCCATACTCATGCCGGGATAGTATTGTGGGTGTCGGTTTCCACCCGGCCGTCGCGCATGCGGATTTTGCGCCGGGCCCGGGCACCCATCTCGGTATCGTGTGTTACCACCAGCAGTGTAATGCCTTCGCCGTTCAGCGCTTCGAGTATGGCAGTTACTTCCGAACCGGACCGGGTGTCGAGGTTGCCGGTGGGTTCGTCGGCAAGCAGGACGCCCGGTTTCATCACGATACTGCGGCCAATCGCCACCCGCTGGCGCCCGCCGCCCGAAAGCTGGTTAGGCAGGTGGTGGGCGCGCGCCGCGATACCCAGCTTGTCCAGTATACCGCTCACCGTGGCGTGACGATGTCTCGCGGCCACGCCGGCCAGCATCAGCGGCAGTTCGATATTTTCCTGCGCGGTGAGCCTGCCGATCAGGTGGTAAGACTGGAACACGAAGCCGATCTCCTCGCGGCGCAGCCTGGCCCGCTCAACTTCGCCAAGGGACAGCGTGTCTACCCCGTTCAGCAGGTACTGTCCCCGGTCGGGGCGGTCCAGCAGGCCGAGCATGTTCAGCAAGGTGGATTTGCCCGAGCCCGAGGGGCCCATGACGGAGATGTATTCTCCCTGGTCTATCGTCAGCGACACGTCGTCGAGCGCATGCACTTCACTCTCGCCGAGCCTGAAGATTCGCGTCGCGCCCCTGACTTCAATCATCTTTGGGGCGCACCGCGAGGCCGTGCTCAAGGCCGGGTACGTCGAGTGAAATCACGATCTCGTCGCCTTCGTCGAGACCCTCGAGCACCTCGGTGAAGTCCCAGTTGCGCAAGCCGGGGCGCAGGGTCACGCGCTCCAGTAGCCCTGTGGCGCGATTGAAGCGAAAGACTTCGTCGTTTTCCAGCACCGTTTCCGTGGGCACGCGCAGCGCATCGTTGCGGCTCTCGAGGATGAGGTCTATGTCTGCGCTGTAGCCCACCAGCAGCCGCGCGCGCGCTGCAGGGTCGTCAAATGACACATCTATTTCCACCGTACGGGCCTGCTTCTCGAGATCGAGCACGTAGGGCGCAACCCGTTCCAGGGTGCCGGGAAATACCTCGCCACGGTAGGCATCCAGGCTGATGCGCGCAGGCAGGCCCGGTTGCAGACCGCCGGCATCTACCTCGTCGATGGGTGCGTTCACGTAGAGGCAACTGTAGTCGATCAGGTCCACGGCCGGTGGCGTGGCCACGCCGGGCGGGGAGGGGGTGACGTACTCGCCGATTTCGCCGTTAATTTTAGCGACGACGCCGGCGAACGGCGCTCGCAGGTAGGTTTCCTCGAGCTGCACTTCGTGCATGTCGACGTTGGCGCGGGCGACCTGCACCTCATCGCGCGCCGCCTGGCAGGCGAACTGGCCGGCCTCGGCCCGTGTGCGACCCAGTTCCGCGGCCTCCTTTGAGGCGAGGTTTTTTGCCTGCAGCGTGTCGAGCCGCCGCGCCTCGCGCTGCGTGTTGGCGGCCTCGACACACACCTGGCGTGTGCGGCTCTCGGCGGCCAGCAGCTGGGCCCGTGCCTGCGCGGCCATTGCCTGCCGATCCTTGTTCCACAGCGACAGCAGCACCTGGCCGGCTTCCACCCGGTCACCCTCATCGACTGCGAGGGTGTCCACGCGCCCACCCAGGGGCATGGAGAGTTTGGATCTGCGGCAGGCCTCGACGGTGCCGGCACGGGTGTTGGACACGGTTTCCTCGACGAGGCCGCGACCGACGACATGCAGCGTAACTGCCGGTGGAGGCTGCCGGCTTTTGAGCCAGAAAACCGCTGCTACCGCCCCGATTATCACCAGCAACGCGAGAACTTTTTTCACCGCGAGCGCCTCCTTGAACCACGTGTCCGGAAGTATGCAGTGGGCAGGTGTGTTTTTCGATGTTTCATGTCAATGGGTTGAGAAGGCCTCGTGCAGCAACCTGAAAGAATGCTTCCGCTCCTCAAAATAATACATATTGCTGACGGCCATGATTTCGTCCGCCTGATGCAGTTCCGCCAGGTATTCCAGGCGCGCGCGTACCTGTTCCGGTGTGCCAGTGGCTCTGCCGGGGGCCCGGCTGGCAATGAAAGCCTCTTCCTGCGGCCCGAGAGGATAGTTGGCAACCTCCTCCGGGGAGAGTGAGCGCCCGTCCGACTGCCCGCTGATAAACCGCAGCAGATTGATGTCGTAGGTTAATTGCAGCAGCTGTGCCCGCTCCTGTGAGTCGGCGCAGAATACGCTGAGCGCCAGAATCGCGTAGGGCTCGGCTTGCAGCTTGCCGGGGCGAAAATGCTTCCTGTAGTGGCCGATCAAGCGGCTGTCAGCCTGTGGATTGATAAACAGCCCGAGGTTGTAGGGCAGGCCACGCTGGGCTGCAAGCACGGCGCTATCGGCGCTGGAGCCCAGCATCCACAAGGGAATCTTGTTTGGCGCGCGCGGGCTGACCACGGGTTGTGTGTGCTCCTCCCACAAAAAATGTTCCAGCTCGGCAGTGAGCTGGGGGAAATCTTCAAAGCGCGGGCGACGCCCACCCGCGAGTGCCACGGCCGTGGACATGTCTGCGCCAGGCGCCCGTCCGATACCGAGATCGATGCGGCCGGGATACAGGTTCGACAACAGCGAGAAGACTTCGGCGATCTTGTAGGGGCTGTAGTGGGGCAGCATGATGCCGCCTGACCCAATACGGATGCTCTGGGTTGCCGCGCCAATGGCCGCGAGGAGTACCTCAGGTGCGCTCCCGGCCACGGAGGGGAAAGCGTGGTGCTCCGATACCCAGAAGCGGGTGAAGCCGAGCTGTTCACACCAGCGCGCCATCTGCAGTGTTTCCTGCAGCGCCGCCGAGGCCTGATCGGCCGAGCGGGCAAGTGACTGGTCGAGCACTGAAAGAGCCAGGTTCATGCGTGCATCCGCGTGGTAGTTGTCTGCTCGTTATCGTGTTGCCAGGTAGTTGTCTGGCGCCCGACAGTGTCTCACAGTGCCGCTCTCTGCGCGGCGCTGAAGAACGTCGCCTGTTCCGGGGCGCATTATGCGGCCTGGCCGTTAGCGCGCCAACCGCCCGGTTACAGTCCGGGGACAAGCACTGGTAGCTGGAAAATGTCATACGCCATATGGGTAGTGGCGCAGGGTATACTGGTAGACTTGCGCGATGAATCAATACCCCTACTGGCAGGAACTGTTGCTGATTGCGAGCGCGCTATCGGTATTTGTATTTCTGGCCACACTCGCTGCTGTGCCCTGGGTTGTCGCCAGGCTGCCGCATGACTATTTTTCGCGCGAGACGCGCTCGGCACTTCGCGACATGCCGCAAGCGCCGTTCTACACGATACTGGTTGCATCGATCAAGAACATCGTCGGCAGCCTGCTTGTTGTGCTGGGCTGTGTGATGTTGTTGACGCCGGGCCAGGGTCTGTTGACCCTGATAGCCGGCTTGCTGCTGATGAACTTTCCTGGCAAGTACCGGCTCGAACGTTGGTTGGTGATGCGCCGCGGGGTGATGCGGAGTCTCAACTGGTTGCGCAGACGGCGCGGCCAGGCGCCCTTTGATACGCCGCCGGGGTACGATTTTTCCGGGGGCTGATTTGCGTTATGCTGAAAACGAGATGGCTCACAAAAATGAGGAACTGGCATGTTTAGACACCTGATTTCACGCTGTGTGCGAAGCGTGCCGCTACTGGTGGCGTTGGCATCGGGGCTTGCGTTCGCCGCCGACGACCTGATGGAGTCCGACTGGATCGATCTCGTGAAGGGCCACGTGGACGCTCCCACTGGCATGGAGGTGGTGGCGATCGACGACACCGCCTCGCCGGGAATGCGCACGGTCACGTTGGCCGTTCCCAAAACCGCGATGGCGGAGAACACCGTCATGGAAGAAGTGGTCGTTGTCGGCAGGCGCCCGGATGCGCCTGAGCCGATTGAAATGACCTACGAGTGGGTAGACGATTACGACAACGATCGGTATGGCCTGGTGATCCGACTCGGAAAAAATTCCGCGTGGCCGATCCGTCTGTATATGAACTCGTCGATGGGCTTTGTAGAGTAAGCGCCGGAGGTGACCTTATGCACCAGATAGCCGGCATCAACGCTGACGTCATTAAAATGTTTGCCCCGAATCCCGGGCGCCTGCCACTGCTGCCCGAGTTGAGCCCGCAGGCGCAGGTTGCGCTGATGTGTCGCATGCTGTTTCGGGAAGGCTGGAACGAGCACATCGCGGGCCACATTACCTATCGCCTGGAGGATGGCCGCATTCTCGCCAACCCCTGGGAACTGGCCTGGGATGAGCTGTGTGCGAGCGACATCATCACCCTGGATGAATCCGGCGCCGTGTTGGAGGGCGAGTGGAACATCACGCCCGCTGTGGGTTTGCACCTGCAGCTACACAGGTTGCGCCCGGACGTCAACGTGGTGATCCACAACCACGCCCAGTGGAGCGGCCTGTGGGCAAACATGCACCGCGTGCCGCCGGTTTACGACCAGGCGGGCGCGTATGTGGATGGCCCGCTGCCGCTTTACGACGAGTATGCCGGTACCTTTGAGGATGAAGACAAGAGCCTCACCGCGGCGAAGGCGCTGGGCGATGCCAAATGGGCACTGCTCGCGAACCACGGCTCGCTGGTAGTCGCCAGGGACTTACGCCAGGCGCACCTGCGTGTTGCCACCCTTGAGTGGCGCAGCAAACGCGCCTACGAGCTGGAACTGGTGGGTGGTGGCGTACCGCTGAGCGAAGAACAGGTCGCGGAAATCGCCCTGCCCGACGCCAACGGCTTTCCCTTTTTGTGGGAGGCGATGGCGCGCAGGGAATTGCGGGCGGACCCCGCAGTACTGGACTGAAAAAGGACACCTCGATGGCACTCACGACCAGGGCGCTCGACAATGTCGGCGTTGAAGTCTCCGGATTCGATATCACGCAGCCGATCGACGACGCGCTGGCCGCCGAGCTGGTTGAGCTGTGGAACGAACACGCCATTCTGGTGTTTCGTGGGCAGGACGTGAACCCGGAGAACCAGATTGCCTTCAGCCGCGTGTTCGGCGAACTGGAGATGCATCCCCTCGCGGCCACCACGTCCAAGGAGTATCCGGAACTGTTCACCCTGGTGAACGACCCGGAGAAGGAAAAGTACATGGTAGCCCGCTACAACGGACGCGATATCGTGGGCAAACTCGACTGGCACATGGATCTGCACTACACCGGCAAACCCAACCGCGGTGCCCTGCTGCGGGCGGTTGTGTGCGCAGAGGAAGACGGTCTCACCGGCTTCGGCGACCTTGCCAAAGCCTACGATGCGCTCGACGATGACACCAAGGCCCTGGTCGACCAGGTGGAGGTTACCTACGCCTTCAGCATGCAGCGCCGGCATATGCGCTACGTGGATGTCGAAGGCTATGAGCCGAGTGCCTACAGCCCGCGCAAGCCTGCCGACATCCAGTTTCCGAATTTCCCGGAGGTCGCCTACCCGGCGGTGGTCACACACCCGGTAACCGGGCGCAAGGTGCTGGAAATATGTGAGCAGTTCCTGGAGCGCATCGTTGCGCCACACAAAGCAGGCCTGTCCAACGACGAGGCCGTCGAGCTGCTCGAACGGCTGGTGGCGCACACGCGCCAACCCGAATTCCACTACTTCCATCGCTGGGCGCCCGGCGACATGGTGTTGTGGGACAACTGGCGCGCCATGCACTGCGCCACGGGCACCCCGCCCGGCGTGGAGCGGGTGATTCACCGCACCACGATTATGGGTGATGCCACGCTCGGGAGAGTGGTGGATGCCTGAGATTATGCCGCGGGCGCGCCCTGTTCAAACAGCAGCCTGTCGTCGATCACGCGCTGAGCAATGAAATCGTAGATAGCGCGAATGCGTGCGCTGAAACGCAGCTCCTCGTGGGTGACCAGCCAGAGATCGAGTGCTGCCGCGCTGTACTCGGGGAAAATACGGGTGAGATCGCCCGTCATCGCTGCCCAGCGGTGTGACAACACGCCGATTCCGAAGCCAGCCCGCACCGCCGACATTTGCGCGGCAGGGCTGTTGGTGAGATAGACATAGGTGCCCGGCAGGGCGTCGGCCGTGGCGAAGGCGATGCTGGTCGGCATGCGCGGGCCGGATGCGGTATCGAGCCCCACCAGCGTATGCGCGTGCAGGTCTTCCAGGCTGTTCAGCACAGGCGCCTGCTGCAGGTAGGCGGGGCTGGCATACAATCCGAACCCCACGGCAATCAAGCGCTTGCCGATCAGGTCTGGCTGCATCGGCTCCCCCAGCCGCAGTGCGATGTCCGCCTCGCGGTGCACCAGGTCTACCGTACGGTTCTCAATCTGTACCTTGACCACGATCTCCGGGTAGAGGCGATGAAAATCCAGCAGTACGGGCGTCAGCCACTCGGTACCGGTGCCCTCGGTGGCCGAGACAGTCACCTCGCCGCACAACTCCGTGGACTGCACCTGGATCGAGCGTGCAATGGCCAGCATTTCACGCTCCATGCGCCGCGCGCTCTCTAGAATACTGGCCCCCGCGTCGGTCAATTGCATGCGCCGCCCGGCGCGCACGAACAGGTGGGTGCCAAAGCGTTTTTCCATGGCCGCCAGCCGCCGGCCTACCGTGGGCTGCGTGATATCGAGTTGCTCGGCGGCGGCCACAAGGCTGCCGTGGTCAACGATCGCCAGAAATAGCCGGATGTCAGCCCAGTCTCGCAGGGGGTCATTTCCATTCATAAATGCATACTAACTATATATTTCTGATATATCTATACATTAAGGTCATGGGTAGAGTGGGCAACGTGACTCCACAGGAGGAGAAATACGCCATGAAATACACTCGAATCTTGATACCCATTATTGCGGTTGCAGCCGTTACCACACTGCTCTGGAATGCCAGGGCCAATGCGGACGCCATTGAGCACTACCAACCGAACCTGCTGACCCAGGCGGAGCGGGCCCTGGAACGGGGCCGGCCGGATAATGCGCTGGGTCTGTTGGAAGGGCGTGTAGAGGGCTTTAGACGCCCTGCACATCAGGCCCAGGCACATGCGGTGGTGTGCCGCGCCTGGTACGAGAAAGGCGAGTATCACAAGGCGGAGCGAGCATGCGATGCTGCTGTGCAACTGGATGGCGCCGCACTGGCCTGGAGCCACCTGAACAACCGGGGCGTAATGCGCCTGCTGCTGGGCCGGGTTGATGAAGCGCTGGCTGACTTCCACGCCGCCGCGAGCAAAAACCCGCAGGCCTGGTCGGTGCGCCGGAACCTGGCTGCCGCCGAAGATGCGCAGCGCCGGGACGAGATCGTACTCAGCGCTGTTTTCTAGGGTTGCCCGCGCTTGTGTTGCAGGGGTCCATCACCGCCCTCCGGGGCGGTTTTTTGTTGGCTGCGCCCGGGGCGTTGAAAGCGCGGTTTTCAAGCGCTGCCCAGGCCTCCCGAGCCGCCGGCCCTTGACCTCCAATGCCTCCATCCTTATAGTACCGCCCCTCACGCGCCTGTAGCTCAGCTGGATAGAGTACCTGGCTACGAACCAGGCGGTCGCACGTTCGAATCGTGCCAGGCGCGCCAAACCAAAAGGCCTCACTCGAAGAGTGGGGCCTTTTGGTTTGTGGTGTCTGGTCGAGAGACGTGCCCCGTTCGACAAATGCGCCAGCATTTGGACCGAGCC
>Ga0102938_10001711_pt1 | contig 16629 bp, 17 predicted proteins | sample SalPonR2_B_D2_MG_FD_84516 | JGI IMG/M metagenome (GOLD analysis project Ga0102938, IMG submission 84516) | Salt pond soil microbial communities from South San Francisco under conditions of wetland restoration - Salt Pond MetaG R2_B_D2_MG | ecosystem: Environmental > Aquatic > Marine >...
ATCCCCGCCGTAAATGCGGCTGGCCAGGCCGATGACCTTGCCGGAGGCGTTACGCAATTTGTAGATCTCCACCGCAGCGTCGCCGGCGGCCCCGGGCAGGGAGAGCCCTGCCGGCACCGACGGTGCCGCGCTGCCGGCCGCGACGGCGCCGAGCACCCGGTCTTCCGGGATCTCGATGCGGAAACTCTCCGTGCGGCCCCCGTTCCTCGCGACGCCCGATTCCGAGGCGAAGCGCACGGGGTCCACGAACGGATACCAGCCGGCGAGCCAGACGGCTCCGCCGATACCGAGCAGCAGACCGAGCAGGAATAATTTCTTCAACGGGCTCTCGCGCCTCCGGGTTGCTGGCGGACCGGCCGTCGAACCCGACGGGCCGGATCGCTGAATTTTAGGTAATCTGTGCCGCCGGAGGTCGCCGACTTGGACAAATTGTGAACCAGCACACAATTCGGGGCCCGGATCGCCGATCCGATACCCGATATCGGGGAAACTCCGGCCGTACCCGTCACCACACGGACGCCGGCTGGCGGCGCCCCTGAAGCCCATGCACAGACTGATCCTCCTCCTGTCGCTCCTTTCGCTGCTGTCGCTGACCCCGGCGCTCGCCCCGTCCGCCGCGGCGGCGGAGGTCACGATCGTCCACCACGAGTCACCTCGGAGCTGGCGCTTCGACGCGACGCCGGCGGGCGGCGGGACACTGGATTTCACCGCCTTCGGCCGCAGCTGGCGCCTCGAACTCGCACCCAACGCCAGGCTGTCCGCGGCGCTCGGGCGCAGCGCTGCGGCGCGCGATGCCGGCGTGGAGCTGTATCGCGGCCGCATCGCCGGCGCACCGGCCTCCTGGCTGCGCCTGACCCGCGGCGGGGACGGGCGCTGGGCGGGCCTCATGTGGGACGGCGACGAGCTCTACGCGCTGGAGTCGGCAAGCGCGCTCCGTCTGGCGGACGATGCGGACCATAACGCCGATATCTCCGCCGATGCCGGCGCCGACACCGCTCGCCTCGCGCCCGGGCCCGGCGGCGCGCCGGTGGTATTCCGGCTGGCGGACATGCGCCTCGCGCCGGGCGCGCTCGGCTGCGCCGTCGCCGACGGGCCCGACTCGCCGGCGGACAGCGCCAAGGCCGGCTTCGACGGCCTGGTGAGGGAACTCGCGAAAACCGTCGAGAGCGAGATCGACATCGCCGTGCTCGGCGACGCGGACTTCGCGGCCCGCCACCCGGATCCGGTGGCCGCACTGGCCACGCGGCTGAACAATATCGACGGTATCTTCTCCGAGCAGGTGGGCGTGACGATCAACGTCACCGACTTCCGGGTCTTCACCGCAGCGAACGACCCTTTCACCGATTCCACCGACCCGACCACGCTGCTGGCCGACCTCGGCAACTACAAGTCCGGCCAGCCCGATCTGCGGAATCTCGGGCTGGTGCATCTCTACACCGGCAGGGACCTGGACGACAGCACCGCGGGCATCGCCTACACCCGCGCGCTCTGCAGCAGCCGCTTCGGCGCGGGACTGAGCGAGGGCCGCCGCACCGTGATCACGGACAGCCTGATCGGCGCCCACGAGATCGGCCACAATTTCGGCTCGCCCCACGACGGCGAAGACGGCTCCGTGTGCGAGAGCACGCCGCAGAATTTCCTGATGGCACCGCGGCTGAACGGCAGCTCCACGTTCTCCGCCTGCAGCCTGGAGCAGATGGCGCCACAGGTCGCATCGGCCTTCTGCCTGAAGGCCCTGCCCGACGCGGACATGACGATTGCCGCGGTCGCCTCGCCGGCGACGGTGCTGGAAGGCGGCACCGTCAACCTCGAGCTGACCGCAAGCAACCTGGGCACGGCCACGGCCGAGCTGGTGTCGATGAGCGTCAACCTGCCGTCGGGCGTGAATCTGCGTGACGCCGGCACGCTCTGCACAGCGGCGGCGAGCGGCGCCGAGTGCACCATCGGCACGGTCGCGGCCGGCGGCTCGGCGACGGCGAACCTGACGCTCGCCGCCGTCGACGCGGGCTCGGTCACTCTGGCCGCCGAAGTGCGGGCCGACAGCGACACCCAGCCGGCCAACAACACGGCCGGCGCGTCGCTGCGCATCGACCCGGCCGCCGATCTGGGCATCGCACTGCAGGCGCCCGCCTCGCTCACCCGCGGCGCCCGCGCCATGCTGGACCTGACCGTGACCAACGCGTCTCTGCGCACCGCCACCGGGGTGGTCGTGACCGTCAGCACCCCGTCCTTCCTCGAGCCGGCGGTGACACCAGGCACCGCGGATTGCACCGTCACGGCCGGGGAGGTGCGCTGCGAGGCGGCGGCTCTCGCCGGCGGGAGCGCGCTGGCGATCGAACTGGCGGTCGACGCCGCACTGGAGGGCACCGGGACGGTGGAGGCGACGGTGAGCGCGGCGCAGGGCGACCCGGACACCGGCGACAACACGGCCAGCCGCAGCATCGAGGTGAGCAGCACCGCCGCCGCGACCAGCGCAGGCGGCGGCGGCGGCGGTCACGGCCTCTGGTTGCTGCTGCTCACCGCGGGTTGCCTCGCCGCGGCCCGGCGGAGAGCGTGAGCCGGGCCCGGCCGAAGACCGGCCGCATTGGCCGCATAGCCATCGCCGTCCACGGCGGCGCCGGACTCATCCGCCGCGAGGACCTGCCGTCCGGCCGCGAAGCCCGCTATCACGACGCCCTGCGCGAGGCGCTGTCGGCCGGTCACGAGTTGCTCGCCGCCGGCAGCAGCGCCCTGGATGCGGTCACTGCGGCGGTCGTCGCGCTGGAAGACAACCCGCTGTTCAATGCCGGCCGCGGTGCCGTTTTCAATCACGAGGGCGGCCACGAGCTCGACGCCTCGGTCATGGACGGCCGCAACCTGGCAGCCGGCGCCGTGGCCGGGGTACGCCGTGTGCGCAATCCGGTGCTCGCCGCCAGGGCGGTGATGGAGCATACCCCCTACGTGATGCTGGCGGCCGCCGGCGCGGAAGACTTCGCCCGCGCGCAGGGGCTCGCACTGGTCGAGCCGGACTGGTTCTCGACTCCACAGCGCCGTGCGGAATGGGAACGCGCCCGCGCGGCGGCGGGGGCGGACAGCGCGGCCCGTCCGGAGGAGTTCAGCCTGGGCACGGTCGGCGCCGTCGCGCTGGATGACGGCGGCAACCTGGCGGCGGCCACGTCCACGGGCGGCCTCACCAACAAGCGCTGGGGCCGGGTCGGCGACACGCCGGTGATCGGCGCGGGCACCTGGGCGGAGAACGGCGTCTGCGCCGTGTCGACCACCGGCGACGGTGAGTACTTCCTGCGCACGGCGGCGGCACACGACGTGGCCGCGATGATCCGCTACGGCGGCGCCGACCTGGCCGCGGCGGCCCGGCGGGTGGTGGGCGAGAAGCTGCGCTCGCTGGGCGGCAGCGGCGGGCTCATTGCCCTCGACGGGACGGGCCTGCCCGTGTTCGAGCAGAACTGCCCGGGGATGTACCGGGGCGGCATCGACCGGCAGGGGCGCGTGACCACGGCCGTGTTCGCCGGCGAATCCTGACCGTCCGAATCCTGCCTAGACCCCGGCGCTCGCGTAGTAGCGGGCGACGTGCTCCTCGAAGCTGATGGACTCGGACGCCTCCAGCTCCCGCTGGCGCTCGCGGGAGCGCCGCGCCTCTTCCTCGAACTCCGCCTGGCGGCGCTCGTTCACCGGCTTCAGCGTGCGGAAATACGACTTGTGGCTGCGCGCCGCCTCCAGCGCGAACTCGAAAAAGCTGGCACCGTTCTCCGCCAGCTCGGCCAGCAGGCGGGCCGAGGGCGTGCGGTCGGGGTCGTCGACCAGTTCCCGCTGCTGGGCGAGCGTATCGCCGTAGGGGGCGCCGTCGAGGCCGCGGTCGAGGATCTCCGCCACCGGCGCCATGTCGGCGAGGATATCGGCGGCCCAGTCGGCCAGCAGGACACCGCGGCCGTCGCGCTTGAGATACAGGCCCGGGTCACGGCCCGAGTGGGCGGTGGCGGTCTGATTGGCACCGGCCTCGGCCAGCGCCTCGTCGTCCAGGAGCGGGCTGTCCTTCAGCAGACAGTAGATCAGGAAGCACTCGACGAATCGCAGTTCGTTCTGATTGACGCCGACCGGATCGAAGGGGTTCAGGTCCAGGGCGCGCACTTCCACGTACTCCACGCCACCGCGCAGCAGCGCCGCCGTTGGCCGCTCGCCGGAGCGGGCCGTGCGCTTCGGCCGGATCGAGCTGTAGTACTCGTTCTCGATCTGCAGGATGTTCGCGTTCAACTGCCGGTGCACGCCGTCCACCAGCAGGCCGATGCGCTCGTAGTCCGGCTCCGGCGTATTGATGGCGGCGTCCAGATCGGCAACGTAACCCGGCAGGTCGTTCAGCGAGATATTCAGCTTCGCCTGGGTGCGATTGCTGTAGCCGAAGTCGCTCATACGCAGCGACGTGGCATAGGGCTCGAACAGGGTCTCCGCGTCGAACTCCGGGATGGTCGGGTAGTCGTCGGCCAGGAACGACTTGCACATGGCCGGCGAGGCACCGAACAGGTACAGGAGCAGCCAGCCCTCGCGGCGGAAGTTGCGCAGCAATCCGAAGTAATGCGCGGAACGGAATGCATCCGCCGAGCCGGCGTCGCCCTCGTGCTCCTGGTACTCGTGCCAGAAATGCTCCGGCAGCGAGTAGTTGAAATGCACTCCCGAGATCGTCTGCATGACCCGGCCGTAGCGATACCCCAGCCCCCGCCGGTAGACCTTCTTCATCTGGCCGACGTTCGAGGGGCCGTAGTCGGCCAGCGGAATGCTCTGCTCGTCGCCCACCCGGCAGGGCATGGACGTGACCCACAGCAGCTCGTCGCCGAGCTGCCGATAGGCGAACTGATGGACGTCACACAGAAACTGGACGGTCTCCCACAGGGCGGGGAAGGCGGGCGTGACGAACTCGATCAGCGCCTCGGAGAAGTCCGTGGTGATGTAGCGATTCGTGAGCGCGGAGCCCAGACCGCGCGGATGAGGCAGCGGCGACATGTAGCCTTCGGGCGTGACGCGCAGCGACTCCTTCTCAACGCCCTTGCGGCCGCCGCGCAGCAGACCCGCCGTGCTGGAAGCGGCAAGGCGTTCCAGCCGTTTATCGAGTTTTCGATCCACCGAGCCCCCTCGAGCCCCAGCAGCAACCCGGCCGCCCGTTGACGGACGCGCCGTCCGGGACACCGGACCGCTGCGGCATGCCGCGACAAGCGGGAGAGTCTAAACCGACAGCGCGACGCGCCGCCAGCCGTGAAACGGCCGCGGCCCTCTCAAGGCGCGATCCAGTCTCCCGCCCAGCCCTGGCCACAGTCATGGCCACAGTCATGGCCACCGCCATGGCCGCGGTCAGCGCCACGACCGTGGCTGCCGTTACCGGCATGGCTCAAGTGTCGGAAGCGGGCGCGCCGGTGCCCGTCTGCGGTGAGATGCAGCCAGTCGATGAGGTCTATGCCCGCTGCCACGACGGCGAAGTTGCCGCGGCCCGGCTCCGTCTCCCCCGGCTCCGGCCGCCGCCCGCGCAGCCCTTGCGGCAGGGTGGAGCCGGCACTCTCCAGCACGTCACCGGGTCCCGGCTGCACCAGATAGCAGCGGCGGGAACCCGCGGCGCTGGCCCGCCAGCGCTCGTCCGCCAGGGCATCGTCGGCATGCACCCTCGCCCGTCCCTCGAGGCGCAGCTGCACCTTGCGGCCCGGGTCGTACAGCAGCCAGCTCACCGGCGCATCGTCCCGGATCTGCCGGACCTTCGCCGAACGCAAATCGGTGTGACACAGCACCCGGCCGGCTTTCCGGTCGGCGGCCCGCAGCACCACGGTGCGCAGCCGCGGCTCGCCGTCCTCGACGGTGCCCAGCACCGCCGTATGGAAGGGACTGCGGGCGGTGCCCGCCCCCTCCTCCAGGTAACCCCAGCATTGCAGCAGCAGCGCCTCCAGTTCGTCCGGTCGGTCGGTTTCCATGCGCGTCCCCGTCGGTGTGCCGAGGCAGGGATACCGGTCCCGCGCCGCCGCTGCAAGACCCCCGCACGCCGCGCTACACTGGTAACCATGCGGGTCACAGGCAGAAAATCGCTGCACGCGACCGGCGGGCTCAACCGCGCGGCGGCCGCACTGTGCCTGCTGCTCGTCCTGGCGCTGGCGCCCGAGGCGCACGCCTTTCGCTGCGGCAACAAGCTGGTGAGCGAGGGCATGCACATCACGAAGGTGCTCGACCTCTGCGGAGAGCCCGATCACGAGCAGGTACGCACCGTCCTGCGCCGCAACGTCTTCATCGGCAAGACCACGCGCGCGCCGGATTCGGGCGTGATCCGGCGGCACATCTACGGCTGGGGAACGCCGCCCTGGGTGGAGGTCGAAATACGGCAGCTCACCTGGAACTTCGGCCCGAACAAGTTCATGCGGCGGGTCCGCTTCGAGGACGGCATCGTCACCGAGATCGAGACTCTGGAACGGGGCTACGTGGAATAGCGCCCGCTCTTTCGGGGCCAATTGCCAACTGTGTCACGAATTCAGCGGACGGGAAGCTCTAACATAATCCCGAATCCTCACCCCGGGACGACGACATGAGCGACAGGAAATTCCGCCGGCTACTCGACCGCAGCAGCGGCCCGGCCACGCTGATCGGCGAGGGCTGCCGCGTGCAGGGCGAGCTCTCCGGCAAGGGCGACTTCGTGATCTGCGGCGAAGTGGAAGGCGACTGCCATCTGGAAGGCACGGTCACCGTGGCGCCGGGCGGACGATGGATCGGCGTGCTGCAGGCCCGCAACGTCGTGCTGGCCGGACAGATCGAGGGGGAGGTGATCGCCCGCGGCAGGCTCGAGATCGCGCCCAGCGCCAGAATCAAGGGTACGGTCACCGGCGAGGCGATCGCCGTCGCCGAGGGGGCGGTGGTGGACGGAGCCATCCGCACGACCGGCCCCCGGGAGCCCGAGACCTTCGTCGAGAAGCGGGCTCAGCAGGACGACGAGGCCCTGACCGGCACCGGCTGAGCGAGCGCCGGTCAGTCCGGCAGGATCTCCACCCGGATGCGGTTATTCACCGCAGCCACCCGATTCCACTCTCCCGCACGCAGCGCGTCGGTCACCGGCGGGTAGGCCAGCACCGGCTCGGTGTTGCCGGCGGTGCCTGTCTCGACCCGGATGCGGCCGTCGTAGCGGGTGTCGACGGTGCCGAGGAAGTTGGCGAAAGCCACCGACTGGCGCAGACCGCGGGTGACGGCCTCCTCGGCCGACAGGCCCAGCCGGTCGCAGCCGGTCAGCGGGACATCGGCCGGCGCCACCTCGTAGTCGTCGCCGCCGGTCTCCTGCAGGCAGAAGTCGCCCACGTGGGAGACCACGCGGACCCGGCCGACGAACCCCATGGCGTCCAGCCGATCCAGCAGTTCCTCCAGCACGAGCCGCTGCTCTTCGCCGAAGGCGAGTTCCGCCCAGGCGTAGCGGCCGTTCTGGTTCACCGCCCACTGCACCGCTTCCAGCGCCTGGTCGAGCGCGCTGGCGTAGCCGGCACGGGTCTGGCTCATGCGTTCCTCGATGGTGACGGTGCCGTCGGCCATGAGCGCCTGGCGGTTGCGCAGCTGCTCCAGCAGCTGTTCGGAGCGGACGCGCTCCGCCTGCCACTGGCGCTCGGCCTTGATGTAGAGCCAGCCGAAAGCGAGCGCCGCCACGGTCAGCACGGCGACCGCCGCCAGCGCCACCCGCGGCAGCGCGCCGCCGGACGCGGGCGCCTCGTCGGCATCGGGGTCACGGCGGTTGCCGATCTCGTCGGCCACGCGCGCGGCGATGGATTCATAGCTGTCGATGAGATCGCGGCGAATGATGGAACGCTGCTGCTCGAACAGGTCCTGGATCATCTCCCGCAGGCCGACGTCCAGTCCGGAGAGCGCCTGCAGATCGGCCGCGGTGTCGCCGCTGGACCGGGCGATGCCCGCCTGGCCGCCGTCGGGCGCCGCCTCCGCGCTGGATTCGATGAGGCGCAGCGACTCGAGCACCTTCGAGACCTCGACCGGCGCCACCTGTTTCGGCAGCACACCCACCGCGCCGAGGGCGCGCGCCTGGCCCACGTACAGTTCCCCCTCCTGGGAGGTGTACATCATGATGGGGATGGTGGCGGTGTCGGGGTTGTCCTTGATGGCCCGCACCGCCTCGAAGCCGTCCATGCCCGGCATCATGTGATCCATGAAGATCACGTCGGGGCGATGGTCGGCGAGATATTCCAGCGCCTGTTCGGCCGATTCGGCCGTGGCCACCTCGAGCTCGTGGCGCTCGAGCAGACGACGCAGCACCACCCGCGCCGAGCGCGAGTCGTCAACGATCAGTGCGCACTTCTTGTCCATCCCCAGTCCGTCCAGGCCGCTCCTGCCACGCAACCTCGTCGCGGATCGGGTCATTCTACACGCGGCAGGCCGGCTGCACCGGACTGACGACGGTTGCGGACGCCGGCCCGGCGGCATTTCACGGCACTCGCCGCTCGCGCCCCGGCTGGGGTAGACTCTGGACGCGAGGGAGAGCGAACGACTTCCCCAAGAAGAAGAATAAGCAAAACCGGAGGAGTGGCCATGCTGGAGCCCGTCACGGGTCATCGCGGGGATACCGCGGCGCGCAGGACCGCGAGGTCCGGGTCGGCCTGACGGCCACCGGCTCCGCTATGTGGCGGAAACTGCTGCCGAAATATCTGACGACGGCGATCGCGCTGTCGGTGGCCATCGTGTGCACGGTGGCCGGGCTGCTCGTGATCAACTACGCGCACCTTGCCGGCGAACTCAGCGAGGCAGGCGTCGCGCAGAAGGAGGAGCTGCTGACCCGCCAGTTCGAGGCCCGTGTGCTCGAGTCCGTCGCGGCGCTGGAGCGCGAAGTGGACGCGCCGCTCGCCGGCGGCGACGAAGACACCGTGCAGGCGGTGCTCGACGAAGCGCTGGCGGATCTGGGCATGCTGCGGGGCCTCGCGATCATCGACGCCGAGAACCGGCCGGTGGTCGGCGCCGGCGCACCCATCGCGCCGGATGCCGCCGTGCTGGCGCTGGGCGCGCCCTACTGGGGAGAAGACACCGTCGTTGCCGTGCGGCCCATCCGCGCGGGCGGCGAGACCATCGGCGAGCTGCAGGCAGAGTTCGCCCAGACGGAGGTGGTCCAGGGGATCGCGGGATTCCGCCAACGGCTGGATTCGGTCACCCGGGAACATCGCAACCGCGCCTTCGTCCGGCTGCTCGTATTCACACTGCTGATACTGCTGGCATGCGCCGCGCTCGCGTGGTTCACGGCGCGGCGGCTCGTCCTGCCGATCCAGGAACTGATCCGCCAGGCCCGGGACGTCAGCGGCGGCCACTACGGCGAGCGGATGGCGGTGGCGCGGACCGACGAACTCGGCGACCTCGCCACGGCATTCAACGAGATGCGCGAGACGCTGCGCGACACCACCATCTCCCGCGACTATCTGGACCGCATCCTGAACAGCATGAGCGACGGTGTGATCGTCTGCGGCCCCGACGGGCGGATCGCCCGGGTGAACACGGCCATCGGCCGGCTGCTCGGCTACCGCTCGGAGGAACTCGTGGGTCTGCCCGTCACCGACCTGGTGGCATCGGAGTACCGGCGCAAATTCCGCTCCGAACCGGAAGGCGGCGCACCGAGCGAGTCGGTGTTCGTCACGCGCGGCGGGCAGCACGTGCCGGTTTCCTGGACCGGCTCGGCGCTGCGCGGCGACGACGGCGGAGCCGACGGGCGCATCTTCGCCGTACAGAACATCACCGAGCGCAAGCGTGCGGAGCAGCGCATCCGTTATCTCGCCCGGATCGACGCCCTCACCAAGGTACCGAACCGCATGCAGTTCCAGCACCTGCTGCAGCGGGCCATCGCCAGGGCGCGCCGCGAGCGTCGCTGCCTGGCGCTGCTCTACATCGACGCCGACCACTTCAAGGACATCAACGACACCTTCGGCCACCTGGCCGGGGATACCACGCTGGAGACGATGACCGAGAGGCTGATCCGCGAGCTGCCGGAGAAGACCGTGATCGGACGGCTCGCGGGAGACGAGTTCGCCGTCGTCCTGGAGCACATACGGGATGAGGAGCACGCCGAAGGCGAGGTATCGGAGGTGGCCGGCCGCCTGCTCGCCGCACTCGCGGAGCCCTTCCACGTGCAGTCCAACGAAGTCTTCATGACGGCGAGCATCGGCGTCGCCTTCTACCCGGAGGACGCGGGCAACGTCATCGATCTCATCCGCAACGCGGACGCGGCGCTGTACCACGCGAAGAAGGCAGGCGGTAACAGCCACCGCTTCTATCGGCCCGAGATGAACGAGGCCGCGGTGGAGCGGCTGATGCTGAAAAGCCGTCTGCGCCGCGCCTACGAGCGCGACGAACTGCTGCTGCAATATCAGCCGAAGTACAACCTGCGCGACGGCAGCATCATCGGCGCGGAGGCGCTGGTGCGCTGGGAGCTGCCGGACCGGGGCCTGATCCTGCCCTCCGAGTTCATCCCGCTCGCGGAGGAGAGCAACCTGATCGTGGAACTCGGGGAGTGGGTGCTGGAACGGGTCTGCTCGGATTATCGCCGCTGGCAGCAAACGCTGCCGCTGCCCGGACGGGTGGCGGTCAACCTCTCGCTGAAGCAGCTGCGGCAGGCCAATTTCCTGCAGCGCGTCGATCAGATCGTGCGTCGCCACGGCGTCTCTCCCACCTGCCTGGAGCTCGAGATCACCGAGACCACGCTGATGGAAGACACGCAGCGCACGATCCGTATGCTGGACGACCTCTACGCCATGGGCCTGCATCTGGCCATCGACGACTTCGGCACCGGCTACTCGTCGCTGAGCGCGCTGCAGCAGTTCCCCATCAGCACGCTGAAGATCGACAAGTCCTTCGTGCGCGATGCCGCCGTGGACCCCGACGACGCCACGATCGTGGCGACGATCATCGAGATGGGCCGCAGCCTGAAAATGGACGTGGTGGCCGAGGGAGTGGAGACCGAGGAGCAACTCGCGTTCCTGCAGACACTGGACTGCACCTACGTGCAGGGCCTGCTGTTCGGCGAGCCGATGAGCGCCGACGACTACCTGGCGCTGCTGATCGCGCAGCAGGACGGCACGGACACCCATCGGGCACTGTTCGCCTGAAACCTGTAATTTCCCGTTATATCAGAGAGTTGGGACCCGACTTCACGCCGACGGGGCATTGATGATTAAATGACGGCCTCGTCCGCGGCGCCCTCCGACCGCCGCCGCGTCGCAACGAAAGACTGTCAATCCGGAGGATCAGGCTCATCATGAAAAGCTTCAGACTCGCCGTCGTTCTCGGTCTCGCGGGCTTCGCTGCCGCCGCGCAGGCAGAATGCGTGTACCCCGAACAGAACGTGGAGATGCCGGACGGCACGACGGCCACGCAGGAAGAGATGGTCGACGCGCAGAAAGCCGTCAAGGCCTACATTGCGGATATGGAAGCCTACCTCGCCTGCCTCAAGGAAGAGCATGTCGCCGCAGCCGCGGAGGCGGGCGACGTAGACGAGGAAGTCGCCGCCAAGCGGGAGGCGATGTTCACCAAGCGCCACGATGCCGCGGTGGATCAGATGCACCTCATCGGCGCCCGCTTCAACGAGCAGGTCCGCGCCTACAAGGGTCAGAGCGACTAGAGCAGCCAGAGCCGCTGATCGGGCGGGCCGTGGCGGCGGGACGCCGCGGCCGGCTCACCAGCGGTACTTGTCGAAGTTCTCGGGATTGGCCCAGTTCTCGGGCGAGTTCCACTCCCGCTCCCGGTTGAAGCTGTCGCGGTCGTAGAGATACGCACCGGCGTCCGCATCCGGGCTCGGGTGGTGTTCGAAGCCCAGGGCGAGCATCTGCCGGGACTCGAAGCGGCGGGCGGCCTCGCCGGCTACCAGCAGTCGCCGGGTATGCAGATCGCGCAGGCGCCCCAGCAGCGACTCGTCCGCGGCGGCGAGATCGAGCACGAGGCCCAGGTCGTAGATGCCCAGGCCGTCCAGGTCGGCGACAGTGGCGTCGGCAGTCAGGCGGTCGCAGTCGCGGCCGGCCGGCGCGTCGGCCCCGATCACCAGCAGGGATGCGTCTCCGGGCAGGGCGGCCAGCTCGCCGGCCACCGTCAGGGGCGCGTCCTGCGCGCCGCCGGCCTGGCTGTGGGACGGCTCCCCGCTCATCCCCTCAGAGCCGGTTTATCTCGCGGCGGAGGCCTTCCTGGGGATCGGTGACGATGCGCTCCAGCACCCGCACACGCTCCTCCAGTTCCCGGAGCCGGGCCAGCGTGGCCTCCCATTCTTCGTCCCGTTTCGGCTCTGCCTCCCGCCGGTGGTGGCGCAGGTACTCCTTGGCGATGCCCGCCAGCAACACGATCGCGACCAGGGCGATGACGAAGATATGGGCAGAACTCATCGGTCAATACCTCCCGGTCCCCGGCGTGCCTCCAGCTCCCGGAATTCCCGGTCCAGATCGAAGCGCGGCGACGTGACGTAGCGCTCCATGCGGGCCAGGCGGCTGTCCAGCCGCTGGAAGCGGCGGCGTATCTCCGCCATGGTCGCCTGGGGCGACGAGCGCAGCGCCCGGCGGAAATCCGGATCCTCGCGCGCCGCTTCCGGCGCCATCGTCCGATAGGGTATCAGCAGTGCGATGCCGAAGTAGATCAGCAACGTCATCGGCGCCGATATGAAGAACGCGACGACGGCGAGGATGCGAGTGACCTTGAGGTCGAACCCGAAGTAGTCCGCGATTCCCGCACATACGCCGAAGATCATGCCGCGCTCGCGGTCGCGGTAGAAACGTCTCTCCTGGATTCTCTCGCTCACAGACGGTCTCCCATGCTCGTGCCGCGACGCCAGAACTCACGCTCGCGGTGGTGGTCCCGCACGCTCAGCGGCCGGTCGCGGAGCAGCAGTGCGGCCACCAGGTAGGTGAGTCCGACCGGCACCGGCGCGACCAGCAGGGCGGCCAGCGCCACCCCGCGCACCAGCAGTGCGTTGAGGTCGAAGTAATCGGCGATGCCGGCGCAGAGCCCGAGTATCAGGCCGTTCTCCCGGTCCCGATAGAGCCTGCGCAGACGGCCGTCTAGCTCGTGGAACGGGTTCTGGTTCATGTCTTCCTCCTCCAGTCCGGGACCTCGTCGTCGAGGATGGTCTCCAGTGCGTTCAGCCGGCTCTCCATGTTCTGCGACAGCGTCCAGATCTCCTCGAGCATCTCCTCTTCGGTGCCGGAGAGCTCGCGGGACTTCTTCCACTTCGTCACGTAGTGGAGGATGATCCACAGCGGCAGAACGATCGTGACGAAGAGGATTCCGAGTATGTACATCGTCTCGCCCATTTATGCCTGATTCCCGCCTTCGGTCGCGCTGCCCGCCTGCTTGCCCGCACGCCGGCGCTTCAACTCCGCCAGCTCCCGGTTGACCGATTCCTCGGCTTCCAGACTGGCGAACTCGTGCTCGAGCCCCTTGGGCTGGCCCATGTCGTAGGCCTCGACGCGGCCCTCGACATCGTCCATGCGGCGCTCGTACTGCTCGAAGCGCACCAGCGCGTCCTCGATCTTGTAGTCGTGGATCTTCTTGCGGGCCGCCAGGCGGCTCGTCGCCGTCTTGTGGCGCGAGACCAGCGTCTTCTGCCGCGCCTTCGCATCCTTGAGCTTGGCCTCGAGCCGGGCGATGTCCTCGTTCAGCCGGGTCAGGCCCTCGTCTACCTGGGCGTAGTCGGACCGCACCTGCTCGGCCGCCGCGGCCACCTGGGACTTCTCGACCAGCGCCGCCTTGGCGAGATCCTCGCGTCCCTTCTCGAGCGCCAGTTCGGCCTTGCGCTCCCAGTCCGCCTGCTCCTCCTCCAGGGCACCCAGCTTCCGGTTGAGCTCCTTCTTGTCGGCGATGGAGCGGGCCGCCGCCGAGCGCACCTCGACGAGGGTGTCTTCCATTTCCTGGATCATCAGACGAACGATCTTCTCCGGATCCTCCGCCTTCTCCAGGATGGCGTTGATGTTGGAGTTAACGATGTCGCTGAATCGCGAAAAAATGCCCATAGCGCATTCCTCAGTTGTTTGCCTTTGCAACCTGGATATAGCAGGTTCCGTGCCAGGCCGGGATCATTATCCCAAGTTATTGTTTTATATAGTATTTGGCTATCGTCAGGACGAATTGCCCAAGCTTTGGAATTAGTCATTCTTACGAAATATTAGTAATATTGGCGACAATATAGCGGAAATCACAAGGCATGGACGAACGCCAGAAACAACCCATTATCGGCGAGGCGCCCGCCTTCCTGGAGATGCTCGAGCACGTCTCGCGGGCAGCGCCGCTCGCGAAGCCGGTGCTGGTCGTCGGCGAGCGCGGCACCGGCAAGGAGCTGGTGGCCTCCCGGCTGCACTTCCTGTCGGAACGCTGGGAGCAGCCCCTGGTGAAGGTGAACTGCGCGGCGCTGACCGAGAGCATCCTGGAGTCGGAGCTGTTCGGGCACGAGGCCGGTGCGTTCACCGGCGCGGTCAGGAGGCACGTGGGTCACTTCGAACGTGCCGACGGCGGCACCCTGGTGCTCGACGAACTGGCCACCGTCCCCATCCGCACGCAGGAGAAGATTCTCAGGGTGATCGAGTACGGCGAGTTCGAGCGCGTCGGCGGCAGCGAGACCCTGCAGGTGGACGTGCGCATCGTCGGCTCGACCAACGAGGACCTGCAGGCCCGGGTCGACGACGGCCGCTTCCGGGCGGACCTCCTCGACCGGCTGGCCTTCGACGTGATCACGGTGCCGCCGCTGAGGGAGCGGATCGACGACATCCTGCCGCTGGCCTACACCTTCGCGGTCAATATGACCGCCGAGCTGCGCCGGGCCTACTTCCCCGGCTTCACGGCCCGCGCCGCCTCCGCACTGCTCCGCCACCGCTGGCCGGGTAACGTGCGGGAGCTGAAGAACGCCATCGAGCGCTCCGTGTACCGCAGCGAGGACCCCGACGCGAAGATCGCGGAGATCGCCTTCGACCCCTTCGACTCCCCGTTCAGGCTGCGCGCCGAAACGCAACGGGAAGCGGCCGCGGCGCCGTCTGCCGCCGCGGCCCGGGACAAACCGCGCCTGCCCACGGATCTCAAGGAGCGGCTGGCGGAGCTGGAGATTGCGCTGGTGCGGGCCGCGCTCGAGAAGGCGCGCTACAACCAGCGCGTGGCCGCCGGGCTGCTCGGCCTCACCTACCACCAGTTCCGCGGCTGCCTGAAGCGCCATGACATCCCGTCCCGGCCCGACGGCGCCGTGCGCCGCCAGTCCCGCCGCCGCAGGCCGGCCGCCGTCCCGGCGGAAACCGATTGAGCGGGACACGACGGTGAGCCGGCCGTGAATCGGGTTTCGGCAGCCGGCCCTCGATGGGCTACTATCTCCCTTTAGGCCCCGCAGGCCTTCCAGGCCACCAGAGAACCGCATAGAAGGCGCCAGACCGCTAGCAGCGACTCCAAGACCACCGGACCAAGACCACCAGACCAAGACCGCTCATGAAGAAAATCGGCACGGCACTCAGCGAGCATGCCACCCGGATGATGCTGCTCGGTTCGGGCGAACTCGGCAAGGAGATCGCGATCGAGGCGCAGCGCTTCGGCGTGGAGGTGATCGCCGTGGACCGCTACGCCAATGCGCCGGCCATGCACGTGGCGCACCGCTCCCACGTCATCGACATGCTCGACCCGGTGGCGTTGCGCCAGGTGATCGAGGACGAGGAGCCGGACTTCGTGGTCCCGGAGATCGAGGCCATCGCCACACCCGTGCTGCAGGAGCTCGAAGAGACGGGCCACTGCATCATACCGACGGCCCAGGCGACCCGGCTGACCATGGACCGGGAAGGCATCCGCCGGCTGGCGGCGGAGCATCTCGAACTGCCGACTTCCGACTACCGATTCGCGGGCACCGAGGCGGAATACCGGCAGGCGGTCGAAGCCATCGGCCTGCCCTGCGTGGTGAAACCCGTGATGAGTTCCTCGGGCAAGGGGCAGAGCGTCGTCCGCGAACCCGGAGAAGCCGACGCCGCGTGGGAGTATGCCCTGCAGGGCGGCCGCAGCGCCGGCGGACGCGTCATCGTCGAGAGCCTGATCGAGTTCGACTACGAGATTACGCTGCTCACGGTGCGCCACGATGACGCCATCAGTTTCTGCGAGCCCATCGGCCATCTGCAGCTGAAAGGCGACTACCGGGAGTCGTGGCAACCGCAGCCGATGAGCGAGACCGCGCTGGAGCGTGCCCAGCGGGTGGCGGGCTCCATCGTGGGCGCGCTCGGGGGCCGGGGCGTATTCGGCGTCGAACTCTTCGTCAAGGGCGATCAGGTCTGGTTCAGCGAGGTCTCGCCGCGGCCCCACGACACGGGCATGGTGACCATGATCTCCCAGTACAACTCCCAGTTCGCGCTGCATGTCCGCGCCATCCTCGGCCTGCCCATCCCGGTGATCCGCCAGCTCGGGCCGTCGGCCTCCTGCGCCATCGTGGCGGAGGGCGACTCCGACAACATCCGCTTCAAGGGCGTGGACAAGGCGCTGCAGGAGCCGGACACCAGCCTGCGGCTGTTCGGCAAGCCGGAGATCCGGGGCTCGCGGCGCCTGGGGGTCGCGCTCGCGAGGGGCGACAGTATCGACGAGGCCCGGGACAAGGCGCGCCGCGCGGCGGGCGCCGTCATCTGCAAGTTCTGAGCGGCCCGGCGCGGCGCC
>Ga0102938_10001714_pt1 | contig 16596 bp, 19 predicted proteins | sample SalPonR2_B_D2_MG_FD_84516 | JGI IMG/M metagenome (GOLD analysis project Ga0102938, IMG submission 84516) | Salt pond soil microbial communities from South San Francisco under conditions of wetland restoration - Salt Pond MetaG R2_B_D2_MG | ecosystem: Environmental > Aquatic > Marine >...
CTTTTTCACATCAAGTTTTGAGAACCAATCTAAAGAAACAGGTTTGGTCCAAATATTGCCTGAGTTCTCTGAAAAAAGGGGCTCAGAGGCGATATAAAATTTTCTAAATACTTATATTATAATAATTAAAAACTCCATCTCCCCGCATTTCGACCTTTTTTCAGAGGACTCTTGCCTTCTACAACTTGCATATTTTACGCCTTACGTTCTGCATATAGCCGAAGTAACCAAAGCACTCACCCTTTGCGCGGCTCTTAGCCCGTACTTTTACCCTAGTTCCTTTCTCCTTCAAAATCACCGATGATCTCTCCCGATGAGCCGTCCGGGCTGGAGTGGCCGACGAGCTGGACGCATCCATTTCACTCTACAAGCGCCACAGATTCACGCTCACCTCCGAGCACAACTCCACCGCCTTCGGCAGGCCCCTCAGGGAACAGCACTACGACGCAAAGCTGTGAAAGTGGCACAGCCAAAGCAGAATATTTTACATGTTAATTAAAAAATGCACACAGAATACCGAGCATCGCCCCTATCTGCCCTACCCAGAATACGAACATCCAGCGAATTGTAGCGGTTTGACTCTTGTGTATCTCCACTCGCAATGAAAAAATCTCATCACGAACTTTCGCAATCTCTTCAGTCAGCCTTCGTTCGAATTTCTTCTCCACAAAGGTGGTAATCGTGTCTCTGCTGTTCTGTGATTGAGAGTTGAGCAGTTCTACCAAGCCCTTTGCCCCCTCCTCTCCGAGTTTCTCCTGCAGCGCCTTAGGAATAGCAATAAGCATGTTCTGTTCCTCCTACTTATTACTACATGTCTCTAGTATATTCTGCTTCAGAGGGGAAATCAAGAAAAGTGAATGAGCCCGGTGTATAAAATAGTTTTTATGTGACAGGTTTGTACAGGTGAGCTTATAATAGAAGCACATACAACATCATAACTTTGTCGCGTGCCTTTTGCTTTTCACCCCCTAGGGGTACGATTATATCCAGGGTTTTCAAAAATGGACAAACACGTTTTAATAGGTGATACCTTACGGCTGTTCTTCCGGCCGCAGGTTCCTTACACAAGGAGAAATAAAGAAAGATGAAAAAGAAACTATCTAAATGGATTATAGTGGGAATTCCGCTTTTGTTAGTTGCCGGTGCAGCCTTCATAGTTGGAGGCAGTTATTTTGAGCATAAAGAGCTAGTCCAACAAGAAAAGAGAGAATATATGAAGGAAGAAGTGAACTCCATGCCAGCGAATGTTCAAATCGTTTCCGAGCAGAGAACTTATAGAGAAACAGCTCTAGGCTTGTGTAATGAAATATTTAACAGTTGGTAGCATAATACTGCTATTCGTTATTGCCGTTTTGGTTTCACTGAATTATTTACTGGATGCTGAAGAACTAATTGAAGTTGATGCTAATCCGGAAATGGGTTTTAATTATGGATATTATTTATACATACCTAATGGCGTGAAAAAAAGTGAAGTAAAATATCTATTAGTGGAGCCAAATAATACGGGCAAACCAAGTGATGATAGTACAATTCATAAAGAAGCAGCTAAAAAATTGGTTAAAAATGGAGCGGGAAATTATATTGCAACGGAATTAAAAATACCCTTGTTAGTTCCCGTATTTGATAGACCCATGAAGAATGTTAAAATGTATACACACTCTTTAGATAGTGACACATTAAAAAACAATGAAGGTCGACTTGATAGAATTGATCTGCAGCTGCTACATATGATCAAAGATGCAAAGAGTAAATTACTACAAAGAGATATTTCTGTAAAAAACAAAGTTTTCTTGCAGGGATTTTCTGCATCAGGAAGTTTTTCAAATAGATTTACCGCATTACATCCAAAAACTGTAAAAGCAGTAGCATCTGGAGGAGTTAACTCTATGCCGATTCTTCCTACTAAAGAGTGGAACGGAAGAGAGCTACCCTTTCACGTAGGTATAGCAGATATAAAAAGAATTGCAGGAATAGAGTTCAACTTAGATGAGTATAAAAAGGTAGCCCAGTATATTTATATGGGTGAACTAGACGAAAATGATACCTTGCCTTTTAGTGATGCATTTAATCCAGACGAGAGAAAAGTGGTGAAAGAAGTATTAGGACAGGAAATGCAAGAACGTTGGGAAAAATCAAAAAGAATATATAAGTATTTCGATATACCTGCTCAAATGGTTATGTACGAGGGGATCGGACATACAATTACACCTGAAATTAAGAAAGATATTGTTGACTTTTTTAGACATAATTTTAATAACTGATAAAAGGTAAGCATTATGAAAATAAAATTTGATATGATCGGCATCTTCGTAGAGGACCTTACTCGAATGGTCAATTTTTACAACAAAGTAGTCGGGATTGATATAGAGTGGGATGGGAAAGGTCCTTATGCTGAATTTGAGCATGAGGGAATACGCTTTGCCATGTATGAAAGGAAAGAACTCCCCAAGCTTCTTGGGCACCCCCCCTCCTTTACAACCGGAATAAATGGTACATTTGAACTTGCAATAAATGTCGGCGAACCTGCACACGTGGATATGTTTTTTGACCAACTGGTAAAGAACGGCGCACAAGAAGTGTATGCCCCAAGAAATGAGCCGTGGAAAATGCGTTCTGCAATGATAACAGATCCCGAAGGAAATCTTATAGAAATAGGCTCTGATTTCTGGGAGTAACGCCCTGTCTTTACGGTATTCCTGATTCAGAATAGCCCACAAAGGCCGTTCCACCCAGAGCATCACCCCAGAGCAGCCTCTCTGGATAGCTGAATAGGCCCCAGGGCAGAGCCCGGGATGCTCCTCGGCAGTTGCCTAAAAATCAGTATGAAGCTTATTGGAGAATTACATGCTAAAGAAAGAAATCGAAGTGAGAACAAATAAAGGTCTCAATTATGTATATCTGAACGGCAAGAAAACTCACTACACGCCGTGGCTTGGAGATGTATTTTCTTCCTTTTACGACTCCATAATGGAAAAATCGATCTTTCCAAAAAAATTTGAAGCATCTATTGATATACATAATCAATTTTTGAAAAAAGAACTGCAGAATATTCATGATAAAAAAGTTTTAGAAGTAGCAACCGGCAGCGGCAATGTATCAGAGTATTTACCCTGTGATAACAAGTATGCAGGAATAGATATAAGCAAAGGCTTGCTGCATAGTGCTTTTAGAAAGTTCAAAAAAAACAGTTTCAATGAGTTCACACTGTTTTTATGCTCTGCTGAAGAACTCCCCTTCCAGGACACCATCTTTGATATTTGTATATGCAATCTCTCTTTCAATTTTTTTGAAAATATCACTACTGTGATAAAAGAAATACAACGGGTCTTAAAAAACAATGGTATACTTATCTGCAGCGTCCCGGTACCGGAAAGAAATATAAAACAAAGTACTATAAGAGGAAATTTGTACTCAGAGAGGGAGCTGAAAGAACTATTTGAAAATGCGGGGTTGAGCTTTCATCCCTATGAATATAAAAATGGAACTTTGCTGTATTTTAAAGCAATCAAGGGTGATTCGGTATGAACATGCTATGCCATAAGGGTAAGTGTGGTTTCATTGATGATTAGGATAATGCGATTTTTCATCGCTCTACTCGTATTTGGCAGTCTTCTGATAGGGCTTGTCTCTCGGTGGTTCATACCCTCCTATTTTCCCCAATTTCAAGACAGCTTCTACATGGTATACCTCGTGTTCGAACATATTGTACGGGGAATACTCATCATTGGCGGGGCGTTTCTAGTGTATGCGCTGACCCTAGGTGTCAGGAAAAAACCAAGCATGCGGCGAATTTCGGTCCTCGGCTTTTCAATCTCCGCCCTCATTTTACTCTGTATTTTGCCCATTGCGAGCGGGTTCTGGGAGTATTACAACGTGCTCATGCCGTTTCCCTGGTCGACCTTCCCCCTTCAGCTACTCTACGATGGGCGCTTTTTCTCTGCTGACTTACAGGGCGCCTTCGACGGGAACGGAGTCTCCGTGCTGTTACTTGTATACGGAGTTTTCAACGCCGCGGTTTTTCTTGTGGTGTTTCTTTTTGGACGTCGATTTTTTTGCTCAATGGTATGCATGAACTTCGGGGCTCATGCTGAGACCCTGAAGGAGGGCTTTCCCTTGTTCGGCAGCAGGGAGAGAATGAAACACCAACTGATGCCAAGAATCAAAAGGGTTCTCGGCACTGCATACGCACCGACAGAAGCGTGTGCAGTGGTTGCGGACGGTGCAATGATGCCTGCGACATGCAAATAGACATACGAGGGTACGCCGAAAAAGGAGAAGCGGTAACCTCGCTTTTATGTGTAGGCTGCGGTGCCTGTGTGGATTCATGTCCGGTCAATGCACTTACATACCGGTAAGTGTATCGATACTTTCTATTTGGACCTTCAATCCCCTCACTAATTTCTCACAAATATTTAACATTCAATTTGTCAATTTGGCCTAACTATGGTAACATAGTAGTCTTCGCCACATGGAAATTGTATTTTTAGCACCTTAGTGGTGTAAAAAATAAGGAGGATTTTATGAAAAGTATTTCAAAACTACTTGTATTGATCGGCGTGGTTGGAATGTTGTTCGCATGTGCAACTTCACCCATCACAACACCAGATGTGGAGCACGAATTGCACATTCTACACACTAATGATCATCACGGTCACCCGGTTGCCTTTTTCAACTATCCGGCACCGAACCAAGGCGGGCTGCCTGCCCAGGCCACACTCGTCCAGAGCATCAAAGCAGAAAATGAGAACGTGATGGTCCTGAGCGCCGGCGATATCAACACCGGCCGACCCGAATCAAACTTCTTCAATGCAGAACCCGATTTTATCGGACACAACTACATCGGTTATGAAGCCATGTCGATGGGGAACCACGAATTCGACCCAAAGCCGGAAGTTATGCAGCAGCAAATTGAATGGTCGGACTTTCCATGGCTGTGTGCCAACGTAGTGAAAGAGGACGGCAGTTACATCGACAATGTAAAGCCCTACATCATCAAAGACTATGGTAAATTCAAGGTAGCCATTTTCGGCATGATGACCTCTAAAACCGCAGAATCCGGTAACCCGGCCCACATTAAAGGGTACACCTTTCGTGATGAAGTAGAAGTTGCACAAGAACTGGTACCTGAGCTTGAAAAGCAGGCCGACATTGTAGTCGGATTGTTTCACATCGGTCTGTACGACAGTATCGATGAAGGTTCAAAGCGTGTTGCGGCGAACGTCCCGGGTATAGATGTTATTATAGACGGTCACACTCACACAAAAACTGAAGAACCGGTTATGGTTAAAAACAAGGTCAACGGCAAGGATGTACCGATTCTTATGGCCAACCAGTGGGGGCTTCATATGGGACACATCGACCTCAATTTTATGAATGGAGAGGTCACTGATCTTAATTTCGAGCTTATCCCCATCAATGTGAAAACTAAAGATGGTGAAGAGTTCAAATTCGTCGGCGAAGAATTAAAGAAAGATAAAACTCTAAAAGCCAAACTGCAGCCCTTTGTCGATAAGGTTGATGCAGTACTAAATGAGGAGATCGGAACTGCTTCAGATCCATTCCTGAATGAAAACAGCAGGAAGCGAGAAACTGCTATTGGAGATATCGTTGCTGATTCCATGCTCTGGTATGCCGACAAGATGAACCTCGAAGCCGACTTTGCGTTCCAGAACGGCGGCGGGATCCGCACAGATATTCCAGAAGGAACTATTCGAAAAGAAACCATCTACGAAGTACTGCCCTTTGATAACTCTGTAATGACAGTCACCCTCAAGGGTTCCGATGTTATTAAGATGTTTGAACGAACCCCTGAAACTGTCACCCACGGTGCTATGCCCCAGGTGTCGGAAGGGGTCTCCTTTGAAATCAATACTGAAAAAGGTACTATTTCCAACCTCACTATTGATGGTGAGCCGGTTGATCCGAATAAAGAGTACACCGTTGCTACTAACTCCTATCTTGCCGCCGGCGGCGACGGATATGATATGTTTAACAACAAGATTTCACAGTACGACACTTCGATGATGCAGCGGGACGTGTTTATTGAATACGTTATAGAGGAGAAAGACGGAAAAATCAGTCCCAAAGTACATGACCGGTACAAAGTAAAATAGGCACATACGTATAACACAATGGCGGGAGGATGCATACTTCATCCCCCGCCGTTTTTGAATGCCCTTATAAAGAAAAAAGGCGCACATGAGTCTACACCAAAGATACTGCGTGTATAACAACTCCCTCCTTCCACATAAAGTTGCTGAGTTGCAATTAGAGCGTAAAATCGGTGACTATAGCGCCGATGCAGCCCCACACGCCGAGGCCGTCTATTCTCATTCTCATCCACACTATTCGCCGGAGGCACTCTCTAGGGCAGTGCACAAATTGTTGGAGTCAGCCGGACACAGGGGAATCAAGCATAAATTTACTAGTGAAGTAATCGAAGATCTTCTTAAAAAATTAATTCGCACCAGAGAAAACAGGCCGACCGAATACCGGTTACAAATTTATTCAGCCGACCCGCCGGTGCTGTTTATTTGTTGAAATTTACAGTACCTTAAAGTGTAACGCCTCTACATGACCACCAGGCGTTTTCCCTTGTAATACACACTTATTTTGCGGGTTGATTCGGAAATGGCGATTGCGATTGCATCGGTAACAGCACTGATACCCTGGGCGGAGGTGTGTCGGGCCCCCAGACCGGGAGTCAGTTCCTCGGTATTGGGAATACCTGCCAGATAAGTTCCGGCGGAAATAAGAGTTCCGTCATCACGGATAATAAATGCACCATCGATTTTGGCAAACTCTTTGATAGTTTCTTCAAGGTTCGGATCTAAAATATTACGGTCAGTCTCATCCAAACCGGCAAAGGGATTTGCGATCATTTGCCGGATGTACTTTTCCACCTTCGTATAATCGCCAAAGACGAAAAGAGTACCAACAGCCTTCCCCTCACGACCTTCAGTTGAGAGCTCCCCTGCGATCTGTAAAATTCTGGTGAGAATGTGGTGGCTCAACTGCGGAGCGCCCTCTTTTTGAGTAAACAGGTGCGGAAACCGAAAAGTGTCCTGCAGGGAAGTTATATGAATCGAATCAAGATAGCCGGATGAGGAGGGGCCGGAGATATTCACAATAATGTCATTGTGTGCAATAACCTCCTGGGACAATAAAAACAGCAGGACGAACTGTATATGCGAGGTACCGTGAATACCCTTAAGAGGGGAAATTGCCGAGCGGAGGCCGATCCGACTGCAGGCGTTGTAGAGATCGAGTTTGTTGGTTACTACCAGTACCTCCTGCGTGTGGATAATCCGCTGCACCTGTTCCGCACTTTCGAAGGCATCCGCATGCAGCACTACCAGCGCCCCTTCGAGTTGTTCAGCAAGCTCCAGTCCTTTCTGAAAGGTTACTTCAGTGATGTTCTGACCACGATAGAGCCGGGGCGGCATATCTTCACTGTAAGGTTCTACTATACGCTTATACAGGTCTTGTTCGGTAGAAGCGTTCAGTAAACGTCTATAAAGATCTCCGTCTTTCAGCTGAGAGGCAATTTCGCTTAAAACCTGCAGATGTTCCTCCGGGCCTCCGACCATCAGGATTATCAGATGGACCAAGTCTTTCTTATCAGGATCCCACTGTATGCCGTGCCGGCTCAAACCAACAACTATAAACGTTGAATCAAGGTTTTCCACCACCACATGGGGAATAGCTATTCCGGAGCCCATGTAGGAAGTAATTTTCTCTTCCCGGCGAAACAGGCGCTGCAGGAGATCGGTTTCGTTCATTACGGCAGCATCACTCGAAAGATGCCTCAAAAGCTCATGCAGCGCTGCAGCTTTAGTGTTAGATGTAAGAAGCACTGTGCGCTGGGGAGAAATGTAATCGGCTAAAGACATGTCGTTCCCTCTGTTTTAATTATCAGAGAACCTTGAAAAAATAGCAAGAGAATAAACATGGGGTCACACTTGCCCGCATCGACAGGTATTAGTAGGTTTTAGAGTAGGAGGTGTGTGATGAGAATTCTCATTACCGGTGCAACCGACGGAATCGGCAAGGAGACTGCCCGTCAACTGGCGCGGCAGGGCCACAGCATAGTAATGGTAGGCCGGGACAGTAGTAAAAGCAGGTCTGCACTGGCGGAAGTACAGGCGGAGGCGCATTCAGAGGTGGATCTCCTGACGGCTGAGCTGGCGGAGATGGAGTCAGTCTCTATCCTGGCAGAGGAGGTAAAGCGCACTTTTCCGGATATCGAAGTACTGATTAATAACGCAGCAGTAATCCGAACCGAAAGAATAGTAACCAGTGACGGGTTTGAAGAGACTCTTTCAGTCAACTACCTCTCACATTTTCTTCTTACCTATAAAATAATAGATGTATTACAAAAAAATTCCCCGAGTCGGATTGTGAATGTGAGTTCAATGGTTCATGAAAGCGGCAGTATCGACTTCGAAGACCTTCAGTCGGAGCGCAGCTATAATCCTTCCCGGGCATATGCCCAGTCCAAGGTGGCCATGGTCCTGTTCACACGGGAACTTCACAACCGCTTTTTCACACAGGGTATCACCGCAAATGCACTGCACCCCGGTGTAATAAAGACGAAACTTCTGCATGTGCTTTTTTCAGGGGGCGCCTCGGTAGAGAAGGGGGCCAAGACCTCGGTATATCTGGCTGATTCCCAAGAAGTGGAGGGAGTGTCGGGCAGGTATTATGTCGATAAAAAGCCTGCCCATTCCAAGTTCCTCGAAGGACCGGACAATAAGGCCCGACGCTTGTGGGAAAAAAGTGAAGGGCTGCTGACGAAATTTTTAGATTAGGCCTTCAGTGCAAAATGAAAGTTGCGGCCCGGGTGTTACAGGCAGCTGTTCAGGTTTAGTAGTCAGGTTCACCGGTCTGTTTGGCGGTTCAGGTTGGATGTTCAATCCGCTCGAGCCGGCTGTACCTCGAGCCGGCCGCACTTTTTTGAAAAACTACTTCTCACTACTATTTCTTGTTTGATTTGAGATTCTGAACCGAAGAAGCGTGTTTTTTCTGTTTCAGAAAGGGTGCTACTGTCTTATCAACTGCCTCCTGCAAAGAATAGTGAGACCTTTTCGACATATCCATCGCCTGTTTTAGGATTTCTTCAATTCGTTCCTGAGGAAAATTATATGATGATAACCGGTCTATTTGACACAGTAATTCCTGATACGCAAAGGGCGAAGAAAAGGTTAATGATCGGGCAAGCATTGTGTTATTTGTCATAGCTACCTCCTGGTATTAATATAATGAATGTGGAATTGCTTATCAAACTAGTAACCTTTCCTTATTTTATATCACCCTTGAATTGCTGATTGAATGGCTGATTTCGTTGATAAATTCTTATAGACCGTGCGATAATAGCCCCATGGATGGAAATGCATTAGTCTACTGCGAAGGTTATTTTAATACTCCCTGGGGCAAAACCGCCCATGGATTGGTACGTTTTACCCATCGCTACAACATCGTCGGGGTAATCGACAGCCGCTACGCCGGCCAGGATGCCGGACAGGTGCTTGACCGCACACCCACGGGCATTCCCGTCAGCGCCTCCCTCGAAGAGGCCGTTGAAATCGCCCGTGCGGCCGGCACCCACCCCACCCACTACATATTCGGCATTGCCCCCGACGGAGGGGTCATCACCGACGACATGCGGGGCGCACTACTGGATGCTATCCGCACTGGGCTGAATGTCGACTGCGGAATGCACTACTTTATTTCCGAAGATGAGCTGATGGTCAGTGAGGCACGCAGCCATGGGGTGAGCCTGCGGGACGTACGAAAAACACCTCCGCGGCATGAATTGCACCCCTTCACCGGCGGCATCTGGTCGGTGGGCTCCCTTCGCATCGCCGTGCTCGGTACCGACTCCTCGGTGGGCAAGCGCACCGCCGCCTGGCGTCTGGTGAATGCCCTGGAAGCCCGGGGCCACAAAACCGCCTTTATCGGTACCGGCCAGACCGCCTGGCTGCAGGGGGCACAGTACGGGGTAATCATGGATGCCCTCATCAACGACTTTGTAGCCGGTGAAATAGAACACGCTATCATCACCGCCTGGAAAGAGCAGCAGCCGGAGGTCATGGTAATCGAGGGCCAAGGCAGCCTGATGAATCCCATCTTCCCCGGAGGCTTTGAAATTCTGTCGGCCGGTCAGCCCCATGCTGTCCTGCTGCAGCATGCCCCGAGGCGGCGCGACTACGACGGCCTGCCGGGCACCCCTATTCATCCACTCAAAACCCAGATACAGGCCATTGAACTGCTCTCCGAGAAGCCGGTCATCGGCATTACCGTCAATCATGAGGAGATGGAGTATGATGAGATTCCCGCCGAGTGCCGCCGCCTCGAAGAAGAGACCGGCCTGCCGGCCCGGGATGCCCTCACCCAAGACCTCAACCCCATCGTCGACAAAATCGAAACCATGCTGACAGAGCATCACCGCGGCTCCGAAACCGCCGGCCTATAGGAACCGTTATGAAAATCACCCGCTGCGAAGCCTGGCCCTATACACTCGAGTTGGAAGAACCCTTCACCATCGCCTACAGCTCCATCGACCACACGGTAAACGTGTTCCTGCGCATCGAGACCAGCCACGGAATTATCGGTTACGGCTGCGGAGCCCACGACGAGGAAGTCACCGGTGAAAACGGCGACACTATTCTTGAAGCCCTTAACGACATTGCAATACCCTTTCTCAAAGGCCGCGACCCGGACTACCTGCCGCGTATTATCACCGATCTCGAACTCGAATTGAAGCGTCACCGAAATACACATACCCTACGAAACAGCCTGGCCAAGTCGATTAACACAGCAGATATCGGTGTAGATATCGGTCAGCCAACTGCCTTAGCGGCGGTCGATATGGCCCTCTACGATATTGCCGCCAAACAGGCTGGTCTGCCCCTCTACAAATATCTGGGTGCCTGCTGCGATTCGATTGCAACCTCGGTCACTATCGGCATAGAGTCGCCGGAAAACACCATTGCCAAGGCCATAGCCTGGAAGAAACGTGGATTTATTAGCCTCAAGCTGAAGGGGGGCAAGAATGTAGAGCAGGATATCGAGCGCTGCCGCAAAGTTCGCGAGGCGGTGGGGTCGGAGATGGAGCTTCGCTTTGACGCAAACCAGGGCTTCAGCCGCGAGGAGGCCCTGCGTTTCATTCGGGGGGTTGTCCCCGCCGGGCTCTCGATACTCGAACAGCCAATCGACAAGCTCGACCTGGCGGGCTTAGGGGTAGCCGGCGAGGCAGCCAGATCCCTGGCCGTCGTCCCCCCGGCCGGCGGCAACCACCTGCAGGTAATGGCAGACGAAGCTGTACTCAGCCCGGCGGACGCCGCGGCCATCGAAGGGGCCGGCGGAGCGGATGCCTACAACATTAAGCTTGCCAAGAGCGGCGGACTGTACCGGGCCGCCGAAATAGATGCAATAGCCCGGGCCGCCGCAGCCCCGACCATGATCGGCTGCATGGACGAGGCTGGACTGGGAGTAGCCGCGGGCCTGCACTTTGCCCTCTCCCGGCCCAACGTCGCCTACGCTGATCTGGACGGCCACCTCGAGTTTACCAACGACCCCTCTTACCACGCAGTCCGAATCAACCGGGGCATCGTATATCCCCTCGAAATTCCGGGCATCGGCTTCGAGTTCACTTAACATATTTTATTGACCACCCTGTATCCACAGCATTGTAAGGAGGAATTGCATATGCACACCCATACACTGACCAAAGGCATCTACTACTCCGAACCGGTTGCAGAAACCGACCGGCCGCTGCTCGGGCTCGTTGCCGGCAGCGAAGGGGCTATAGTTGTCGACGCGGGCACCTCTCCAAGCCACGCCCGAGAGTTTCTGACCGCCGTCGAAGAGCTCACCGGCACCCCCTTCGCCGCCAGGACCGGCGGGGGCGACTGTGGTGACGGCGGCAGTGGTGATTGTAAAAGTGATAAAAGTGACGGCGACGGAGGAAAGGACAGGGGTGTCAAGAACGGCGGCGAAGCCGCCCGGGTTGGAGCCGCCAGCCGGGATGAAATACCAATACAGCGGCAGTTCATTACCCACTGGCACTGGGACCACATCTTCGGCATGCAGACCATCGGGGCCACCAGCCTGGCCCACGAACTGACAGCCGGAAAGATCTCGCAGCTGCGCGGGCTCGCATGGGACGACGAGGGACTCGACCAGCTCGTAGAAACTGGGTTCCTTCCTAAATTTGCAGCGGATTGTCTTAAAACCGAGATGCCCTCCCCCATGCAGCGGCAGCTGATACCAATAGACCGCACCTTTCACAGCGCCGGCGAGATCGACCTCGGCGGCATCACCTGCATATTCGAACACCTCGGCGGCAGTCACACCGACGACTCCTCGATCCTGTACGTCCCCGAGCGCGGCACCCTGTTCCTCGGAGATTGTGTCTACGGGCGGCGCTACAATGGTGCCTACGGCTACCGGCTCGAGAGCCTTGTGCCGATGCGCGACCGACTGAAACGTTTCGAGGCAACCCACTACCTCATTTCCCACGAGGCGATTCACAGCGCCGCTGAGCTGTTCGGATACCTCGACCCCCTGATCGAGATCGGCGAGCTGGTGGGCGAGACTGCCGACTACCAGGCCGCCGCCGATCGCTGCTGCCGGCAGTACGGAGCATCTCCAGATGAAGAAACTTCTCAGATGATCCGCTTCTTCACCGATCCGAACGCAGCCCTGGCCCGCTGAATTGTCGGGGGAACGCCCCCGCGCTCCATAGCCGCCGCAGTCAGGCGCGGCCGGCACAGATGTGCAAAAGAGGAGTACTAAACCATTGTAAGCTTTCTGTAGTACGGAGGGGTGCAGCGGGCGGGCTATTCCGCTCCCCCTTTGAGGGAGATTTACTATATAGCGTTTTTTAAACTTGCGTCAACGCAAGTTTTTTGATATTCCAAAAGAAAGAGGTGTATAATGCTGTGAACTAGGCCTGACTTTTCAGAGAAAAAAACAACTGTGTCGAAAACGGACTGGATGGATTATTCGGCTCCTTCTTCCCGAAATCCTACTTCTGGTACACATTCGACAAGCCCCACCACCTCGTCCGCGCCGAGGTGTTCTCCTAACGGGGCAATAAACCCAAGATTGAGTAGGGAGGCAAGAGAATGAAGGTTTTACTCGATGAAATCACAATCAGGACCGAGCCAAGAGCGGGTGATCTCGGCTACGTAGTATACCTGCATGGGGATCTCTACGGACGCGAATACGGCTTTGGAGGACAGTTCGAAACCTACGTGGCGAAGGGCGTGGCGGAGTTCTTTGAGAATTACGATTCGTCGCGAGACCGCATATGGCTCGCTGAGCACGAAGGAAGTATTATCGGCTCTTTGGTGCTGATGCACAGGGAGGACAACACCGCGCAGCTGCGCTACTTCCTTATCCACTCCGACTACCGCGGAATAGGTCTTGGAAAACGTCTGATGGAGCTGTGGATGAGCTTTGCCCATGAGGCAGGATACGAGCGGGCATTCCTTCTGACCGCCAACGAACTGAACGCAGCTATTTCACTCTACACGCGCCACGGGTTCACCCTCACCTCCGAGCACGATTCCACCGCCTTCGGCAGACCCCTCAGGGAGCAACGCTACGACGCCCAGCTGTGAAAACATTACACCAAAAGCACACAGAATACCGAGCATGGGTCCAATAATCTCTTACATCAGGGCTGCTTTTTATCCTAACCATATGATAAAATCATTTCGAAGGAGGATGAGCTGAAATGAAAACTATTGTAATCACTGAGTATGAAAATAACTCTGCCTCAGCCGACTATACCCTCGACTTAGCCAAAGCTGAAATAAAGGATTGTATTGGTTGCTGGTCCTGTTGGTGGAAAACACCCGGCAGATGCGCCTTCAAAGATTTAGATGAGTTTTATCATCATTACATAACCGCCGACAGGGCGATCTTTTTTTCACAAGTGAGCAAAGGCTTTGTCAGCGGCAATCTCAAAACTCTGTTCGATAGAATGATACCCCTTTATCTTCCGTATACCGAATATTCCACCGGCGAATCCATGCACGTACCCAGATACGATCGGTACCCCGATATTGAATTTTACTATCAGGACAGTTTTGAGACTCCCGCCGGCCGTCAGATTTTTGTAGATTATATACAGCGTGTGTTCTATCAGTTCCACTCAAAATCCATTGTTGTAGAGCCTCTTGAAGAAACTATTTCCGGGGGAGGTGGACGCAATTGAATACCATAATTCTTAACGGCTCACCAAAGGGAAAATCAAGCAAAAGTAATTCTCAAATTTTTGCTGAGCACTTTGTAAAAGAAATGCATGATCCCTGCGAAATAAAAAGCATCGCCGGAAATGATCCAAAAGAACTCGCTCGCTACGTAGCCGGGTTTGATGCAATTATCATCATACTTCCCCTCTATATTCATGCGATGCCGGGGCTTGTCATGAAGTTCATCGAAAAGCTGGAGCCCGCCCCTTCGGAAGGCAAAAAAATGGGCTTTGTCCTTCAAGCCGGGTTTATGGAGACCGCCCAGCATAAGTATGTGCAGCCCTATTTCCGCCGGTTAGCCGAGCAGCTCAACTATTACTATCTGGGTACCGTGTCTAAGGGAGAGGCCGCCGGCATTTACATGTATCCGAAGATGTTCAAGAAGGTATTAAAAATGGTCTCTGAATTAGGTGCTGCCTATGAGAGTACCCAGGCCTTCGATGATGAGATTGTAAAAAAGCTGTCCAAGCCATACAAGCTCTCACAATTTCAATTGCGTCTTCTGAAGGTGGTTGATATAGTGGGACTCAGCAATATCGGTTGGCACAAGGTATTGAAGCAAAACAATGCCTATGAACAGAGATTAGACAGGCCGTTTTTGTAGAACACTATTATTGAAGGAAATGATTGGAGGGAAACTGTAAGGTGTCGATTAAGCGCGAGAAAACATCCGTATTCCGTAAACTTTCGATCTACGGGTTTGAAATGGTGAATGGCGGGCATACTTTTTACGGCCTCCTTGATTTTGATGTAACCGATGTAAGAAAAGAGCTGCGGGCACAAAGAAGCAGAGGAGCCGGCGGGTCGCTATTCGCTTTTATGCTGAAGGCGATAGGAAAGTGTCTAGAAGAGTATCCCGAATTTAATTCTATGATAAATACAAAACACACAACCACCTTTCAGGAAGTTGATATCGATATTCCAATTGAGATGCAACAGGGCGAGGAGATTTACAACAAACAATGTATCATCCGGGATATCAATGGAAAAACGCTGCAGCAAGTGGATGAAACGATTGAGCAGGCGAAAAAAACAATCGGTGAAGAAAAGTCATACATGGCCTCAACATTCGGTCAGAAGCTCATTACCCTATTGCCAAAGTGTATGGTACTGTTCATATTTCGTCACATATTAAGAAATCATAAATTGGTGAAAAAGCACTCCGGAACGATCTTTGTAACTTCGGTAAGCATGTTCTCCACTACTCCAGGCTATATCATCCCCTATACCGGGGGGCCAAAGGCGGTATCCCTTGCCCTAGGAAGCGTAGCGAAAAAACCGGTGGTAAAGCATAATGAGGTTCAAATTCGAGAGATGATAAATATAACCGCCGCCTTCAACCATGATCTGGTCGATGGAGCCCCGGCGGCCCGTTTTATCAATAGACTTAGGCGGTACATAGAAAAAGATTACAGGAGTTTTATCTAGGGGTATTAAAAACAAGGAGGATTCCAGATGGACCATGTAGTGTACCTTGATGCAAAAGCAAAGGAACTGGAAAAGCTGCTGCAGGGAAGTAAGACTATGATTATTCGCGGGGCAACAGGAAGAAAATTACCTTACGGCAGAGTGAACGCCAATGACACCCTCTACTTTATCAACAATGACGGGGAAGGTTTAGTAAAGGCTAAGGCAGTGGTCGCCTCTGTGTTTAATTCAGAGAAAATGTCTCCTGATGAATCCGTCGCATTAGTCAAGAACCATCAAAATACACTTCAATTAACTGATGCTCAAATGAAAAAATGGGCCGGAAAAAGATATATCGTGTTAATTGAACTAAATCCGACAGAAGAAATTGAATCATTTTCAATCGATAAAAGCGATTATGGGAATATGGATGACTGGCTTCCTGTAGAGAAAATTGAATCTGTAATTATCCCTAGTTAAAAGAGGCTCTTGAGTTCGCCGGGCTTACGCCGGCACGGAAGACAGCGCCCCAGCTAATCTTCGAATTCCCTCTTTGAATTCCGACATGCAGCTACCTGTCTGTCAATTTCGGCCTGCCGTATGCGACACATACGGTAAGATTCATACCAATTGTCCATGCCTTACCATATTCTAAAATTGTGTGGCCTCCAACAACCAATTATACACTTAATTTTTAAACCTTCCTTGACTCTTCCCTAAGGGCAAACTCTACACTCATACACAGCACTTATACAGGAGGAAACATGGATACACATTTCGAAGAGGTTCTGCAGGTTCAGAACCTGAGCAAAAGCTACGGCTCCTTTACCGCTGTAAAGGAAATATCCTTTACCGTTCAAAGGGGTGAGATTTTCGGGATTCTCGGACCAAACGGCTCCGGAAAAACCTCGACCATCGAGAGCAC
>Ga0102938_10001715_pt1 | contig 16578 bp, 15 predicted proteins | sample SalPonR2_B_D2_MG_FD_84516 | JGI IMG/M metagenome (GOLD analysis project Ga0102938, IMG submission 84516) | Salt pond soil microbial communities from South San Francisco under conditions of wetland restoration - Salt Pond MetaG R2_B_D2_MG | ecosystem: Environmental > Aquatic > Marine >...
AGTGGCTGGTTGAAATTACTTCAGGAGCCGGTTCCAATACTTATTCTCTATCGTTGAAGCGCACAAAAACTGTCGTACAAACTGAAGAACCCGAGGGGCGTTCTTTCAGCTTTGAGCTGCCTGCGGGATTTGAGTTTATTGACAAGGAAGATAAAGTGATTGGGCAACAAGTTTCACTGCAGGTAAAGCCCGGAAGTATGAACGTCGGTTTGAAGTTTCGTGGCTCTTATAACTCTTCCTCATAACTACTAAAGGAGTAATTGAATGGGCATTCATCTACGCGAAATAATGCTTACGGATAACTATAAAGTTGAAATACAGAAACGGGAGGTCGAAGTTTCCTCTTCCTATGCAGTAGGGGTGCGTAACATTTACTCTTTAATTAGTCCGGGGACAGAACTGGCTCTTTATTCCGGGACCCACATCGGCTTTACCGATCCGGAAATACCATGGGCGAAGTACCCCCTTCGACCTGGATATGCCTCTGTGGGCAGGGTTGAGATTGTTGGAGACCACGCAGACGGCTTCCAAGTGGGAGATACAGTGCTTCATTACCAACCCCATGCCGACTATTCTGTAGTTGATACGCAGAATTCTCTGATTTTTCGCCTTTCACCGGACATAAACCTGAAACACGCTCTTTTTGCACGGTTTGGTCAGATCGCCTATACCGCAGTTGCAGCTTCTCGAAAGAGTGATGGACCAGTGCTCCTGTATGGAGGGGGAATCGTTGGGAACCTCTGCGCACAGATTTTCATGCAACGAAAGAACAGGCCGGCAATTGTAGCCGATATTTCAGTTTCACGGCTCAAACTGGCGGAGAGTTGCGGCATAGATTCCCGAATAAACCCGGCCGAGGAGGATGTAAAGAAATCCCTCTTCGCCGCAAGTTATGGAAGCGGCGTAAGTACCGTTGTTGAAGCAACCGGGGTGCCGGAACTGGTATCTTCTGCATTGAACTATGTAAATCCTCAAGGGGAGGTTATCCTCCTAGGATCGACCCGAGGAAAGGTGGAACTTGATGTCTATAAACTTGTGCATCGGAAGGCAACAATGTTGATAGGGGCGCATGAAAGCCGTTATCCACTTTTTGGAAAATCGGGGCAGGAAAATTCACATCATTTTTTCTGTAACGATGTCTTATCGATGATAGCGGGACAAGTGTTGCGGGTGGATCCTTTTATAACTGATTTAGTTGCACCGGAGAATGTCGAGAATGCGTACCAGATGCTGATGCACGAGAAGGACCAGCATATTGGTATACTTATACAATGGGAGTAGTGGAGTACCTATGAGTTTAGATTATGGCAGAATAAGTGGAATAGGAGATGAGGGGTCCCCCGATATCCGTGGTCAGATAGAAAATCACCGGACCCTGGGCTGGAATACGATTGAATTAAGAAACGTCGACGGCCAAAATGTATGTGAAATGAAGGATGCCGAGTTTGATGCGGTATATGGAGAAATGAACACTGCTGGGTTTACTGCAGCGGGGTTTGGATCTGCAATCGCCAACTGGGCCAGGCCTATAACCACTCCCTTTGAGCAGGATGTGGAAGATTTACGGCGGGCTGCGCCGCGTATGCGCAGACTGAAAACCGACTATATTCGTATTATGTCCTATCCAAACGATAATCTTTCCGAAAAAGAGTGGAGGCACGAGGTCTTTCGCCGCATCAGGGAACTGACCCGCATCGCTGAGGGTGAAGGGATTGTGCTGCTTCACGAGAACTGTGACGGCTGGGCCTCAAAAAACCCGGAAAACCTAGAGACACTAATACGCGAGATTGACTCTCCGGCTTTGCGGATTGTTTTTGATGTAGGAAACCCTGTTGGATATGGCGGGGATAGTGAGGCTACCTGGCGGTTCTATAAAACGGCCAAGCCCTATATTGCTCATTTTCATATAAAGGACTGCAAACCTGTGGGAAAGGGGGAAATTGTTCATACCTTGCCCGGTGACGGTGCCTGCGAGGTAGAGGCTGTTATGCGCGATCTATTTGAGAGTGGGTATGAAGGTCGTTTTTCCATAGAACCGCATATTGCCACACAAGTGCATCTAGGAGGAGCTGCGGCGGAAGGAATGGACCAGCGGGGTATTTACCTTGAGTATGGAGAAAGGGCCAATGCAATTTGGGATAGAATACGTCAAAGAGGCAACGTCACACCTCAATAAAGTAGCGCTCCGGGGCCTGGGGTAAAAAGCAGACCTTTGCATTTTGCAGTTTTAGCTTTGCCTCGGCGGAGGGAGGGTAAGGCTCGCTGTAAAAGTTGAGTTCCTCGGTTTCAGTGGTTCTTTTCCATGTACAGTGGATACGGATTACATGAACTCTTACTATCCAGAGAAGCTTGATGTAAGTTTTTTCTATCTCGGTGCTGTGGGGGGTGATTTTTCGGCCGTTTTCCTGAATAAACTGCCTTTTCGCATTTCGAAAAAACGATCTGATAAAAAAACGAAAACCCAACCCTCCTATCAGAATTCCAAAAAAAATGAGGTATTCCGCCTTTACCGGCGGCGGCACCTGTACTGCAAACTCCTCCGGCGAGTAGGGGTTGTAGTGTACTAAAAGTGTATCCCCGCTCTCAACTACGGTCTTCCCCTCAACAGTTCCGGTGCCGGCAAATAGTGTTTCCTCTACTGGTCCCTCCATTTGCCCTTCCATTTGCCTACCGGGAATTGAGTATTCAACCCGGACTTGAAACTGCCCGGAACCCACCGGACGCGAAGAGTGCACTAATCCGGTGGTGGTGTGGTAGTACGGTTCCGGGGGTTTTACTTCCTGCATGACCAGGATGCTCCATCCGATGATGAGGGCTCCGGCACAGAGAAGGAGTGTATACATGATCCGCAGGCCCTTTTCCGGGATCAGGTTAAATAACATAGTCTTTCAAATATAAAGCTTAAGGTGCGCTGAAAACAAGTCTGCTGTTACGAAAAATGGGGTAATCTCATAATAAAGGGTCCTCTGAAAACAAGTAGTAAGGAATATATAAAAGATTTTGCATTTTAGTACATTTTTTTTTATACTTTAAATATATCTCGAAGAGGAGGATTGTATGGACCTAAAACAGGCTTTTGAAACAGCTATTAAAGGTGAAATGGAAGGACGCGAGCTTTATAAAGCGGCAGCTGAAAAAACCGACGACAAAAAGGCAAAAGAGGTTTTTAGCATGCTTGCCGAGGAGGAGCAGACCCATCTGGATACTCTGGTAAAACTGGCCAATGAGTACGAGGAGGGCAAGGATGTACAGGTCCCGGACCTGCCCTCGCCAAAAAGCTTTGAAGACGCGGAAAGCCCTATATTTACCAAGGAGTTCAAGGACAAGGTAGGGAATAAGGATTTTGAGATGGCTACCCTCTCAATTGGAATTAAACTTGAACTTGAATCGGAGAAGTTTTATAAGGAAATGGCCCAGGTATCCGGTCAATCCAAACTGAAAGAGTTTTTTAACTACCTTGCCGATTGGGAGCACGGACATTACGACTATCTGAACAAACAGATAGGCTTTCTCAACAGTTACTATACGAATAAGTACAGCTTTTTCAGGTTCTAGCTCTCTATTGAGTACTACATAAAAAGTCCTCCGAAAAAAATCATATTCTAAGTGAGCGTAAAACCACTTTTTCGGAGGTCTAAAAAAATGCAGAAAAATGCAGATAAATTTCCAAAAAAATGCGGAAAAAGTTCCAAGAAAGCCCAGCACAGGTCTAAAAAAGTGCAGCAAAAAAGTGCAGCAAAGGGGTGCAGCAAAGGGCAAAAAAATCCAGGAAACAACCTATTCTGTAATGCCTCTCCACCCCTCCCTGCAAGGGCTTATTATTGATTCAATTACTAATAATTTTATTTACTCTAATTAGTTAGTTAAGTCGAAGGTGGTAAAAAAAGGCTTGACTTCAAGGGCCTCTTGTATTTTAATGAACATATATATTTTACGGGAGGTTTAATTGTATGACTACTCTCATTGTTGTAGTCGGATTAGCTGTGTATGTCCTGTTATATCTTACCTATGGTAAGAAATTGGAACGGGATGTAGTAAAAGCTACCGACGATGAGACTCCGTCGAAACGTATGTACGACGGTGTGGATTATGTTCCTGCAAAGGCGCCGGTACTATTCGGACACCACTTCGCCTCCATCGCCGGGGCCGCACCAATCGTTGGTCCGGTTCTTGCAATGGCTTGGGGATGGGTACCAGGACTCCTGTGGGTCTGGTTTGGTAACATCTTCATTGGTGCTGTACACGATTATCTGGCACTGATGTCTTCTGTCCGTTATGATGGACGATCGGTACAGTTTGTTGCTTCAGATGTAATTACAAAACGTACAGGTAAAACATTTTACTGGCTGGTTTTCTTCCTGCTGATTCTGGTTATCGGTGCATTCGGCGCAGTTCTAGGTAATATGTTTGTTGGAAACGGACAAGTTCCAAGTGCATATATTCTGAAGTTGGTTGCCGCCCTCATTCTGGGAGTGCTGATGTATCGGGTCAAGATGAACTTTACCGCCGCTACACTTATTGGTATTGTCATGCTGGTTCTGGCTATCATCGGTGGGCATCAAATGCCGATCAATGCAAGCCGCGGCACCTGGATGGTGGTAATGTTCTTCTATATCATTATCGCCTCAGCAATTCCGGTGAACGTTCTGCTGCAGCCCCGTGACTACCTGAACTCCTGGCTGCTTTACATCGGTCTTGCAATTGGTGGTCTTGCCGCTATTTTCAGTTTCACCGGTTTTACTGCCCCGGCGTTTACTTCCTTTGCACCAATTGTATCGGGCGGACAACCATCACCCTTCTGGCCGGTAATACCGCTGATAATCGCCTGTGGTTCGCTTTCGGGTTTCCATTCGCTGGTAGGTTCCGGTACAACATCCAAGCAGCTTGAATCAGAAAAACATGGTCTGCCGATCGGTTATGGCGCTATGTTGACTGAAGGTTTTCTCTCAACCATCGTAATTATTTCAGTAGCCGGTTTCGGTCTGTCGATAATTCAGGGTGCGGGACAAGACTTAACAGTTGCTAATTGGGGAAATGCCTACGCCGGTGCGATGAACGCCAGCTTCGGCGCTGCCACTACTTTCACCAACTCCTATGCTGCAATGGTAGACAGCACTTTCTTATCAATTATACCAACTGAAATTGTAAAGGTTATTGCCGGTATGTGGGTGGCCTCTTTCGCTATGACGACCCTGGATACCACCAACCGTCTGGGAAGATACTGTCTCTCCGAGATCGTTCTTCCTATGAAAGAGAAAAACGAGGGAATGTACAACTTTATTACCAACCGCTGGATCGCTTCAACAATACCTGCTCTTATCGGTATTTACCTCGCATGGAGCGGTAGTTTTACCATCCTGTGGCCCTCCTTTGGTTCCGCAAACCAGCTGATTGCATCTATTGCATTGCTGACCGGTGCCGCCTGGGTAACCAAGCGACAGAAGGCAAAGAATGTAAACGTGGTATTAATTCCGGCATACCTGCTGTGGATTACCGTAACCGCGGCTATAATTTGGTTTTCAGTTGTTGTTCTGCCGGGTACCATCGAAGCTAATCCTACTACGGGAATCGTAGTACTGATTATTGAAATTGTAATGTTGATTATGAACTTTGTGTTCATCATCGACTTTCTCAAAAACAAGGACAAACCTCTGGTATCAGAGGCATAGTTCTGATGAATGGCGGAAAAGGCGGGGTTTTTACTAGATTATTTAACTACCTTCGTGTGTTCTTTTCCGCCATGGATAAATCCCACCGGTCTCAAGTGACCGGTATGACGGAGTTTGAGCAGAAGGAGCTTGAAAATCTCTTTGTGCTTTTGCTTATGGGATCGTTTATGGGAGTTCCCTCGCCACCCTCTTTTGTGGCGGCGGAGCTCCTTCCTCATTTAGAGCATGAAATAAAAGTGTTGAATGAACGGGCGAAGGACTCCTTCGATACGATGGCCGAAATGGTTGGGACATTCGACATAGATTAACAATATCAGCAATTCTCAATATGGATGTCCTGAGATTTCTAAATTGAGAACACCTGAAATAAAATGCTGACAAAGAAGGCTTACTCATGAAAACAATTTTCTTCACCGGGAAGGGAGGGGTCGGTAAGTCCACCCTTTCGGCGGCTGCCGCATGGCAGTTAATGGAAAGGGGAAATAGGGTATTGGCAGTGTCCTTTGATCCTGCCCATAATCTTGGTGATATTTACAATATAAAACTCAGCCACAAGAAAAAGAGATTTAAAAGAACGAACCTTTATCTCCAGGAAACTGACCTGGAAAAATCAGCATCCGAGTATATCAAATCCAATATGGATCTTCTTAAACAGGTCTATTCTTACATGTCTACCCTTAACTTCGACAGTTATTTTGACATTTTGAAATATTCACCTGGAGTGGAGGAATATGCCGCTCTCACTTCCCTGGAGAAAATTCTAAAAGAAGAAAAAGATAATTTTGATTATATTGTCTTTGATACGCCGCCCACGGGGCTAACCCTCCGCATTCTTGCGTTGCCCCAACTGACTATCTCGTGGATAGACCGGCTCATCAAAATAAGAAAGCAGATTCTGGAAAAAAGATATACCATCCATAAACTTAGCGGCACCTACGATGAAAAGGGAACAAAGCTGGCCTATACTGAAGAAGAGGATACGGTTATCCAGAACTTGTACAACATGAAGGACAGGTACAAGGGGGTACAGGATTTTATACAGGGCGAGAACAGCCGGATTTCAGTAGTATTCAATCCGGATTTTCTTTCATTGCGTGAATCACAAAGATTACTTGAGGGTATATACGATTTAAACTTGCCCCTGGGGACCGCTTTCAACAACAAATTTACTGAAGAGGAGTTAGAAGTTGGGAACGGGGTAGAAAAGGAGCTGACAAAACAGTATCCTGACCTAACGATAGAGCGCGTTTTATTAGGAAAGAATAAAAAAACAGATACCTATATTATGGATAAAGACTTAATTAAATCATTTTAGGAGAACTTATAACATGGGCGGAGTTGATATAACACAGCAGCCGGTTTTCTACCTTTTTATTGCAGTCACTATTTTACTGACCCTCGGATACAGTTGGGGCCGGCGTGGAAACAGACGGATTTTTTTGTCCGCCTTTAACGCCCTGGTTGATACTCTGCGGCCGAAGGACCAGAATTTTACCACCATTGGTGGTCAAACCGGGTATCATGCCAATTTGATTCCCAAAAAAAACAGTTTTATACGTCGTGTAGATGCAACTATCACCCTGCTTCCCAGACAGTCCTGGTTGTATCTGCCCTTTTCCCTGATGACCTTTCGCTTCGACCGCCTGTTTATCATGCTGCTCTTTTCTAAAAAGGCAATGGGACTTTTAAGCGAGGGGCATTTGATTGAAGAAAAATATTCCCGATTTCGAGGCCCCAAAATTACAAATGAAGATCAACTGCAAAGGGAAGAGTTTCGCTGGGGAGAGCGGGATTTTCTGCTCTATTACGCCGATGAGACTATAAAAGCGGATTTGCTGGACTTAAAAGAACGAATTGGTAAGCCGGAGCATCTGCGTCATATAGCAGTTGTCCCCGACCGCGAGCAGGCTTTTATCTTTATGATTCCAAAGAGGGGGTATGTTGCTCAAGCGTTTCCGGTAATTTACAAGTGGCTTAACAAAATGATTGAGCGTGCACGTTCCGAAAAAGAGGAATCTAAAGAAAAGGCACAAAAAACTTAAGCACAAAAAACCACACAAAAAACCGCAAAAAAAACCACAAAAAACTTAAGCACAAAAAACCGCACAAAAACCCGCACAAAAACCCGCAAAAAAAGCTTTATGTGCGGGCAGCCTTCAGCTGTTTGGAAAATGAGCGCCGTCGGCCGAAAATAAAATCTTCGTATTCATTTGTATGTCCGGCATCAAGGTGCTTGTCGTATATCTGCAGCTCCTTTATCCAGCCCAAAGTACTGCGCTTCGTCACTTTTCCGTTCTGCATTATCAGGAGCATCGATTTTGGAATATACAGCAGAAGCTGCCCGTCCCGGTAACGCGTGCCGGTTTTTTCGTCCTTCAGCAGCGAGATAAGCGGTATATGAGAGTCAAGGTAGCTGTGAACTTTACCCACATAAATATGTTCACTCCGACGGGTGCCGGGGTACAAAAAGACCAATTCACCCTTTCGATAAGGGGCGAGGATTGAAATGAACTCTTCTACTAAATTTGAATCAAATCTTGCATGTTCCCCTGGTGGAGTTTTTGCTGGGGCATATTCATTGCTGTGTTCGCGCAAGTACCGGATTACATCCATTCTGTTGTAGGCGGTCCGGGTGAGTACAGGGTTGGTCATTTCATCGTAGGTACGAACAATCTGAAAAAGACGCACAAAATCGTGTAAAAATCGGTTTTTAAAGGGAGGGGGATATCCCGTCGCATCGGGATAATCAAACTGCAGACTGACCATCATGCGCGCAATTGAGGATATATCTTCCCGGTCCAGAAGATGATGGCCCGCATACACACTGTGCTGGAGGGTACGAATTCGCTTTAAATCGCCGCGGTTATTCGGATCAAGGTATGATGAGGGGAGCAGCTGGTGCACGTCTTTATGGGCAAGACCGATATTCATTAATGCAACTCCCAGGGCGGCTTCTTTAATGAAATCTTCATCATAACGGTACACGTCTCCGCTTCCCTTGTCGAGTTCCGGTCTATATTTCGACTCCGAGAGGGGTTTACCGGCGAGGATACGCTTTTTATTGAGATTTACCATGGCATGGAGAAACATGAGCATGGTATCTGCCGCCTGTGCTGCCAGGGCATCTCCCACCGAATTGATTCTTTCGCCGTCGTAGTGGGTGTGGAGGCGGGCTGAACTCAAGTGAAGCCTGTTGATAACTTTTCTCTTTTTTCTGGTCTCCGGGGTCAGGGGTTCCTTGTCCGAGAGGAAGGAGTAGAAGGTGTTGATAAACTCCCGGGTAAATCGCAGCACATTAGAGTCGACTACCGCGGCACTTCCCGCCTCGGCATCCTCCCGCACCAAGGGATTGAGGCTGCGTTCGAGGATGTCGCCCCGGCTTATCTGTTTTTTTCGTCCTCGCCCCTGGAAGGAGCGGTCATCCTCACGGTAAGGAAGATAGATTGATTTTAGGTTTTCTATCAGTCTGTCGCGCAGGGAAAGGTATTCCTGCTGGTATTCATTTAGAATAAGCCGGCCCATCTCACCAAGGGCAGCCTCCTGGTCCCCCTCCATAGCCCCTATCTCTTCTTTGGTGGGACGACAGGTTTCAACATAGGGGACACGACGCTTGGCGAGCTCTCCAATCACGTGGTCGGAAACCGGTTGTCCCGCTTTTAAGAGGCTTCCGGCATTACTGTAGAGGATTTCATTAGGATGTAAGCGTTCAATGCTTTTTCTTTCGATTAGGGGCATAGTATAACTATAGTAAAAAAAAACAAAATTGTAAGTACCTTTGGCATCAGAACAGCGATTCTAAACTTAAAAATTGTATTAAGAGGCGCTTTCAAAAATCAAAGATTTTTGAAAGAACCTCTTAACATATTCAGATCCAAAATCACTATCGACGGAATTACTTTTGTCGGAATTACTTTTGGGAAGCCCTTTCCAGCCGGTCGTTGATTGCCCGGCCTAAGCCGTGCTCGGGGGCACGCTCCGCGACAATCAATTCGAGGCCCATAGCATCAAGTTCCTGCATGGCATGGTATAGATGAATCGCCGCTTCTCTCAGGTCTCCCCGCGTACTCAGGACCCTCACGGGACCCTCCTGATCTTTTTCATCCCCCCCGGGACACCTCTGGAAGCAGAGTTTACCCGTCTTAGGTGAGCCGGGGTACTTTTCGATATCATCTACCAGTGAAAGGGGGGTTACTGGGGCGTAATGGTCGGGAAGCATTCCCGGCCCTTCATTGTCTTCATTTTCCTCATTGTCCTCACCGGCTACCTCAGCTCTGCTCAGGACGCTGCCTATCAGCTTCTCTATATCTTCCTGGGCAAGTCCTCCCGCCCGGAGTATCACAGGGGTGGGGCCGGTGAGCGATAAAACGGTAGACTCTACCCCGACCCGGCAAATGCCTCCGTCAATCAGGGCCTCATAGCTGCCCGCAAGCTGGTTCTCTACATGCTGCGCACTGGTGGGGCTAGTACGGCCAAAGAGGTTTGCGCTGGGGGCCGCTACGGGCACCCCGGCCCTTCGAATAAGCTGAAGGGCAAGGGGGTGTGCCGGCATGCGAACGGCGACAGTCCTGTTTCCGGCGGTAACAATGTCGGGAACCCGGGTGCTTTTATTCATCACCAGGGTTAGCGGGCCGGGCCAGAATTCATCCATGAGCAGCAGCGCCTTCTCCGGAATATAATCCACCAAAGACTCCACCTGCTGTGTGTCGGCAACATGTACTATCAGGGGATCGTGCAGCGGGCGCTGCTTTGCTTCGAAAATCATGGCCACTGCATCCGGGTTGAGGGCGTTGGCCCCGAGGCCGTACACGGTCTCCGTCGGAAACACGGTCAGTTTCCCCCTCTGAAGAGCAGCCGCCCCCCGCTGGACATCAGCCTCAAGGGACTGCCGGCCACGGGGGTGGCGGAGGATCCACTCCCCCGCCATAGGAAGATTATGAAAAACAGGGTAGTCATTAGGGAGCTCTTCCATGTGTTTCATTCCATGACCGGTAAGCACATACAATCCCAAAGCTCCGACAGCTTCAGCCGTGGCCGGGTCGTGGGGATGGTCTCCAATAACGTAGGAACTCGCAAGATCAATAGTATACTTCTCCGCCGCCTGCAGAAGAAAACCGGGGGCGGGTTTCATACACCCACACGTATCCCCCCGATCATGGGGGCATACAAACCACTCTTGTATGGTAATTCCCTCCTTTCGGAGGAGTGAATCTAAGTGCCGGTTTACCGCCTCTACCTGTTCTCGGGTGAGCAGCCCCTTGGCAATACCGCTCTGGTTGCTTACTACAAACAGACTAAACCTTTCCTGCAGTACACCCAGGGCTTTGCACACTCCCGGTATGAGGTGAATATCATCTACATTGGAAAGGTAGCCCACATCTTCTATCAGCGTACCATCCCTGTCTAAAAACAGTGCCGAATTATGCATTACCTTACTTTTAATTTTCCGGGGTAACTTCGTTTCCGACTTTTCTCGCCCGTTCCGGCTTATCAAGATCAATGCCGGCGGCTAAACCTATCTCGACCAGCAGGTTCCACCCGGCGCACAAATACACGTAGGTACTCAGTGCCCCGGCTTTTGGTACTTTAATTGTAGGAAAGGGGGTATCCCGGTCGGCAATCGCCACCACAGTTAGTCCAACCCCCTGCTCAAGCACCTCCTGAAACTTTGGTATTTCATCTTCAATAGGATCAATTACAAAAACGATGTCCTCGGGACTCATGACCTCTTCAATACCGTGTACTGCATAGGTGCCTTCAAGAAAGTCCGACTTTTTTCGGGTAATTTCATTGGTTTTCAAGGTGAGTTCCTCGGCAACGCCGTCATTCAGACCCGCAAAATAAATAGTAGGTGCCTCGATCGCGGTTTTTACAATGGATGAATCAATATCAGTAGTAAGGGCCTGTTCCATCTTGTCCGCCAGGGCATGCAGGTCGATTGTATTAAGAGAGCCATTGATATGATGCAGAATAGTTTCATAACAGAGCGCCTGTTCTGCGACACTTTTTGTAGCTGCCACGGCATTCTCCCAGCCGCATTTTAAAACCAGGGTGTCGTCACACACCTCTTCCAGGGGAGTATCTTCGTTTGCGGTAAGACCATACACATGACCGTGACCCTCCGCTTTGAGTTGCTTCGCCAGCAGCACTACTTCCTTTGTTCGCCCGGAGTTAGAGGCGCAGAACACGGCGGTCTCCGAAAGATCGTACATAGCGGCCTGTCGCGAGCCCTCCGTATGGACCCCAAGTGTGATTCCTTCAGTGAAAACCCGCCGTATGCTGTTTTTTGCGGGAAAAATTCTGCTGGATCCTTCGCCGGTATACAGCAGTGATCCGGCGGCCTTTATTTTTTCGGCTATCGCTGCGGTCCGTGATAAATCAAAATCCTTTACCACCTTCGGGGTCTCCATCATCTCTTTCACTAATGCATACTGGGCGTAACGATCATCCGACAAATTCATGTGCTCTCTCCTTACACTAAATGTTCAATTATTTTCTGCTTAAATGCAGTTGTTTCCTCTCGTACCTGTTGAATAAAGCTGTTGTCTTCAACTGTTCCAATAGCGGCGGTCATCTCGGCATCGTTGCGATAGGTCGCCCTTCGGAAGGGGTTCTTATAGTCCTTTTCTCGGGAAATATATACCTGATCCCGAATAAACTCCTGAATCTCCCCCGCCCTGTGGAGGGAAGAGTTCCATTCCTGCGCGGTAATTTCCCTCTTATTCAGAAGATAGCGTAACACGGCAAAGGCGTGCTTTTGTTTTTCCCGCGTATAGGTCTCCCATAAATTGTGATACTCTTGGTGAATAGCATCCCAACTTTCAAGCTCTCCCCGGCCGATCTTTGCCCTTAATTCATCAACATCTCCGCGGCGCATAAGCTGCCCCCCCAGGTTGACCCATTCCTTCTGCCGCTCTCCGGAAAGAACCTGTGATAGATCTGCCGGAGAGGTATCCGGATGAACCTCTAAAAAATCCATAAGGTTTTTTACTGCATAAAAGAGGAGCATATCTTCATAGGCGTGATACCCTTCTACGCTTTTAAGGATCCGTACGGAGCGATGGGATTTCTCCATATCCTCCCCATATACTTGTAGCTCCTCGGGGGTAGTTTTGTTGGAGTTTACAATCTCCCGCCCCCGGGCCCGCATAGCCTCTATGCCCGTTTTCCCGTTCAGCTTACCGGTGTGCGTAAGAGATGCCTTTCCTATCAACTGTTCAAGCAGCGACCGTGCGGCAATTATCTCCTCCACCGAGTCGGGGGCAAAGGCATCAAACTCTACATGTTGAATCTTTCTTGCCCGCTTGTCCCTCTTGTGAAACTTCCATGCATTACGGGACAGGGCATACATATTGTAGAGCCACCAGTATGCAGGCATTACATCCAGACTCGCCTCGGCGATATTGTTGTTAAGTAGTGCGAAGGGCAGGGGTATATTGAGTTCCGCCGGGTACTGCCCCTTTGAAAGAAGCACAAAAGAGGCGAAACGGCTGGAGTGCTTGAGGCTGGTGCATAGACCCGGCCAGAACCCTCGTCCGGCTTGAATTTCGTTATCGTTTGCCCGGCTGTTGTGGTTCGACCCAATTGTAGCTCCGGCGGCTATATTACTTTGACCCATCACCACAGAGGCAATTAAGAAAGAGTTGTTGTGGTGCTGCTCGTGGGCAGGAAAAATAAGGTTGTTTAACACCTCGCAGCAAGAGATAGTTGAGTTGTCGCCGAGGAAAGAGTTGATCAAACGGGCACCGTATTTCAGGTTTGAATTGTCTCCCATAATAAAGCGTACAGCCTTGCAACCGTAAAAAATATGGCATCCGTAGCCGATGATGCCGTTTACAAGTTCGACTCCCTCGCCGATCTGACTGGGCTCTTCTTCAGAAGAATTGATAGTGAGGTTTTTAAGCTTGTTTATTCCTTTTATGTAACAATGGGCGCCGACTTTTACATCCTTCAGTATTCGTGAAGTTTTTATAACCGATTGCGGGCCCACCGTCCCGTAGTAACCCCGCTGTGAATCAAAACGGCACTGGGTAAGCTCCTTCAGTTTTTTCTGAAGCGCCTCATCCTCCCGGAATTTTGCCCAGATATACGCATCCGCCGGAATCATTCCGTCGAAGGGAAGGACCTGACGGCTGCCGGTTTCATTCATAATATCAAGCCATACCCGATTTTCTTCGGGTTCTCCGTCCTTAATTATCCCGTTTCCAAATTTTGCATAATTTGTCGTGTGCATCTCGTCGATATTGGCCAAAATACAGCGATCGCCGATAATGTAGTGGGCCAAATAATCAACATTATGAATAACAGTGTCATCGCCAATATCACAATCCCACAAGAAGCTGTTTCGTATGCCGCTGGGCAGCTGCAAGTCGTGGTGCTCGAGAATCACATTCCGCAGTCGGCCGATTCGTATGAGCCCGCGGAAACTGTTGTTGTGGATCCGTTGCGGGTCGAACTCATCAGAGACAAGTATGGTTTCCCAGCTTTCAGCGGTATTACCGTTGTGAATAAGCATCTCAATTTCGCTGGTTTTCAGGGGTCGCCATTTGTCCGCGGGAGAAAGGTTCTGGGTATTTCTAAGGTAACACTCATCCTGCCCCGGTGGAATAAACTCCGGCGGAATAAAATCTTTTCCTGCATCCCCCGAAGGGTGAACTCTTACAGTATCCATCTCTTCACCTCTATATATCAGCTAAATCTCGTTATTTTAACAGATACACCCCAGTTTATAAAGATGCAAAATGCGCCCCGCAAAACGCGCCCCCAAAAGGCCCGCACCCCACGCAGTACCTGCTCCAATCACCGCCACCAAACTTTTGGACCACACACCTGGACCCCACACCCACACCCGCACCCGGAAAACCGGTGAATCCGGGAAATTTCCAGTTCGCTACATCGCTGAATTAATGGTATACTACCAGTGGTTTATAGGTAAAAAAAGAGGAACTAATGGAAAACTTTCTTGAGGAAATTCACAAATTTAACGAGAAAGAACTCAGAATCAGCTTAGCCGCCGAATACTGTCCCGAAAATCAACACATATTGTGCTTTCATATGTATGGTGAGTTGTACAATGAAACCTGTTGCCCCTTAGAAAAATTGATTAGCCAGGTGTTAACTCAAGAGGAAATCCCGGAAGTCCTTGTACTTGAATGCAGTAATCTTAACTATGTATCATCCACAGGAATAGGCGTGTTCGTGAGCATCCTTATGAGATGTAACCGCCGAAATATAAAACTCTTTCTCAGCGCCATGCCCGAAAAAATTCTAAACATCTTCTCTTTACTCGGGTTTTATAGCTATTTTAATTTTATCTCTACCACCGCCGATGCAAAACCTAACTGATAAGGAAGTAGGCGGGAATAATTTTTTTAAAAATGCTCTCCAATAGAGGGCCCGCAATTCGACCAGACCATGGTGCCCCGGCTAAAGAAGTCTCGAATAAGCCTTGGGAAAAGGCAAAGCGCGGGTGGTAGATTGATGATAAGGAAATTTTATTTAATTTCTCCTATTCCTGTGATAAACTCTAAGGTACATAGGGGAGAGGGTGTGGAGGTGGAGGTGTTATGGAGACAGTAGTATCAAAAATTGATGTCGGGTTTTCAAGAAAAATATTCTATGCCGGTACCCATATCTGTCTTGTCTTTCGGGATGAAAAAGAGCGAAGAAAAATCGTCTCAAAGTTCATTAAGAGCGGAGTCTTGGATAACGAACAGGTGGCTTATTTTGCTGATGTAGCCGAACCTTTCGAAGTAGTCGATTGGCTTGAGTCAATGGGGGTAGACCTCTCCGGCGCTTTAGATACCCCATCCTTTTCCGTTTCTGGGGCGGTGGAAACCTATTGTCCCGACAATACCTTCAGCCCTGAAAGAATGTGGAATAAATTGAAAGAGGCCTATAATGAATCGCACCAGAGGGGCTACAGTAATGCCCGTGTCACCGGTGAAATGAGCTGGGCCCTGCGGGGAATAGAGGGTTCCGAGAGGCTTATTGAGTACGAATCTGGGATCAATTGGGTGGTGAAGACCCATCCCATCACGGCTATGTGTCAATACGATGCCAACAAGTTCAGCGGAAAAACTATTTATAGAGCATTGCAGGTACACCCCTATTTGGTGGTAAACGGGCAACTAGTAGAAAATCCTTACTATATTTCAGAGGAGTGGGGAAATCAATACTAATGCAGTCTCATCAATACGTGTATTACACGAACTCGTTTCCGCGGCAAGCTTTACAATGCTCTACACAGATTTTGAGAGAATGCGGGAGTTTATTACTGAAGCAGTTAAAAATGTACCTGGTGTTGAAGATTGTATGTTCTGCATCGATGGTGTAAAGGGGGATTCAGTAACTCCCACCATTTTTGGCCTTTGTGGTGCATGCCCGAACTTCCATGAGGGTATCTATAGGATTCAGCAAGATAACTGCCCCTATGAAGAAAATGATGGCTATTATGTTATACCCCTCAGGACCTATAAAAATACCTACGGCTTTGCGGTGGTGACTCTCAATAATCCGGAAGAGTTTCGACAATTTGAGGCAGCAGTCCACAATTTTGCCAATACTATTGCCCTGCATATAGAAAACACTGACTATCAAAAAAACCTCAAAGCCCAAGTGAAGGAGCGGACTGAAGACCTTAAGCAGGCCAATAACGAGCTTCACATGAGCAATGCCTTTTTTCAATCTGTGTTTGAAAGTACCGATGATCGTCTTGTGGTGCTAGATTTGGATTACAATGTTATTCAGATGAACAGTTCCGCAAAGAAATACCTGGTAAAAGAGGAGAACAGCGGTAGTGCGAAATGTTATGCCCTCTTTTTTGGAAGGGACCAACCCTGTGAGGTGTGTCCTGTACAGGCCCTGTATAATTCGGAAAGCCCCCACAATAAACTTGTCCCCTATCCGGATG
>Ga0102938_10001719_pt1 | contig 16567 bp, 16 predicted proteins | sample SalPonR2_B_D2_MG_FD_84516 | JGI IMG/M metagenome (GOLD analysis project Ga0102938, IMG submission 84516) | Salt pond soil microbial communities from South San Francisco under conditions of wetland restoration - Salt Pond MetaG R2_B_D2_MG | ecosystem: Environmental > Aquatic > Marine >...
CGGGATCCACGGATCGATGCCGTCCAACTCGGTGATCGAGTCCCCCGTGCCGGCGAGGTCCAGCCACGGTGACATCCCGACGTAGCAGGCCGGCAGTGCCACGCCCTGATCGCGCAGACGGACCAGCAGCGCAGCCGCCAGTCCTCCACCCGCCGAGTCGCCGGCCACGGCCAGCCGCGCCGGGTCGACCCCACAGGTCTCGGTCAACCACCGGGCCACCGCCTCGGCGTCGTCGAGCGCGGCCGGGAAGGGGTGCTCGGGTACCAGCCGGTAATCGGGCAGGATCACCACCGCGTCACTGACCCGGGCCAGCGCGGCACCGAGCCCACGGTGGGTCACCGAGGAGCCCATGAAGTAGCCGCCGCCGTGCAGGTGGAGCAGCACCCGGGGAGCTGCCGCCAGCCACTCGCCGAACCCGGCGCGATCGACCGGCGGCACCCCGTGTGCACGACCGGCCACCACCAGCCCCGGCACAGGCGAGCCGGGCAGGCGTGCCACCTCGATGTTGCGACCGAGGGGCACGCGGGCCAGGAGCTGCTCCGCGCGGCTGCGCATCTCGAGCACGTAGCGCTCGAGCTCCTCGGAGGGAGCGTCCGGACCGGGCAGGCCGCCGCTGCTGTGGCGCAGCAGCTCGAGGCCGGCCACCAGTGCCCCGCGGACGGCGCGGGCCCGCAGCGATGGCGCCGGTCGGCTGATGGTCACTGCGTCACGACGTGGAGCCAGTCGTGGTAGGCCTCGACGCGTCCACGGACCGCGTTGAGGAAGGTCGTCTGGACGGCCTCGGTCACCGGTCCGCGGGGTCCGATCTCGTAGCCGGCGATCTCGCGCACCGGGGTCAGTTCGGCAGCGGTCCCGGTGAGGAAGATCTCGTCGGCCAGGTAGAGGTCGGTGCGCACCAGCGAGGTCTCGATCACCTCGTAGCCGAGGTCGGTGGCGATCTGCATGACGCTCGTCCGCGTGATGCCGGCGAGGGGGCCGTCGTGCAGCGGCGGGGTGAGGATGCGCCCGTCGCGGACGACGAACAGGTTCTCGCCGGTGCCCTCGGCCACGAAGCCGTCCTCGGACAGCATGATCGCCTCGTCGTAGCCGGCGCGCAGCGCCTCGACCTTGGCGAGCGAGGAGTTGAGGTACTGCCCGTTGGCCTTGCCCGCCGGCGGGATCGTGTTCTTCCCGATCCGCCGGAAGGAGGAGACCATCACGCGCACCCCGTTGACCAGCGCGTCCTCACCGAGGTAGCTGCCCCACTGCCAGGTGGCGATCGCGATCCGCGGCTCGCTCGGCAGCGGGTTCAGGCCGATCTCCCCGTACCCGAGGTAGATCATCGGGCGGATGTAGCACCCGCCGGTGTGCCCGTTGACCCGGATCAGCTCGGCCACCACCTCGGTGAGCTCCGGCACCGTCCACGGCACCTCGTCCAGTGGGGGGTAGAGGCGCGCGGAGCGCAGCAGGCGCTCGAGGTGGGCCTCGAGCTGGAACACCGCCGGCCCACCGTCGTCGGTCGGGTAAGCGCGGATCCCCTCGAACACCCCGTAGCCGTAGTGCAGCGTCGGGGTCAGGACGTGCACCATCGCGTCGTCCCAGTCGACGTAGTGCCCGTCCATCCAGATCTTGTCAGCCTTCGGGAACGGCATCCCTACCCCCTCACGCGGTTCCTGCATCCCGGACGAGTGCCACCAGCCGATCACCGACGTCGGAGGTCGAGTATCCCACGCCGTCCGGCACACGACCGGCCCGTTCCTCGAGCAGCGCCGCGACGGCCCGGTCGATGCGCTCTGCCGCGGCGACCTCGCCGAGGAAGTCGAGCAGGTGGCCGAGGCTCATCACCGCGGCGACCGGATCGGCGCGGCCCTGGCCGACGATGTCGGGCGCCGAGCCGTGGACCGGCTCGAACATCGACGGGGAGCGCCGGGTGGGATCGAGGTTGCCCGAGGCGGCCAGCCCGATGCCACCCTGCACCGCGCCGGCGAGGTCGGTGATGATGTCACCGAAGAGGTTCTCGGTGACGACCACGTCGAAGCGGCCGGGGTCCTGGACCAGGTGGATGCACACCGCATCGACGTGGGCGTAGGCCCGTGCCACGTCGGGGAAGTCGGCCTGCCCCACCTCCTCGAAGGTGCGCATCCACAACCCGCCGGCGTGGGTGAGCACGTTGGTCTTGTGCACCAGGGTGAGGTGGCCACGGCGTCGCACGGCCTGCTCGTAGGCGAACCGGACGGCACGTTCCACCCCGTGCCGGGTGTTGACGCTCTCCTGGGTCGCCACCTCGTTGGGGGTCCCGGGGTAGAGCGTGCCGCCCGCGCCGGCGTAGACCGACTCCGTGTTCTCCCGGATGACCAGCAGGTCACAGTCGTCGGGGGTGAGCCCCGCGATCGGTGAGCTCACGCCCGGATAGAGCTTGACCGGCCGCAGGTTGATGTACTGATCGAAGGCGAAGCGCAGCCTCAGCAGCAGCCCGCGCTCGATCACCCCGGGTGGGACCTCGGGGGTACCGACGGCACCGAGGTAGATCGCGTCGAAGCTGCGCAGCTCCTCGAGCGTCTCGTCGGACAGCACCTCGCCGGTCGCCAGGTAGCGACGGCCCCCGAGGTCGTAGGTGACGCGCTCGGTGGTGAAGCCCTCCAGGTCCTCGAGGGCGTCCAGCACCTTGCCGCCCTCGGCGAGCACCTCCGGACCGATGCCGTCCCCGCCGAGCCAGGCGATGCGGTGGTGTGCCATGCGATGCTCCTGTGGGTCCCCGGATCCCCGGGTGCGAACGGATGGGGAGGCTAGTCGCCGGTCCACCGCGACCCCCTCACTCGGACGCGGGATCGATCAGAGATACCCCTGTGTGACGCCGAGGGACGGTGCTAGCGTCCGGCCGAACGGACTCCAGACCGGGACCAGGGGAGAGGCAACCGTGAGCGATACACCGCAGCCACCGCCGCCGAGCGGCCCGCCACCAGGGAGCCCGCCACCAGGGAGCCCGCCACCAGGGAGCCCGCCACCGGGGGGGCGGCCACCCGGCGGCCCGCCACCCGGAGCTCCCGGCGGTCCACCACCTGGGGGGCAGCCACCTGGTGGCCCACCGCCGGGTGGTTCCGGGGGCTTCCCTCCCGCCGGGGGACGGCCGCCCGCGGGACAGGAGCCGTACTCCATCGGTGCCGCGTTCAACTACGGCTGGGCGAAGTTCCAGCAGAACCTCGGTCCGATCCTGCTGGGCCTGATCGCCTACGTCGTCGTCGTGGGCATCATCACCTTCATCTGGTCGCTGCTGACCAGCGCCATCTTCCTGCCCTCCAGCGAACAGCAGATGGAGGCCATCCTCACCGGCGAGGGCAGTGGCCTCACCGCGTTCGCGTCGTTGCTCTACTTCGGGTTCACCTCGGTGGTCGGGTTCCTGGGCTTCGTGATCATCCAGGCCGCGGTCGTGCGGGCGGCCCTGGCGCTGACACGCGGTGAGACGATCGAGCTGCAGACGCTGTTCCGGTTCGACAACCTCCCCCAGCTCATCATCGGTGCCGTGATCGTCGGTGTGCTCACCGGGATCGGGAGCATCCTGTGCTACCTGCCCGGGCTGATCGTCACCTTCTTCACCCAGTTCTACGTGCACTTCCTCATCGACCAGGACCTCTCGGGTGTCGATGCGATCAAGGCCAGCTTCAGCTTCGTCAACGCGAACCTCGGCACCCTGGTCGGTTTCTTCCTCGCCTCGCTGGTCGCCTACATCGTCGGCGCCCTGCTGTGCGGGATCGGGCTGCTCGTGGCCCTGCCCGTGGTGTTCATCGCCCAGGCCTACACCTACCAGCGCCTGCGCGGCGTGCAGGTGGCTGCCTGACCGAGTGCCCGTAGCCGCCGACACCGAGCCGGGGACCGCCGACGGCGGTCCCCGGTCGACGTCACGGGCGACGCCCGGATCCGCCACGGGGGCTGCCGAGGCGCAGATCATGAGCCTGCGGGCCTGCGGGCAGCGGCCGGGTCAGGGCTTGAGCGAGGCGAAGGGCTCGATGGGGACGTTGCGCAGCAGGCCGTAGGACAACCACAGGACCCCGACGGCGGTCCACAGCCAGCGCGGGACGGCCGGCAGCCAGTCGCGCTGTACCTCACGTCCGACCCACGCCAGCCAGGACCAGGCGGTCAGGATGACCAGCACCGGCACGAAGGCGTTGAAACGGACCGCGTCCGAGAGCCGCCCGGTCGCCAGTGCACTCGCGCTGCTCGTCCCACCGCACAGGGGACACCACACCCCGAACACGGTCCGCGAGGGACAGCTCGGGAACAGCTCCGGGTACCGCGGGTAGACCGCCCCGACCAGCACCACGGACGCCGCAGCCGCTCCGGCAGCCACCAACGGCTCGGTCAGCGACCGCCGCGCAGGTCGCTCGGACGCTGGCTCGCCGGCCGCGACCTCCGCGTCACTGCCGAGGGTGTCGTGTCCGGCGTCGTGCACCATCCAGGCGGGCCTTCCGGCTGATCGTGCCTCCCGGGCAGCGACCGGTCCAACGAGCGAGGCAGCGGCAGCTCGTCGCACGCGGCAGCCTACGGGCGGTAGCGTCGCTTGTCATGGATCGCGCTGCCCGACGCCACCTGCAGACCGCCCTGCTCACGGTGGCACCGTGGCTCGAGGCCACCGAGGTCGGGCCGCGGGCGGTCGAGGCCGGACGTTGTCAGGCGTGCGACGTGCGACCGCGGCTGCTGCCCACCTGTGGGCCGGGCATGCCGGACGCCGTGTGCCGCGACTGCGCCCTGCAGCTCGGCGAGGACGGATGGTGCGAGGGACACCAGGCCGCCGGCGAGGCAGCCAGAGGCTGGGCGTCGGCCCTGCCCGAGCGGTGGGCTGACCTGGTCGTCGCCTGGTGGGTCACCACCGGCGAGGTCCGAGCCGATGCCTGGCCCGGCCTGGACACCTCGGCGTTGCCGTCCGAGCTCCGGCGGGCGCTCTCCCTCAGCTGACGTCCGGTCCCGTCCGCCGGGTGATCGGCACCCCGCGATCGGTGAGCCAGTGACGCACCCCGTCCGCGGCATCGAGGCCCTCACCGACGACGTGATAGGCGGGGAGGCCGACCTCGGCCGCGGCGACGACGTTGACCTCCCGGTCATCGACGAAGGCCACCTCGGCCGCGGCGCAGCCGAGACGGTCGAGGAGACGTTCGTAGAAGAGGTGGTCGGGCTTCCGGGCACCGAGGTGGTGCGAGGCGATCACCTCGTCGAGCTGGCCCGCCAGTGGCCCGGCGATCAGCTCCTCGATCCACACCGGGTAGTTGGAGGCGCCGACCCGGCGCACCTGGCCCTCGAGGTCCGCGAGCAGGGCCGCCATGCCGGGCAGCCACCGGGTTCCGGCGCGCCGCACGGCGTGGAAGGCGACGGGGTCCACCTCGACCCCGAGCCCGGCATGGTGCGCCCAGTACGCCTCCTCGTCGAGTTCTCCCCGCTCGAACGCGGGGTAGATGGCCGGATCACGCCGAGCCATCAACTCCGCCAGCGTGAGGCCGGTCGCGGCCTCCAGCGCTGAGCGGAAAGGATCGCTCAAGAGCGTGTCCATCACGTCGAAAGCGACGACCCGGATCACATCGGCTCCTACTCGTGGCGCGCCACGGTTGGAAGGCGCGGGGACGGGAAGGGGCTCGGCCCCGACGCCGGCGCAGGGTAGGCGGGCCCTCGCACGGCGGGCCGTCGCACGGCGGGCCCTGGCACGGCGGGCCCTGGCACGGCGTGGCCGGGGATGCGGACACGGGCTGGCAGCAGCCGGGATACGGTGGAGCTCGGCCGGCCCCGGGGTGCATCCCAGTCGACCTGGGTGGATCGCCGCCCCGCCGTCATCGTCGTCCCCAGCTCGGACGGAGCCGTCGTGGACCAGCTCGCCGCCGCTCACCAGGAGGTCGACCGGAACAGCGAAGCGCTGATCGCGCTCTCCCACGCGATCCATGCTGATGCCGAGGTCGGGTTCGAGGAGCACACCTCGTCGCGCCGCGTGGCCGAGGCCCTGGCCGCGGGCGGCTTCGACGTCGAACACGGCACCGCCGGCCTCGACACCGCGATCGTCGCGGAGTCCGGCTCCGGGCCGCTGACGGTGTCGATCTGCGCCGAGTACGACGCCCTGCCGGGGATCGGCCACGCATGCGGGCACAACATCATCGCGGCGGCCGCCGTCGGTGCCGGGCTGGCCCTGGCGCCACTGGCCGACGAGCTCGGCCTGACCGTCCGGGTCCTCGGTACGCCCGCCGAAGAGGGTGGCGGCGGCAAGATCCTGATGCTGCGCGCCGGGAGCTTCGACGGCACCAACCTCGCGATGATGGTGCATCCGTACCCATTGGAGTCGTCCGGGATGCCGTTCCTGGCGGTGCAGCACTTCGACGTGCGTTACACCGGGCGGTCGGCACATGCCTCCGCCTACCCGCAGCTCGGCATCAACGCCGCTGACGCACTCACCGTGGCCCAGGTGGCCATCGGGCTGCTCCGCCAACACATCCGGCCGACCGACCGGATCCACGGGATCGTCACCGACGGCGGGGACGCGCCCAACATCGTGCCGGAGCGCACCGGAGGCCAGTGGTACGCCCGCGCGGCGACCCTCGACCAACTCGCCGAGCTGTACCCACGCGTGCAGGCCTGCTTCGAGGCGGGGGCGCTGGCCACGGGCGCGACCGTGCACTTCGACGAACCCGGCCCCGCCTACTCGGAGTTCGCCCACGACGAGGAGCTGATCGCGCTCTGGGAACGGGAGGCGAGCGCCATCGGCCGGGTGTTCCCGACCGAGCCCCAGGACCCGAACCTCGGCGGCTCGACCGACATGGCCAACGTCTCGCTCGGGATGCCGGCGATCCACCCCATGCTCGCGCTCGAGACCGGTGGCGCGGTCAACCACCAGCCGGAGTTCACGGCGGCCTGCATCACCGCCGATGCCGATCGGGCGGTCCTCGACGGGGCGCTCGGGATGGCTCGCACCACGATCGCCGCGGCGACGGAGGAGCGCACCCGGGAGCGTCTGCTGGCCCGCTCCTACCTCGCCGCGGACGATGAGCGGTTGGCGTCCGCCTGAGATCGGACCGGGGCGGCGGCAATGGCTCGCGCTGGTGCGCCGTTACGGGGCGCCTCGTGCTCGAGCGATGACAGATCGACACGTTCGACGACGCCGAGGTGGGTGCCCAGGAACCGTTCGCCGAGCCGGGCGAAGGTCGCCGCTTCACCGGTGGTGAGGAAGCGATGCCGACCGGGTGGCCCGTCCTCCGGTCGCAGCCACCCCAGGCGACCCAGCAGGTCGCGGACCTCGAAGGCCGTCTCGTCGGCGCTCGAGACCAGGGTCACGTCCCGCCCGACCACCTCGGAGATCGTGCGGGCGAGCAGTGGGAAGTGCGTACACCCGAGGACCAGCGTGTCGACGCGGGCGGTCAACAACGGTGCGAGCCGGTCGCGCACGACCGCCATGGTCCCCGGGCCACTGGTCCGGCCCTCCTCCACCAGCTCCACCAGGCCCGGACACGCGACCGTCCGCACGGCGAGCCCGGCGTCGAGCCGGTCGGCGACGTCCTCGTAGACGCCGCTGGCGACCGTGGCACGGGTCGCGATGACGACCGCGCGATGGGTACGGGACGCGGACGCCGCAGCGCGGACCCCCGGCTCGACCACGCCGATCACGGGGATGTCGAGCGCCGCCCGCAGTGCCGGGAGCGCCGCGGCGGTGGCGCTGTTGCAGGCCACCACCAGGAGCTTGATCCCGCGGGCCACCAGCGCGTCAGCGACCTCGAGGCTGATGCGTTCGAGGTCATCGAGGTCACGTTCGCCGTAGGGATAGCGGGCCGTGTCGCCGAGGTAGAGGAGGTCCTCGGCGGGCAGCAGGTCAGCCATGGCGTGCAGGACCGTCAGGCCGCCGAGCCCGCTGTCGAACACCCCGATCGGACGCTCTCGCACGCTGCGCTCCTCCGTCACGCCGGGAGCATACGGCGGGTGCGGCAACCCACGGTCCCTCCTGCGTCGGACTATCGTGCGGGCCGCAGTTGCTCGCGGTCGACGGAGGACGTGGTGGGTGAGGTGCGGTGTGCGCTACTGCCGGCCGGACGTCGGGAGGAACTGGCCACAGCGGTGACCGAGGGTGGGGGGCGCCTCACACCGGTCCACGAGGCGAACACGCTGATCTGGACCTCGACCGGGGACGCCGACGACCTCCGCGCGGTGCTCGACACCAATCCCGCGATCCAGTGGGTCCAGCTGCCGTTCGCCGGGATCGAGCCCTTCGTCGACGTCCTCGACCACGAGCACGTGTGGACCTGCGGGAAAGGCGTCTACGCCGAGCCGGTCGCTGAGCACGCCCTCGCCCTGGCGCTCGGCGGGCTGCGTGGGATCGGACGCTACGCGCGACGCGACGCCTGGTCGGAGCCCTACGGCAAGAACCTCCTCGGGGCGCACGTGTGCCTGCTCGGCGGCGGCGCGATCACCCGATCGCTCGTGCGGCTGCTGCTGCCGTTCGGGGCCTACCTGACCGTGGTGCGCAACCGGCAGGAGCCGATCCCCGGTGTGGCCGAGGTCCTGGCGCTCGACGACCTCCACGGTGCGATCAGCGAGGCCGACGTGGTGGTGCTGGCCCTGGCCCTGACGCCGGAGACCGAGCACATCATCGACGCGGCGGCCCTGCGCGCGATGCGTGACGACGCGTGGCTGGTCAACGTGGCCCGCGGCCGACACGTCGACACCGAGGCGCTGGTCACCGCACTCAGTGAGGGAGTGATCGGTGGCGCAGCGCTGGATGTCACCGACCCGGAACCACTTCCGGACCACCACCCCCTGTGGTCGCTGGACAACGCGATCGTGACGCCCCACGTCGGCAACACCCCGGAGATGGGCATCAAGCTGCTGTGGGCCCGGGTGCGGGAGAACGTCGAACGCCGTGTCCGTGGCGAGGAACCGCTCGGTCTCGTCCACGTCGACCTCGGCTACTGAGGGTTCCCATGATCGCCGCGCAGGATCCCACCGAGGCAGCCGTGCTGGCCGCCGTGGCGGCCACCGGGTACCCCTACGACATCATCGAGATCGACCCCGAGCTGGCCGATACCGCCGCGTTCTGCGCGCGGTACGGCTACCCGCTGGAGGCTTCCGGCAACTGCATCGTGGTCGCCTCGAAGGACGACCCACCCGTGCTGGCCGCGTGCGTGGCGCTGGCGACCACCAAACTCGACGTCAACAAGCGGGTCCGACGGCTGCTCGGCGTCCGCAAACTGTCCTTCGCGCCGGCCGAGCTCACCCAACAGGCTACCGGCATGGCGATCGGCGGGGTGACCCCCTTCGGTCTGCCGGCCGGGCTCCCCCTCTACCTCGATGCCCAGATCGCCGATCTGGAGCGGGTGATCGTCGGAGGTGGCAGCCGCCGACTCAAGCTCTCCGTCGCTCCAGCGGCGCTGACCGCCGTCGGCGGGGAGTTCGTCGAGGACCTGGCCACACCCGTCTGAGCAGCTCCCCGCGGGCACACTCCCCCGGCCGCCAGCCCCCGATCGGGTGCACAACACCCCGGAAACCGGGCCGAACCGCACCCAATCCCGACGGGCCAGACCCGCCCCCAGTCGCCCACCCCCGATCGGGTGCACAACACCCCGGAAACCGGGCCGAACCGCACCCAATCCGAACGGGCCAGACCCGCACGTAGCCGCTCTCCCGCGATCGGGTGCACAACACCCCGGAAACCGGGCCGAACCGCACCCAATCCGGGGGTGGCCCGGGTCAGGGGGTGGGGACCACGGGCTTCCACACCGGCCGGTCGTCCTCGAAGGCGGTGATGTCGGCCTCGTGCTCGAGGGTGAGCGCGATGTCGTCGAGCCCGTTGAGCAGGCAGTGCTTGGTGTGGGGGTCGATCTCGAAGGGCTCCTCGACGCCGGGCACGTCACCGACACCCGGGGCACGCACCAGCTGCGCCTGCAGGTCCACGGTCACCTCGATGTCCGGATCGGCCTCCACCAGCGCGAACAGCTGGCGGGAGACCTCATCGCTGACCGGGGCGCAGATGATCCCGACCTTCCCGCAGTTCGTGCGGAAGATGTCGGCGAAGCTCGGCGCGACGATCGCCGTGAAACCGGCGTCCTCCAGCGCCCACGGCGCGTGCTCCCGAGAGGAGCCACACCCGAAGTTGCGCCCCGCCAGCAGCACGTTGGCGCCGGCATGCTCCGGCTTGTTCATGGCGAACTCGGACTTGGGAGTGCCGTCCTCCTCGTAGCGCCACTCGGCGAAGGCGAACGGGCCGAAGCCGGTGCGCTCGATGCGCTTGAGGTACTGCTTGGGCACGATCTGGTCCGTGTCGACGTCGTTGGCGTCGATCGGGCAGGCACGGCCCGAAACGATGCGGACGGGCTCCATCGGTAGCTCCTTGCGGCGAGGTGGCGAGGTGACGCGGAGACGGCGAGGTGACGCGGGGACGGCGGGAGGGCAAGCCCGCGATGCTCGGAGGCGAGCCGCGGCCGGGCCGCTGCTCAGGTGGGGAAGTACTCGCGGACGTCGACGATGCGGCCTTCGATCGCGGCGGCGGCTGCCATGGCCGGTGAGACCAGGTGGGTGCGCCCCTTGAAGCCCTGCCGGCCCTCGAAGTTGCGGTTGGAGGTGGACGCCGCCCGCTCCCCCGCCGCGAGCTGGTCGGGGTTCATGCCCAGGCACATCGAGCAGCCCGGATCGCGCCAGTCCATCCCCGCCGCGATCAGGATGTCGGCGATGCCCTCGGCCTCGGCGGCGGCCTTCACCAGCCCCGAGCCGGGGACCACCATCACCTCGATGTTGTCGGCCACCTTCCGGCCATCGACCACCTCGGCGACCGCGCGCAGATCCTCGATGCGACCGTTGGTGCAGGAGCCGATGAAGACCTTGTCGAGCGCGAGGTCACCGAGCTGCTCGCCACCGGAGAGCCCCATGTAGTCGAAGGCGCGCTGCCACTGCCGGGCCGTGCCCTCGTCGGGCGCCTCGGCCAGCGTCGGGATGCGCTCCCCGATCCGGATGCTCTGCGCCGGCGTCGTCCCCCAGGTCACCGTGGGTGCGATCTGGCCCGCGTCGATGTGCACGGTGCGGTCGAACGCGGCGCCCTCATCGCTGGCCAGCGAGCGCCACGCCTCCAGCGCTTCGTCCCAGGCGGCTCCCTTGGGTGCCAGCGGCTTGTCCTTGAGGTAGGCGAAGGTGGTCTCGTCCGGTGAGATCAGCCCGGCGCGGGCCCCACCCTCGATCGACATGTTGCAGACCGTCATCCGCCCCTCCATCGAGAGGTTGCGGACCGCCTCGCCGCGGTACTCGATCACGTGGCCGACCCCGCCGTCGACGCCGATCTCACCCAGCACATGCAGGATCAGGTCCTTGGCGACCGTGCCCTTGGGTAGCGGCCCCTCCACCTCGATGGCCAGCGTCTGCGGCATGCGCTGGGGCAGGGTCTGGGTCGCGAGCACGTGCTCGACCTCAGAGGTCCCGATCCCGAACGCCAGCGCCCCGAACGCGCCGTGGGTGGCGGTGTGCGAGTCACCACACACGATCACCGCGCCCGGCTGGGTCAGTCCGAGCTCCGGTCCGATGATGTGCACGATGCCCTGGTTGCGGCTGCCCATCGCGAACAGCTTGATGCCGAAGTCCTCGCAGTTCTGACGCAGCGCCTCGATCTGCTTGGCCGACAGCTCGTCGGCGATCGGCAGCTCCCCGCTGGTCTGGCGGGGGTCGGTCGGCACGTTGTGGTCCATCGTGGCGATCGTGCGGTCGGGGCGACGGACGGGCCGCCCGGCCACCCTGAGCCCCTCGAACGCCTGCGGCGAGGTGACCTCGTGGACCAGATGCAGGTCCACGTAGAGCAGGTCGGGCAACCCCTCCTGCGCCCGGACGAGGTTGCGCTCCCAGATCTTCTCGACGATGGTCTTCGGCTGCATGACGCGGTTCCTGACGTGTGCGGTCGAACGGGGGTAGGCGATCCGCGGACGGCCATCGGGCTCGCCGCGTCGTGGGGCGGACCGGTACTCAGCTGCTCCAGCGGCTGGTCGCACCGGGTGCGACCGCGCGGTAGTCGACCTCCTCGGGACGCTGCACCTCGACGGTGACCTCGCCCGAGCCGGTGGACTCGGTGTAGGCGGCCGCCACGTCGGCGACCAGCCGTGCTTCTTCCTCCGGGGTGTGCTCGGGCGGGACGTTCACCCGGATCACCGTCATGGTGCTGCCTCCTGGTCGGTGCCGGATCGGTGGGGCGACGACCTCACTGCTCTCGCCGGGTTCGGCGATGGCGGTCGGCGCCCCGCACCGATCAGGGCTTGAACTCGGGTCCGCGATGGACCAGCCGACGCGATCGGTTCAGTGCGTCGACGTAGGCCCGTGCGCTGGCCTCGACGATGTCGGTGGAGACGCCACGCCCGGTGAAGCGCTGGTGCTCCTCCACTTCGACGGTCACCGTCACCTCCCCCAGGGCATCGATCCCCTGGGAGACCGCGGTGACCTGGAACGAGACCAGAGCGACCTCGTCCCGGCCGACGGCGTGGCGGATCGCACCACAGGCCGCATCGACCATCCCGTCGCCGGTCGCTGTGGCGGTGACCACCGAACCCGGCGCCTCACCGACCGCGGCTGCCACCTCGGCGTCCGCGAGCCGGATCCCGACCGTCGCCCGGGGTGGAGCGACGGTCCCGCCGGTGACCTCGAGCGAGACGAGCTCGTAGTCGTCGGCGGCCTTGATATGCGTCTCGGAGATGACGATGGCTTCCACGTCCTCCGAGCTCACGATGCCCTTGCGGTCGGCGAGCTCCTTGAACCGGCGGAAGGCCTGCTGTGCCTCCGCCTCGTCCAGTTCGAAACCGAGGTCCTCGACGGCGTTGAAGAACGCGTGGCGACCGGAGTGCTTGCCCAGCACGATCTGCGAGCCGTCGGCGCCGACGTCCTCGCTGGCCATGATCTCGTAGGTGAGCCGGTCGGCGAGCACCCCGTGCTGGTGGATGCCGGACTCATGGGCGAAGGCGTTGGCGCCCACCACCGCCTTGTTCTTCTGCACCCCGTAGCCGGTGAGGCTGGAGACCAGCCGGGAGGTGCGGGTCAGCTCAGGTGTGTGGAGACCGTGGTCCACGCCCAGCAGGTCGGCCCGGGTGCGGATCGCCATGACGACCTCTTCGAGCGAGCAGTTGCCGGCGCGTTCCCCGATGCCGTTGACCGCGACCTCGACCTGGCGGGCACCGTTGCGCACCGCCTCCAGTGAGTTGGCGACCGCCAGCCCGAGATCGTTGTGGCAGTGCACGCTGACGATGACGCCACGCGCATCGATCTCGGGGATGCGGCGGCGCAGTTCGGCGATCCAGCCGCCGAAGTCGTGCGGCAGGGCGTAGCCGACCGTGTCGGGGATGTTGACGGTGGTGGCGCCGGCCTCCACGGCCGCGGCCACGATGTCGACCAGGAAGGGGAAGTCGGTGCGGGTGGCGTCCTGCGGCGAGAACTCGACGTCGTCGGTGTAGGAGCGCGCCAGCTCGACCGCTCGGACCGTCTGCGCCAGGATGTCGTCCTCGGAGGCCTGCAGCATGTAGCGGCGGTGGATGTCAGAGGTCGACAGGAAGGTGTGGATCCGGTGGCGCTTGGCCGGGGCCAGCGACTTGGCCGCCGCCTCGATGTCGCCGGGGATGGCCCGGGCCAGCGCGGCGATCACCGGCGGCTCGCGACCGTCGGTCTCCCCTTCCGAGCCGCCCGGCCCGCGAGCCGCGCGGGGGGCGTTGCCCACCACCTCGGCGACCGCCTTGACCGCGTCGAAGTCGCCCGGCGAGGCGGCGGAGAACCCGGCCTCGATCACATCCACACGCAGGCGCGACAGCTGCTCGGCGATCTCCACCTTCTCCCGGGCGTCCAGCGAGATGCCGGGCGACTGCTCGCCGTCCCGCAGGGAGGTGTCGAAGATCGTGACGTCGCGGCCGGTGGCCGTGATGGCCTCAGCCGCCTGGTCGGTGTCGACCGGTGTACCCATGGGTCCTGCTCCTGCTCCCGCACGTTGCGGTGTCCGCGTCTGTCCTTGTGAGGTTCCTCCGCGTCACCGTCGTCGTGGGATCAGGACGGCGCCGCGGCATCAAAGGACGAGCAGCAGGAAGAGGCCCAGGATCAGCGCCTGGAGGGCGTGCAGCAACCCGCGACCGGCGTCTGCCGGGTCGAGAGCGGGGCTGGAGATATCACGCATGTCGGGCAGTATGGCGGTCGTGTCGCCCCGGACGCAAACGTTCCCGCGCGCTGTGCGGTCGAGGACGCGCGGTCCGCCGGTAACGTGGCGCCCCGCGATCGACCGGTGCACAGCGAGGTGAGAGCCGTGGTCCCCCCTCCCGTCGGGTCCGACCCGGAGCCTTCCGGGTCCGAGTTGGCCACCTCCGCCCGACGCACCGCCCGCGAGGCCGCCGACCGGGCCGACATCGAGGTGGCGGACGTTCACCACCACGTGCCGATCCGCGACGCGGTCGCGCTCTTCGATGCGGTATGGGGCCGGGATGCGCAGGCAGGCAGCATCTTCGCGCCCGAGGCGCTGACCGCGCTCGCCCACGCCGGTGGTCAGGTCACCATCGCGCGGCGACGCGGGAACGGCGAGGTGGTGGCGGCCACCGCCGCGTTCCTCGGTCGTGACCACGTGACCGGCGCCGTCCACCTGCACTCCCACGTGACCGGCGTCGTCGCCGGCGAGGAGGGTCGGGGCATCGGACAGGCCATGAAGTGGCACCAGCGGGCCTGGGCGCTGGAGCGGGGCATCACGCAGGTCCGCTGGACCTTCGATCCGCTGCTGCGACGCAACGCGGTGCTGAACCTCGCCCGGCTCGGCGCCGGCGTCGGCCGCTACCTCGAGGACCTGTACGGGCCCATGCCGGACGCACGCAACCACGGCCTGCCGACCGACCGGCTCGAAGCCGTCTGGGACCTGGCCGCCCCCCGGGTGCGGGCGGCCGCAGAGGGCCGGGGCGCGACACCCGACGTGGCGGCCCTGCGTGGCGCCGGTGCGCAACCGCTGCTGGACGTCGGGTCCGATGACGAGCCCGTCCACACCCCGACGAACGCTCCGCGGCGCCTCGTGCGCATCCCGGCCGACATCGAGCAACTGCGCAGCGACGACCCCGACCTCGCAAGGTCCTGGACCGATGCCATCCGGGCCACGCTCGGCGCCGCGGTGACTGCGGGTGCACGCGTGACCGGCTGCACCCGTGACGGCTGGTACGTGCTCGCGGAGCCGGCGGGCGTGCAGGACCTGCGAGGACGCGGGTGATGCCGGCACGGGAGCCGCCGGGAACCTCCGGGGCACCGGGAACCTCCGGGGCACCGGGCCTCGCCCCCATCGAGGTGGCGGCGATCGACCTCGTCCGGCTGTCGATGCCGCTGGTCCGACCGTTCACGACGTCCTTCGGCCGCCAGAGCGAGCGGGATGTCCTGCTCGTGCGGGTCACGGGCGATGTCACCGCCCCGGGCAGCGGCGGATTCACCGACCCGGACAGCGGCGAGGGCAGCGGCGGCCACCGCGACGGTCAGCTGGCGGGCTGGGGCGAGTGCGTCACGCCAGCTGCGCCGGTGTACTCCGAGGAGTTCACCGACGGCGCAGCGCTCGTCCTCCGCGAGCACCTGGTCCCCGCGCTGGTGCGACCCGACCGCACCGTCGGCGCCCGTGACGTCGCCACCCGCCTCGCCCACCTGCATGGCCACCGGATGGCCCGGGCCGCCCTCGAACTCGCCGTCCTCGACGCCCAGTTGCGAGCCGCCGACCGCTCGCTCGCCCGCCACCTCGGCGCGGTCCGGGACCGGGTACCGGTCGGCGTCAGCGTCGGGATCCCGGACGGCGGCACACCCGAGCTCGTCGAGCAGGTCGCCGGCTACCTCGACGAGGGGTATCTGCGCGTCAAGGTGAAGATCCGACCGGGGTTCGATGTCGCGCCGGTCACGCGGCTGCGGGAGGTCCTCGGCCCGGACCTCGCGCTCCAGGTCGACGCGAACGCCGCCTACGACCCCGAGGACCGCCAGCATCTGGCAGCCCTCGACGCGCTCGACGAGCTGGACCTGATCCTGCTGGAGCAACCCTTCGGGGCGGCGCGCCTGCGGGCCCACGCCCAGCACGCCGTCCGCTGGCGGACCCCGGTGTGCCTGGACGAGTCGATCCACGACGCAGCCGATGCCGCCGATGCGATCGCGCTCGGGGCCTGCCACATCGTCAACATCAAGCTCGGACGGGTGGGTGGGATGGCCGAGGCCCTCAGGATCCGCGACGTCTGCCGCGCGGCCACGGTCCCGGTGTGGTGCGGCGGGATGCTGGAGACCGGGGTCGGCCGGGCCGCCAACCTCGCCCTGGCGGCCACCGATGGGTTCGACCTACCGGCGGACACCTCGGCGTCGGACAGGTACTGGCACGAGGACCTGACCGCCCCGTTCCACCTCGACGACGGGCATCTGGCCGTGCCCACCGGGCCCGGCATCGGGCGCATCCCACGACCCGACGCCCTGGAAGGCGCCGAGGTGGTGCGGCTGCTCGGCTGAGCCTGCCCACGCGGACGCTGTGGCGGCCAGGTCGCCGCGCCTAGCGCCAGGTCGCCCGCCGAGCATCAGGTCACCGCGCCGAGCATCAGGTCGCCTCGGTGACCGTCGCCACGCGCGAGCCCCTGCGCAG
>Ga0102938_10001720_pt1 | contig 16561 bp, 12 predicted proteins | sample SalPonR2_B_D2_MG_FD_84516 | JGI IMG/M metagenome (GOLD analysis project Ga0102938, IMG submission 84516) | Salt pond soil microbial communities from South San Francisco under conditions of wetland restoration - Salt Pond MetaG R2_B_D2_MG | ecosystem: Environmental > Aquatic > Marine >...
CACGATGACGCACCAGCGGACCTCGACGGGCTCCACGCCCATGCGGCGCACAACTACGCGCCCCTGCCCGTGGTGCTGGCTGACGGCGAGGGTGCGTGGGTCACCGATGTCGCCGGCCGCCGCTACCTCGACGCCCTGGCGGGCTACTCCGCGCTCAACTTCGGCCACCGTCACCCTGGCCTCATCGCCGCGGCACACGCCCAACTCGACCGGCTCACCCTGGTCAGCCGCGCCTTCGATCACGACCGGTTCGCTGCGTTCACCGGTGAGCTCGCGGCGCTGTGCGGCAAGGACGCGGTCCTGCCGATGAACACCGGTGCCGAGGCGGTGGAGACGGCCATCAAAGCCGCGCGTCGCTGGGGGCACCAGGTCAAGGGGATCGCAGACGGCACGGCGCGGATCATCGTCGCCGACGGCAACTTCCACGGGCGCACGACCACCATCGTCTCGTTCTCGACCGATCCGGACGCGCGCAGCGGGTACGGGCCGTACACCCCCGGGTTCGACGTCGTGCCCTACGGCGACCTCGACGCGCTCGCCGCAGCCATCGGTGACGACACCTGTGCGGTGCTGCTCGAACCGATCCAGGGTGAGGCCGGGGTCATCATCCCGCCCGAGGGGTACCTGCGCGGTGTCCGGCGGCTGTGCGACGAGCGAGGCGTGCTGTTCCTCGCCGACGAGATCCAGTCCGGGCTCGGCCGCACCGGCCGCACCTTCGCCTGCGACCACGAGGGTGTCGTTCCCGACGTCTGGATCCTGGGCAAGGCGCTCGGCGGTAGCATCGTGCCGTTGTCGGCGATCGTGGCCGACCGCGACGTGATGGACGTGTTCACCCCCGGCTCGCACGGCTCCACCTTCGGCGGGAACCCGCTGGCGTGCGCGGTGGGCGTCGAGGTGGTTCGGATGCTGGCGACGGGCCAGTGGCAGGAGCGCGCGGCCCGGCTCGGCGAGCGCCTGGCGGATGGCCTGGCGAGCCTGCCCGGCGGTGCGCTGTCGGGGTGGCGGGTCCGTGGTCTGTGGGCCGGGATCGACATCGCCGGTGCACGCTCCGGTCGGCAGGTGTGCGAGGCGCTGCTCGATCGTGGGGTACTCGCCAAGGACACCCACGGGTCGACGATCCGTCTGGCTCCGCCGCTGGTGATCACCGGTGAGGAGGTCGACCTGCTGGTCGCCACGCTCGCCGAGGTGCTGACTGGCTGATCACGCCGCAGGCGCTGCGCCAGCCATCAGCCGCGGACGAAGCGCTGATGCGATCGGCGGCGGCTGACAGGCGCGCGACTACGCTCGCTCGACGGACTCCCGGCAGCGTCTGCCGGTCGGGCAGGAGCGCCGGAGGCGAGGAGAGCCCCTTGGATCGCCAGCAACTCAGCCCGTTGATCGACCACACCCTGCTCACGCCAGAGGCCACCGCGCAGCAGATCGAGCAACTGTGCGATGAAGCGATCGAACATGGCTTCGCGTCGGTCTGCGTCAGCCCGAACCGTGTTGGACTCGTCGCCTCTGTGTTGGATGGTCACCCGCCGCTGGCCTGCTCGGTCATCGGCTTCCCGAGCGGGGCACACGTGCCGGCGATCAAAGCCGCAGAGGCAGCCAGGGCTGCGGCTGACGGCGCACAGGAACTGGACATGGTCATCGACCTCGGCGGCCTCATCGAGGAGGGCGCCGAGGCGGTCGCGCGTGACGTCCACGCGATACGCGGCGTCATCGACGAGGCGGTCGTGTTGAAGTCCATCATCGAGAGCGCGGTGCTGACCGACGAGCAACTCGTCGCCGCATGCGAGGCCGCCGTGGCGGCAGGCGCTGACTACGTGAAGACGAGTACCGGCTTCCATCCCGCCGGAGGGGCCTCCACGCACGCGGTCGCGTTGATGCGCGCGACGGTTGGCGACGACGTCGGGGTGAAGGCGTCCGGCGGGATCCGCAGCTACGAGGATGCGCTGGCCATGATCGAGGCTGGAGCCAGCCGGCTGGGGATGAGCGCCGGGGTAGCGGTGGTCACCGGCGGCTGACCTTGGACGCCGCCGCCGTCCTCGCGCACGGCGCTGGTGGGGCGTTCTGGCGGCCGCGCGTGGCCGGCTGCGTGCCCCGCGTTGCCCGCGTGGACGCGGTGGGGCGTTCTGGCGGCCATGGGTGGCCGGCTGCGTGCCCCGCGTGCCCCGCGTGCCCCGCGTGCCCTGCAGGCCGCCGGCTCGGCCCGCGCGCCGAGCCCGCAGGCTCCTCAGTCCGTCGGCGTGACCTCGCACACCAGATCGCCGGGCTCGACCTTCGTCCCCGCCCCGGTGGCCACCCGGGCCACCCGCCCGGCACGCGGCGCGGAGATGGTCGACTCCATCTTCATCGCCTCGATCGTGGCGACCGGGTCACCCGCCGCCACCTCGGTGCCGGGGTCGACCGACCAGGTGATGACCCCGGTGAGCGGTGCCGCGACGTGGGCGGGGTTGCCACTGTCCGCCTTCTCCACCGTCGCCACCTCGCTGGCCACGGCGTGGTCGCGGACCTCGATCGGTCGCGACTGCCCGTTGACCGTGAGCAGCACGGTGCGGAACCCGCCCTCGTCGGGTTCGGTGACGGCTTGGAGCCCGAAGTACACCCGGGTCCCGCGGCGTAGGTCGACCACGACCTCGCGCTCCTGGTCGAGTCCGTGCCAGAAGGCCTCCGTCGGCAGCCGCGACACGTCCCACCACAGCGCGTGGGCGTGCTCGAAGTCGGCCGTCGGCCCAGGGAACTGGAGCCGGTCCAGCGCACGGCGCCGTTCGGGGCCGGGCTCGTCTGGCAGGTCCTCCGGTGTCGCTGCCACGACCGGGCGGGAGGCACCCTTGGCCTCGAGCACCTTCGTGCGGAAGGGCTCGGGCCAGCCGCTGTGGGGCGTGCCGAGCTCGCCCCGCAGGAACCCGATCACGCTGTCGGGCAGGTCGAAGCGCGACGGATCCTCCTCCAGCTGGTCGATGTCCACCCCGGCGGAGACCAGGTACAGCGCCAGGTCACCGACGACCTTGGAGGTCGGGGTCACCTTGATGATCCGGCCGAACAGCTCGTCGCAGCGCGCGAAGGCCTCCTCGACCTCATCGATGCGGTTGCCCAGCCCGAGCGCCGCCGCCTGCGATCTGAGGTTCGAGAGCTGCCCGCCGGGGATCCCGTGGCGGTAGACCGTGCCCGTGGGGCTGCGCAGCCCCGATTCGAAGGGGGCGTAGAGCTTGCGGACCGCCTCCCAGTAGGGCTCCAGCGCCCACAACGGCTCGAGCTCCAGGGCGGTCTGGAGTGGTCCGCCCTGCGTGGCGGCGACGATCGCGGTCAGGCTCGGCTGACTGGTCATGCCCGACAGCGGTGCCGCCGCGCCGTCGATGGCGTCCACTCCGGCGGCGATCGCGGCGAGGTAGGTCGCCAGCTGGCCACCGGCGGTGTCGTGGGTGTGCAGGTGGACGGGAGCGTCGAACCGCTCGCGTAGCGCGGTGACCAGCGTCCGCGCGGCGGGGGCACGCAGCAGCCCGGCCATGTCCTTGATGCACAACACGTGCGCGCCGGCGTCCAGCACCCCCTCGGCGACGCCGAGGTAGTGGTCGAGGGTGAAGATGTCCTCGTGCGGATCCGTGAGATCACCGGAGTAGCACAGCGTGCCCTCGGCGACCGCGCCGGCGTCGCGGGCGGCACCGATCGCGGCACGCATCTGGTCGACGTCGTTGAGGGCGTCGAAGACCCGGAAGATGTCCAGCCCGGCGGCCGCTGCCTCCTCGACGAAGGCGTGGACCGCCCGCTCGGAGTAGGCGGTGTAGCTCAGTAGGTTCCGGCCGCGCAGGAGCATCTGCAGGTTGATGTTGGGGATCGCTTCGCGCAGCGCCTCGAGACGCTTCCAGGGGTCCTCGTGGAGGAACCGCAGCGCCACGTCGTAGGTCGCTCCGCCCCAGGCCTCCAGCGACAGCAGCTGGGGGAGCCCGTGGGCCAGGTGGGGGGCTGCGGCCAGCATGTCGAAGGTGCGCATCCGGGTGGCCAGCAGCGACTGGTGTGCGTCCCGCAGCGTGGTGTCGGTCACCGCCACCTGCTCGCTCTCGCGCAACCACCGGGCGAAGCCGTCAGGGCCGAGCTCCTGCAGGCGATCCCTGCTGCCCGCCGGGAGCGGGGTCGAGGTGTCCAGATCCGGCAACTTGGTCGCCGGTGGGGGCAGCTGTGGCGGGGGGCCGTAGTCGCGGTTGACCGTGCGTTCGGCGAGGAAGGTCGCGAGCCGCTGCGACCGGTTCGTCCCGGCCGAAGCCTGCAGCAGGTGGGGACGATCGTCGATGAAGGAGGTCGACAGCTCGCCGGCCGCCAGTGCGGGCTCGCTGAGCAGGCCCTGGAGGAAGCGCATGTTGGTGCGGACACCGCGGACCCGGAACTCGGCCAGGGCACGCTGGGCGCGTCGGATCGCGGTGTCGAAGTCGGCGCCGCGAGCGGTGAGCTTGACCAGCATGGAATCGAAGAAGGGGCTGATCTCCCCCCCGACGTAGGCGCTGCCCGCGTCGAGGCGGATGCCCGCTCCGCCGGGGGAGCGGTAGGTGGAGAGCCTTCCGGTGTCGGGTCGGAAACCGTGCTCCGGATCCTCGGTGGTGATCCGTGCCTGGAGCGCTGCGCCGCGGACCTGGATGGTCTCCTGGCTGAGACCGAGGTCGTCCAGGGTCGCGCCGGCGGCGATCCGCAGCTGCGAGGCGACGAGGTCGACGGAGGTGACCTCCTCGGTGACCGTGTGCTCGACCTGGATACGCGGGTTCATCTCGATGAACACCGCGCGGGCGTCCGGCTCTGTCGCCCGCTCGACGAGGAACTCCACGGTGCCGACGTTGCGGTAGTCCACCGCGCGCGCGAAGGCCACGGCGTCGGCGCACAACCGCGCCCGTAGTGCCGCCGGGAGGTTCGGCGCCGGGGCGAGCTCCAGCACCTTCTGGTGGCGGCGCTGCAGGGAGCAGTCTCGCTCGAACAGGTGCACCACCTCGCCGTTCGCATCGGCGAGCACCTGCACCTCGATGTGACGGGGGCGGGTCATGGCCTGCTCGAGGAAGACGCTCGGATCACCGAACGCGCCCTCGGCCTCGCGCATGGCGGTCTCCACGGCGGCGATGAGGTCGGCCGGGTCCTCGACCCTGCGCATCCCCCGACCACCACCGCCGGCGGCAGCCTTGACGAAGACCGGGAAGCCGATCCGCTCCGCGTGCTCGACCGCCTCGAGTGGTGCGGTCAGCAGCGGGGAAGCAGCCAGGACCGGGATACCGGCCTGTTCGGCGATGTCGCGGGCGCTGGTCTTGCTGCCGGTCAGCTCGAGCACGTCGGCGGAGGGGCCGACGAAGGACAATCCCGCCGCGGCGACCGCTCGCGACAGGGCCGGCGACTCCGACAGGAAGCCGTAGCCGGGGTAGACGGCGTCCGCGCCGGCACGCACCGCGGTGGTGACGATCGCGTCGACGTCGAGGTAGGCGCGTACGGGGTGTCCGGGTTCGCCGATCTCGTAGGCTTCGTCGGCCTTGATGCGGTGCAGGGAGTCGCGATCCTCCCGAGCGTGCACGGCGATCGTACGGATGCCGAGTTCGGTCGCGGCCCGGAACGCCCGGATCGCGATCTCCCCACGGTTGGCTACGAGGACCGATCGCACGTTCGTCCTTCCTCAACGCTCGATGTGCCTTGGGCGGTGGGTTGGACGCAGCTGCAACGTCCGTGACGTACGGCAGCGATGCTAGGCATCGGTGGCGCGCCCCGCCCGGGTTCTTGGTGGGCTCGTGCGGGTCGTTCTCGGGTTCGCTGGTGGCGGCCGCCCACGTCACCACCGCGGTCGTCGCCGGTGGTCACCGCGGTCGTCGTTCCGGTCGCCGCCCACTCGTCGGTCGACATCGCGGTCGACGGGACACCCAGACTCATCGCCACGGCCACCGGTGGGGACCCATCGGCCACGGGGCCGTCGTCGGGGAGGGGGTCATCGTGCGTTCACGCCTGCGGGTCCTGCATGTCGATGACGACCCGGAGACACTGACCCTGGTGCGGATGATCCTCGACGGGGAGCCGGACCTCGAGGTCGTGTCGTGCAGTGGCGCGGTGGAGGCGCTGCACGTGGTCACCACCACCTCGGTCGATCTGCTGCTGCTCGATGTCATGATGCCGGGGACCGATGGTCCGGGCCTGTTGGCCGAGCTACGGACCCGACCTGGGCTCGACCGGCTGCCCGCCCTCTTCGTCACTGCCAAGACGCATCCCCGGGACCTGGAGGCGTTGGCACAGACATCCGCCACGGGGATCGTCAGGAAGCCCTTCGAGGCCAGCGCGCTCATCGCGGCCGTGCGGCGCTCAGCGGTGGCGACAGCGATCTGACTCGGTGGGGCCGAGGTGGCCGTTCGGGGTCGTCGCTACGATCGTGGCCCGCGAACCTCCGCGCGCCAGGCCAGGCAGACGCAGGTTCCGCTCCCCGGCGGTGCGTGTCGCGCTCCGCCATCGCCCACGGTCGGGTGTCCGCTGACCGGACCGCCCGCCGCCGACCGAGCGAGCACCCCGATGCCACGTGTCGCCGTCGATGTCCTGCTCAAGCGCGAGATCCTGGATCCTCAAGGTCGAGCCGTCCAGGAAGCGCTGCCCGGTCTCGGGTACGAATCCGTCAGCGAGGTGCGTGTCGGCAAGCACCTCGAGTTCGTGATCGATGCGCCGGACGACGAGGTCGCCTCCCGCGTCGAGACGATGTGTGAAGGGTTCCTGACCAACCCCGTGATCGAGTCCTACCGCTGGCGCGTCATCGGGGACGCCGAGCGGGCCGACGCCTGAGGCGCCTCCGTGACCTCGCACACCCCCGACCGGGAAGAGGGTGGCCAGCCGCCCTCTGGCCTCCCGCCGTTGCGCGACGACGGGTTGCCCACCCTGGCCACGGGCGAGCCCGTCCTGCAGCGCTGGTTCGTCATCGCCCTGTTGCTCCTGGTCCCGCTCGCGGTCGCCGTCACCGTGTGGGCCTTCCTCGCCATAGACCGGGAGCCGCTGTCCGCGGCTGAGCGACGTCCGGCGGGCGGTTCCGAGGTCACGATCGCCCGCGGCGACGCCATGCTGTCCGAGACGCGCGACGCCGAGCCAGGTCCCGGCTGCTCACAGGCGATCCGCATCGTCGGTGACCCCGGCTCGCAGACGACGGCCCGTGCTGCCCTGGAGACGCTCTGTGGGCTGATCGACAGCGGCGACTTCCCCCTGCTACGGGAAGGTTTGGTGACCTGGATCGCGGGCGGGGGTCAGCTGCGGATCGCCACCTTCGAGCTGTCCGGCGTCGAGTCCTCCGCTCGGGTCGAGGAGGGGCGCCTGATCGTGGAACTGAACGCGAAGTTCCAGTTCCAGGACGCTCGTCGCGCCGCACCGGCCCTGGCGCACCAACTGGCTCTGCTCACCGACGCCGGCTGGCCCGGCGCACCGGTCGGGGTCACCACCGAGCTCCGCGCGGCAGAGCTGCAACAACGAGCCTGCGCGGTGCTCGAGTTCGGTGAGGACCTGCCGCGGGGTTGTCGTGATGCTGCTGAACTGCTCGCCGCGGACGACCCCGTCGCCGACCTGTTGGCCGTGGGGTTCCGCGATGACCGCTGAGCCGCGATCCGGCGGGCGTAGGGGAGCCGCTCGGGACCCGCACCTGGAACGCGCGGTGCCGCTCGAACGCCTCCAGCGTCGCACGGTGCGGGTGCTGGTGATCAGCCAGGTGCTCGGCGGTGTCGGCGTCGGGTCGGGTGTGGCGGTGGTCGGGCTGCTGGCGTACGAGCTGTCGGGGACGGCGTCGTTGTCGGGGGTATCGGCGACCGCCTCGACCCTCGGGGCTGCGCTCGCCGCGATCGTCATCGCGCGGCTGTCGGTGTCACGTGGACGGCGGCCTGGGCTCGTGACCGGCTACCTCGTCGGTGCAGGCGGTGCGGCGGTCGCGATCGTGGCGGCCGTCCTCGGGGTCTTCTGGCTCCACGTGGTCGCCTCCGCCGCGTTCGGCTGGGCGAGCGCCTCCAACCTGCAGGCGCGGTACGCGGCCGCCGACCTGGCGCTGCCCGCCAACCGGGCTCGGTCGTTGTCGACCATCGTCTGGGCGACCACGGTCGGCGCCGTGTTGGGCCCGAACCTGACCGGGCCGGGGGAGTCGTTCGCTGCCACGCTGGCGCTGCCATCGCTGGCAGGTGCCTACCTGTTCTCCCTGGCCTCGTTCCTCGCTGCGGCCGCCGTGCAGTTCGCCTTCCTGCGACCCGATCCGCTCCACGTCGTCAGGGAGTACGCGGCAGTACCGGCGGTCGCGACGACCGGCTGGGATGCGATCCGTGCCGCGCTCGTGACGATCCGTTCGATCCCCGAGGCAACGGTGGCGGTGCTGGCCATCACGGCCGCCCACGCGGTCATGGTCGGCATCATGGTGATGACCCCCGTGCACATGGAGCGCTACGGGGCCGCGCTCGACCTCGTGGGGCTGACGATCAGCCTCCACATCGCCGGCATGTACGCGCTCAGCCCCGTGATGGGCAGCCTGGCCGACCGCTTCGGTCCGCGGAAGGTGGTGCTGCTCGGTTTGGTCCAGCTGGCGATCGCAGCGCTGCTGGCAGCGACGGGTGATCCCACCGGGTCCGTGTGGTTCCAGGGTGGGCTGATCCTGCTCGGTACCGGCTGGTCGTCCTGCCTGATCGCCGGCTCGGCCTGGCTGACCGACGCGGTCCCTGTGGCGGACCGACCAGGGGTGCAGGGCACCAGCGATCTGGCCATGAACCTGGCGGGCGGGGTCGGTGGGACGCTGGCCGGCATCGTGCTCGCGACGGCCGGCTACCCCGCTCTGGCCTTCGGCGCCCTGGTCCTGCTGGTGCCGGCGGCGCTCGGTGCGTGGCGGCTGGATGGCAGGTCCGGTCGCTCGACGTCGGGGGTGGCTCCCGGACGCTGACCGCGACGTGCTCCCGGGCGCGGCAGCGGGCCCGGTGGCGGCGGGACCCGGTGGCTGCGGGAACCGGTGCAGGCGGGAGATCGCGATCCAGGGGGGAGATCGCAACGGGGTGACCATCGCTGTGACGATCGGTTGCGATCGCCGCCTCCCCACGTCCCATCGGAGCGAGCGCGTCCGGAGCGAGCGCGTCGCCGGGATCCGGGCCGACCGCGGCCGCTACGCTCCGAGCCGCTGAGGGACCGGTGGGCGTCTGCTGCTCACGGGTCGGGCGGTCGGATGCTCACAGGTCGGAGGGAACTAGTGCGGATCGGTGTCGTCACCTTCCCGGGTTCGCTCGATGACCACGATGCACGCCGTGCCGTGGAACTGTGCGGTGGCGACACCGTTGCGCTCTGGCACGCTGAGGGAACCGTCGCCGACGTGGATGCTGTCGTCCTGCCCGGCGGGTTCTCGCACGGTGACTACCTGCGGTGTGGCGCGATCGCCCACCGGGCGCCGGTGATGGAAGCGGTCGCGGCCTTCGCGCGCGAGGGCGGGCCGGTGCTCGGGATCTGCAACGGGTTCCAGGTGCTGTGCGAGGCGGGACTGCTGCCCGGTGCGCTGACCCGCAACGCCAACCTGCGGTTCGTGTGCAAGGACGTCCCGCTCACCGTCGAAGCTGCCGACACGGCCTGGACCGGGCAGTACGCCCCGGGGCAGACGATCGTGATCCCAGCGAAGCACGGGGAAGGTCGCTACGTGGCCGAACCGGCGGTCCTGGACCGACTCGAGGAGGAGGGCCGGGTAGTGGTCCGCTACGCCTACGGCTCCAACCCCAACGGCTCCGAACGCGACATCGCCGGCGTCACCAACCCGGGGCGCAACGTCGTCGGACTCATGCCGCATCCGGAGCATGCGGTCGATCCCGGACTGATCGGCGGTTCGGACGGCCGAGGCTTCTTCGACAGCGTCCTCGCCGGCCTGCCCGTGTGATGACGGCCCGGGCCACCCTGGAACCGGTGCCACGACGGCCCGGGCCAACCTGGGGCAGACGCCGGGTCGGGTCAGTTGCCCTGCAGCAGCTGCTGGAACGGATCGTCTTCCGCACGACGCCGCCGGTCCATCCGGAGCCAGGCGAACAGCGCGAGGTGCGCGAGGATGCCCGCGCCGAGCACCCCGGCGGGGAACCATTGGCCCTGGAAGGTCAGCAGGATGGCCGCCACCGCGGCGAAGGCGACGAGCACGGCACGCAAGGTGTTGAGGGCGTCCACGACGGTCCTGACGGATGGGGTGGAGGTGCGTCGGTACGAGGGTACCTCTTCGGTCCGAGGTCGGGACCTTCGGCCCTGCCTCCTGGGTTCCGCTGGACGCCTAGGGTCTTTGCGCCGTCGGCCCTCTGGGCCTCGCGGCGCCGGCATCATCGACCTCCCTGCGCAGGCCGCGCTCACGGATGGGCATCGTCACCCGGTCACGTAGGCTTCGCACGGCCGGTCTCCCGGCCCGATCCGTGACCGCCGACGACCAGGCGCGCTCAAGTGTCCGAACCCACCACCTCGCCGTTCCCGCCCGCGGAGACCGTGACGCCCGAGCGTGCGCGGGAGCTCGGCTACGAGCTGGGGCTGCGCGGCGACGAGTACGACGACCTCGTGGGGATCCTCGGCCGGGTCCCCACGGTCGCCGAGCTCGGGATGTACTCGGTGATGTGGTCGGAGCACTGCTCGTACAAGTCGTCGAAGCTCCACCTCCGCGGCCTCGCCCATGACGAGCCATGGGTGATCGCCGGGCCAGGGGAGAACGCCGGGGTCGTCGATGTCGGTGACGGGATCGCGGTCGCGTTCAAGATCGAGTCCCACAACCACCCGTCCTATGTGGAGCCCTTCCAGGGTGCGGCGACCGGCGTCGGCGGGATCCTGCGGGACATCTTCACCATGGGCGCCCGCCCGATCGCGGTCATGGATCCCCTGCGCTTCGGCGACCCCGGCGGCTGGACCGACGGCGCAGGTGTCGAGCACCCGGCGGATCCGCTGCAACGCCACCTCGTCGACGGGGTCGTGCGTGGGGTCGGTCACTACGGCAACTGTGTCGGTGTGCCCAACATCGGTGGCGAGGTGGTGTTCGACGGCACCTACGCCGGCAACCCGCTCGTCAACGTGCTCGCGATCGGCGTGATGGACCGCGAGCGGCTGCAGCTCGCCAAGGCCGAGGCCCCCGGCCACCTCGCCGTCCTGCTGGGGTCCGCCACGGGACGCGACGGCATCGGCGGCGCCAGCGTGCTGGCGAGCCAGGAGTTCGACGCCGGACTCGACGCCAAGCGACCCAACGTCCAGGTCGGCGACCCCTTCGCGGAGAAGCTGCTGATCGAGTGCTGCCTGGAGCTGTACGAGCGGGACCTGGTCTCCGGGATACAGGACATGGGTGCCGCTGGCATCGCCTGCTCGACCTCGGAACTGGCCTCCGCCGCGGCGCTGGGGATGGACGTCGACCTCGACCAGGTGCTGTTGCGGGAGCCGTCGATGGAGTCCTGGGAGATCCTGTGTTCGGAGTCCCAGGAGCGCATGCTGGCCCTGGTCGCCCCCGAGCAACTCGAGGAGGTCCAGCAGGTCGCCCACCGCTGGGGGGTCCCGGTCGCGGTGATCGGGGAGGTCGTCGAGGGGGATGCGCTGCGACTGAGCCGCAACGGGGAGCTGATCGCCGACCTGCCGGCCCGGTCCCTGGCCGATGAGGGACCCGTCTACGACCGGCCACGGCAGCGTCCCGCCTGGCTGGACGACTACGCCGAGGTGGCTGCCGAGACCCTGGACGCCACGCTGGTCGGCGGCACGCTGCAGACCGCGGACGGTCGTCCCGGACGGTCGCTGGACGAGGCGGCGCTGGCGTTCCTGTCCTCACCGAACGTGGCCTCCAAGCGCTGGATGTACGAGCAGTACGACCAGCACGTGCTGTCGGGCACGGTGCTCGGGCCGGGGATGGGCGACGCCGGGGTGGTCCGGCTGCCGGACAGCCGACGCGCGGTCGCGTGTTCGACGGACGGCAACGGCCGCTGGTGCGAGCTGGATCCGGTCCAGGGCACGATCCGGGTGGTGGCCGAAGCGTTCCGTAACGTCGCCTGCACCGGTGCCCGACCGCTCGCGACCACGAACAACCTCAACTTCGGCAACCCCGAGCGCCCGGAGATCATGTGGCAGCTGGCGTCCTCGATCGAGGCGCTCGGTGCCGCATGCCGCCAGCTCGGCGTTCCGGTGACCGGCGGCAACGTCTCCCTCTACAACGAGACGCAGGGACAGGCGATCCACCCGACCCCGGTCATCGGGATCCTCGGGGTGCTGGCGGACGCCGAGGACGCGCTGGGGCTCGCCTTCGAGGACGAGGGCGACCTGGTGTTCCTGATGGGTGCACCGACCGAGCCCGGCCTGGCCGGCTCCGAGCTGCAGCGGTGGCTCGGCGCGCCGCTGGGCGGGATGATGGCGCCGGCTGATCTGGAACTGGAGGCCGCGATCTCCGAGGTGCTCCAGGAAGCGGCCCGGGAGCAGCTGGTCACCGCGGCGCACGATATCGGCAGCGGTGGCCTGCTGGTCGCCCTCGCGGAGTCCTGCGTCGGCGGGGACATCGGGGTGGAGGTCGCGTTGGAGGGCGAGCTGGCTCGGCTCTCCGCGACCCAGCAGCTGTTCAGCGAGTCGCCCGGCCGCGTGATCGTGACCGTGGCGTCGGCGCACGTGCGGACCTTCGCGGGACTCTGCGCGGACGCGGCGGTTCCGCTCACCGACATCGGGACCGTGGGCGGCGAGCGGCTGACGATCCGGGGGCTGGTGGACCTCGAACTCGACGAGCTGCGGGATGCCCTCGGCGGCGGCCTCGCTGACCTCCTGGACGGCTGACGCATGGCGGCGCAGACACCTCCGCCCGACCGCGCCACGACCGGACCGCGCGGCGCACGCCCGGCGACCGCCCGGGTCGGGATGGTCGGCGGCGGCCAGCTGGCGAGGATGACCCACGCGGCGGCCATCGACCTCGGCATCGATCTCCACGTGCTGGCCGTGGAGCCCGACGAGCCCGCGTCGCTGGCGGGGGCCATCACCCGGCTCGGATCGCCCGACGACCTGGATGCGTTGCGCGCCTTCGCCATCGAGGTCGACGTGGTCACGCTGGATCACGAGCTGGTCTCCGACGAGGGGCTGGCTGCCCTGGCCGCCTCGGGGCATCCGGTTCGCCCGGGTGCCGCTGCGCTGCTGTACGCCAAGGACAAGCTCCACGCCCGCACGGAGCTCGCCGGGCTCGGTCTGCCGGTCCCGGCGTTCGCCCCCGTGGCCGACGCCGACGACGTGGCGGTCTTCGCCGCCGAGCACGGCTGGCCGGTGGTCTGCAAAGCGGTCCGGGGCGGGTACGACGGCCGTGGCGTCGAGGTGGTCGGCGACCGCGCCGCTGCCGCGGACGTGCTGGCGCGCGGGGGTCGGTGGATGGTCGAGGCCCACGTCGACATCGCCGTGGAGGTGGCGGTCGTCACCGCCCGGCGTCCCGGGGGTCAGCACGTCACCTACCCCGTCGTGGAGACCGTGCAGCAGGACGGGCAGCTGGTCGAGCTGCTCCAGCCCGCCCGTATCGCACCGGGTGTCGCCGAGCAGGCGATCGGGCTCGGGACCCGGGTCGCTGAGGTCGTGGGCGGCGTCGGCATCGTCGCTGTCGAGCTGTTCGTCGGCACCGATGGCGCGATCACGATCAACGAGCTCGCGCTGCGCCCCCACAACTCCGGGCACGCCACGATCGAAGCGGCCACCACCTCGCAGTTCCACAACCACCTGCGCGCTGTGCTGGACTGGCCACTGGGCGACACGGGCCTGCGTGCCCCCGCGGCGGCGCTGGTGAACCTGCTCGGTCCACAGGGTCCGGACCGGATCGCCGAGCGACTGCCAGCCGCCCTGGAGGTCACCGACGCGGCCATCCACCTCTACGGCAAGGCGTCACGTCCCGGGCGCAAGATCGGCCACGTCACGGTGCTCGGTGACGACGCCGAGGTGGCACTCTCCCACGCCCGACAGGTCGCGGACGTGCTGGTGGGTCCCTGACCGCGAGCGAGGAGGAACCAGGCATGGTCGAGGCAGCGACCGAGGAGGCACCCGGAGGCTCCCCCGACGGCGGTAGCCGTGGGGACGGGGCTGGCCCCCGCGTCGGGGTGGTGATGGGCAGTGACTCGGACCTGGCCACGATGGAGGCGGCGGTCGAGGCGCTGGAGCGCTTCGAGGTCGCCCACGAGGTGCACGTGGTCTCCGCCCACCGCGATGCCGCCCGGATGTTGGCCTACGGGCAGGAGGCGGCCGGCCGCGGGCTCCAGGTGCTGATCGCCGGTGCCGGTGGGGCCGCCCACCTGCCTGGCATGCTGGCCTCGGTGACCTCGCTGCCGGTGATCGGGGTGCCGGTCCCGCTGCGCCACCTCGACGGCCTGGACTCCCTGCTGTCGATCGTGCAGATGCCCTCGGGTATCCCGGTCGCCACGGTCGCGGTGGGCGGTGCGCACAACGCGGGTCTGCTCGCGGTGCGGATGCTCGCGATCGGGGATGCCGAGCTCAGCGCCGCCCTCGACGCCCACCGCGAGGAGCTGCGCGAGGCCTCCCGGGAGAAGGACGAGCGGGTGCAGCACCAGCTCGCTGGCAAGGCGGCCGGGTTCGGCTTCTCGGCGTGACCGGCCAGCAGCCGGGACCGTGGCAGGATGCCGCCAGGTGCGCAGCCGCGCGCACTGCTGCCGCGCTCGTCCGGTGCCGGGAGCGTGCCGGCTACCCTTGGCGACGCATCGCTGCTGTCCGATAGGTGCCGTGGCGGGCGCCCTCTGCGAGGTCCCTCCGTGCTGCCCGAGCCGACCCCCGCCCACGATGCGGCCGCCACCGGCGCCGCGTCCTCCGTGCCGAGCGCCCCACCCCTCGGTCCAGCCGGCGCACCCGTCGGCGGCGACGACCTCGACAGCCCGAAGGACGAGTGCGGGGTCATCGGTATCTACGCCCCCGGTGAGGACGTCGCCCGTCTGACCTACTTCGGTCTGTACGCGTTGCAGCACCGTGGCCAGGAGTCCGCTGGTATCGCCGCCTCCAGTGGCCGGCGCATCGTGGTGCACAAGGACATGGGGCTGGTGAACCAGGTCTTCACCGACACCTCCCTGGCCGCGCTGGAGGGGCACCTCTCCGTCGGCCACTGCCGGTACTCGACCACCGGTGCGTCGTCCTGGGTGAACGCCCAACCCCAGTACCGCGAGACGCCCATCGGTGGGGGGTTGGCGCTCGGGCACAACGGCAACCTCGTCAACACCGCCGAGCTCGCCCGGGAGTTGGACCTGCCGTCCGCCAACGACTCGGAGGTGATGGCGGCGCTGCTCGCGCGGGAGGTGGACGTCAGCCTCGAGGAGGCGATCGTCCGTACGGCGCCGCGGCTCGAGGGTGCCTTCTCCGTGGTCCTGATGGACGAGGAGCGGCTCCACGCCTTCCGTGACGCCAACGGCGTCCGGCCCCTGCAGATCGGCCGACTGCCGACCGGTGGGTGGGTGGTCGCCTCGGAGACCGCGGCGCTGGACATCGTCGGTGCCGTCTACGTGCGGGACGTCTCGCCGGGTGAGGTGATCACCATCGACGGCAACGGGCTGCACAGCCAGCGTTTCGCGCCGCCGAACCCCACCTTCTGCCTGTTCGAGTGGGTCTACCTCGCCCGGCCGGACCACCGGCAGGACGGCGGCAGCGTCCTCTACGCCCGCCGGTCGATGGGGCGGCAACTCGCCCGTGAAGCTCCTATCGACGCCGACATCGTGATCCCGGTGCCAGAAGCGGGGCGCGACGCCGCTGCCGGGTACGCGGCCGAGAGCGGGTTGCCGTTCGCCGACGGGCTGGTCAAGAACCGCTACGTCGGCCGCACCTTCATCCAGCCCACCCAGTCGCTGCGACAGCTCGGGATCAAGCTGAAGCTGTCCCCGGTCAGGGAGATCGTCGAGGGTCGCCGGCTGGTGGTGGTGGACGACTCGATCGTGCGGGGCAACACGGCCCGGCAACTGGTCGCGATGCTGCGTGAGGCGGGGGCGGCCGAGGTGCACCTGCGCATCACCTCGCCCCCGATCGCACATCCCTGCTACTACGGCATCGACATGGCGACGCGCGCCGAACTGGTCGGGGCCGACCTCGAGGTGGAAGAGATCCGGGACTTCATCGGTTGTGACTCGTTGCACTACATCTCGTTGAACGGCCTGATCGCCTCGACCCCTCACCAGCGGGAGAAGCTTTGCACCGCCTGCTTCACCGGCGAGTACCCGATCCCCGTCCCCGGGGAGCACGAGCAGCTCGCCCAGATCAAGTTCGAGTTCCCCGAGACCGTGTGATCGGGGTGGTCGCTGCGGCCCTGGTGCTCCTCGGCTGCGCCGGTAGCGGTGACGGCCCTGACGCCGAGGTGGCCGCTGCGCCCGACGCCGAGGTGGTCGACGCCCCCGACGCCGAGGTGGTCGACGCCCCCGACCCACGCGAGTGGGCAGAGGTCCTGGCTGCCGCCGACGGTGCCATCCTCGACCTGCACATGTGGGGCGGGTCCACCGAGATCAACGCCTTCGTGGACGGTGTCTACGGGCCGGCGCTGGCGGAGCTCGGTATCACCCTCAACCGCGTGCCGCTCGCCGATACCGCCGACGCCGTCAACGCGGTGCTGGGTGAGCTGGAGGCCGGGCGGGCCGACCTCGGCGCC
>Ga0102938_10001722_pt1 | contig 16553 bp, 6 predicted proteins | sample SalPonR2_B_D2_MG_FD_84516 | JGI IMG/M metagenome (GOLD analysis project Ga0102938, IMG submission 84516) | Salt pond soil microbial communities from South San Francisco under conditions of wetland restoration - Salt Pond MetaG R2_B_D2_MG | ecosystem: Environmental > Aquatic > Marine > Intertidal...
ATATTTTATTGTGTTTGTGGCTATCTCGGAAAGAAATATTCCTAAAGGTAAAAGAGGTCTCGTGTGAATGCTCACATCTTCAATGTTACTGACTATAGCCACCTCTTGACCTAATATTTCGTGAATGTACACGTTCGCCTTAATTTGTTTAACTTCTCCGTACTGGTGGAGTTTCTCATGTACCAATAGAACAGTAACAATCCTGTGTTTTAGATCGCTTAGATCATCATCAATTTCCGAATCCTTTAAGCTGATAAGAGAGGAAACTATGGCAAGGTTGTTTATTACCCTATGGTTGAGTTCTTTCATGAAGAAGACTTTTTCTTTAAGTGCTTCCCGAAGCTTCACTCAGCTCATCTGCTAATTCATTAACTTCATCATCTTTCACACAGCGGTGGGTAGTCAGACAGCCAAGACAGGCATCACAGGTTTCAAGGGCCAAATCAGTAAGAGCAAAGATTTTATATTCTTCTACTGTGTGTTCTAAGACATATCGGAGGGTACCTTCCTCAATACTTCTCTCTGAGGATACTGATTTGCAGGTAACAGTAAAAGAGATGATCGATGCATGTCTGCGCTGCGCAGAAAACTATGGGGTGGTGGAGAAACTTAAAAATCTGGGCATAAAGGTAAAACTCATGGGAGAGTCGCTCAGCAATTACCTTAAGGAAGATTGCAAGGCCATCACGTTCTAAGATAGTACTTGGAATAAGTGCAAGCGGGAGGTCCGGTTACTCCTCGATATGAGATCTATCGGAAAATAGCTCTCTATACACAGGATAAAGACCGTAATGTGATCGAAAGATATACACCCACGACTCCAGAACTCATTGCGCGAAACGAAATACACAGCATACAGTGTAAAACGTACGTCAGAGACGTCTGTGTGGGAGCAAACAAATTCCATGTATACGCCGTAAAGCAGACGTTCACATTTACCAAAGCCATGAGTATCTAATTTTGATTGATATGTTTGAATCCTGCTTACATGTTCTTGCCCGGAAGGATTACCTTTTCAGCTGTTATTTATGGGCAGAAACTGTCACAATCCCAGTCTTCACAGTCAGTAAAGCCATCCTGGTCGTTGTCGATACCATCGGAGCATTTATCAGCTGTATTTTCCTCCTCAGGGTCCTCCTCAGGGCAGAAACTGTCACAATCCCAGTCTTCACAGTCAGTAAAGCCATCCTGATCGTTGTCGATACCATCGGAACATTTATCAGCTGTATTTTCCTCCTCAGGGTCCTCCTCAGGGTCCTCCTCAGGGCAGAAACTGTCACAATCCCAGTCTTCACAGTCAGTAAAGCCATCCTGGTCGTTGTCGATACCATCGGAGCAAGTCTCCTTGGTGTTTTCGTATTCAGATGTCGAGTTACCCCCCGAATCACAGCCGATAAGAGCACCTGTTGTAATAAAGCTGAGCATGGATACGATGATTGCCGTCAAAAGAAAAATTCTTTTTACACTCACCTTTCTTACCTCCGTACAGAAATACTACTTTCATTATATCACAAATCAGTATAATGGATGATAATTTTCTCATTAAAACTGCCAACTGCCTTTTCCCAAAGTGCCTGAAAATATTTTGCTTGAAAATAATTAAAACTATCGGCTTAACGACAATTATCTTTATATGCTTCCGAGACTAAAGAAGAGCCAGTAACCAATACTCCCCAAGAGGAAGGGACTCACATTTATGCCGCTTGGCAGACGGTTGAAGTAGTAGAGTTTTTGGATGAGGCCGGAAATCCTTGGGATGTATTCGACCTTGGATGTGGTTTTCCTCTCCCTTCCGATAGTGATGGTTCACGATTACTTGTTGGATTTGTGTCTATGGTTCCTCTCTCGGTAGATAAGAGGGTGACAAAGAATATATTTTACTATCAAGCAGTTTTTTCTGCCTGAAAGAAAAATGAAGGCATATCCCGTTAGTAGCAGGTTAACGGGTGCTCTTAATTATGTAGGCCCATCGTATATTAGCGAAAAGAAAAGTGATTTGACATATAAAATAACTTACTCTACAGTAGAATGTAAAATTCAGCAAAACGGATCGGGTTCTTTCGTAACCTTTTATCGAGCCAAAGTTGCCGGTACTTATTATGATACAGCTGATCATGCCACCGAAGATTTTGACGAGTACTATTATTTTGATTACACCAACCCAAGGAAATCTCTTGAAATAAGCTATGGCAACCTGGAATACTTGTACAAGGTGATGATGACGAGATTTATTCTTAACAACATACTTTATGCCGGAGAGGAGCTGAAAGAAACGAACACCTCAAAAGCTACTCGGTATCTTGAGGATATCTCCTTTATTCAAACCGCAGCGGAAGAAGCCTCTTTGCTCATGGATACGGAGCATAATACCCATCAGGAATTGATACAAAACGATTTTTCCAGTATTTATGACGACAACAGTACTCGTTCGGATGTTGTAATAGATTCATTTTCGTATCAGAAGTACAGTTTCGATGCCGAAGATTGGGTCAGCCTGACTCCCGAGGAACTCTCAAACCTAGGAGACCTTGTCGAGGAATCCTTTACCGAGAGTTACCTGGAGTATCTTGGAATGTACATGTCGGAGTTGTTTGCTCTAGAGGTTGATCTTCGCTCATATAAAAGCGAGTAGGTGCTTACGTAAAGGATTATTCCTCCAAAACTATATAAACTGATATAGTAGTTCCATTGGCAGTATTTATGCTCATTTCTCCATCAAATTGGCGGACGTATCCGTCTACAAGAGTAAGGCCGAACCCATAGGATTTGTTCTCCACAATCTCATCCGGAAAGCCATTTCCATCGTCGGATACCTCTATATAAAGTTGGTTCATCTCAGTCTTGTGAATTGATACGTTTATGGAGCCCTTGTCTTTCTGTTCGAAACCGTATTTGATTGAATTGGTGATGAGTTCGGTTATTATAATACCGATGGGAAGAGACTGTGTAGAGGAAACTTCTATATCTTCAATGGAGGTATCAAATATAATTGATTGCCTATAAGCATAGGCATTTTGTATGTCGCTGATGAGGTGTTTTAAGAAAGGAGCAATATGAATAGTACCAACATATTCACCGGTATAAAGTGTTTGATAAATATTTTGCATGAGTCGAATTTTATTTTGTATCTCTTCAAGGATTTCTTTCACTCTCTGATTATCACTATCCCTGCTGCGCAATGATATAATTGCGTAGATAGTGTTCATGTGATTTTTTATACGGTGATGAACCTCTCTAAGTAATTGTTCTTTTTCCTGAAGTAACTTTTCAACTTCATTTTCTTTCTGCTTCAGGGCACTAATATCAGTAAATGTTCTAATACTCCCTTTATTCTCAGAATTGACGATTATGGGTGTTCCGGATACTATTACGTTTTTGGGAGTACCCTCCTTTGTGTATCGAATGGTTTCGCTCGCAGAGATAAAATTTCCTGTTTGTTGTTGGGTTGAAATGTCATTAGCGGTAATTAATTCATCAAGTTTACACCCAACCACATCTTCTTTTGCATATCCAAAAAGACTTTCCGCACTTTTATTCCATTCTTCTATGTTGTTATTATTATCTAGGGTAATTATTGCACTGGGAGTGGAATGGAGGACCGATTCTACATAATGTTTTCTCTCTTCATTCAACAACTCAAAATTTTTCCTTTCGGTGATATCTCTGGAGCTAAAGAGTAGTTCTTTTATCTCTCCGTCTTCTCCGAGGAGTTTTTTTCCTAAAGCCTCTATCCATATATAACTGCCGTCGGCACAGCGATACTGTAATTCTTCCTTATGCGAAGTTTCATTACTATTTATCCATTCTGATAAAGAAGCTTCTATCCGAGTAAAATCTTCGGGATGAACAAATCTGAGTACACTTTTATTTAATAAATAATTGGTATCATATCCTAAAAAGTTGTAAGAGTTGCTCACGAATTTAAAAGCACCATTTTTATCTGTTAAAGCAACCAAGTCAAACATATTTTCAGTGATGTTTTGCAGGAGTTTTTTCTTTTCTTTTAACTCCTCTTCGACCTTCTTACGTCTAATTACTTCGCCGGTAATACCCGCAAATGCCAGAATTTCTTCTCTGTCGGGAGCTTCCTCACCGGGCTTGCCTGCAATGACTGCTGCCCCTGTTATTTTATCTTTGTTAATAAAGACTACCGGCATAAACCACTCTAGGTGTAATCCTTTTTCGATTAATTTCGCGATGTTTTCCGGTATTGTACCAAAAGAGACCTCATGAAGACTTTGCAGATTACCAACCTGTACTTTTCTCATCATCTTGTAGTGTTCTTCATTGACCTGTGATCTGTGACCGATTACCTTTTCCCCGAGCTTTTTTATGACCCATGAGTTGACTTTATCCGACAACGAAGTGGATTTTACTACCATATGCGAAGTGTTTTCATCGTACTCGGTCACCCATGATGTGCTGATTTTGAAAATATCCTTGAGTTTTTTTACAATATAGGGGTACAACTCATCGTACTTTAGATAGCTGAGTTCTATTGAATATTGGTTTATTTTTTGGAGCGTAGCATTACTTTTTTTTAATAGCTCTTTGGCCTGCGTTTGTTCAGTGATGTCGCGGGCGATTCCACAGAGACCCGTAATGGTACCTTCAGATTCATGCAGCGGGACCTTGATGGTGTGAAATGTATGAAGGGTACCGTTAATGGGTTTAGAGGGAAACTCTTCAACGGTCTCTCCCTCGTAAACAGCCTTATCAGCCTCATTCACAGCTTTACCGGCTTCTTCTCCAAAAAGGTCATAGTCGGTCTTCCCGATTATATCTTGAGATTCACATCCGAAGAGTTTTTCCATAGCGGGGTTAACCGTGGTATATACTCCGCTCATGTCTTTTATAAAAATTGAGTCCTCCGCAGTTTCTATTACCGCTCTTGCACGTTCTTCACTTTGCCGCAACACCGCTTCTATTCTCTTGCGTTCAGATATGTCGTGTAGTGTACCGAGTCTTATTTGTTTCTGTCCCATCATAAATTGACTTGCACAGATTTCTACATTAAAAGGAGTTCCATCTCTCCGTTTGTGTAATCGTTCATTGACAGTAAAATCATCTCCTTCGTACTCTTGTATCATAAATTGGGTATCTTCAGGCTCAGCCGACATATCCCACGGCTTGAGATGTAACAACTCGTCCCTGGTATATCCATACATCTTTTCAGCGGCGGGATTGGCATCGATAATGCACCCCGTTTCTTTGTCAACAAGAAGTATTGCATTCATGGTGGTGTTGAATACCGAATGATACTTTTCCTGACTTTCCCAGAGACGGAATGTCATCCTAATAGAGGTAAGCAGTACCGTATCGCCACTGTTTTTCACTATATATCCGTAAGAAGTGATTCCCTCAGTCTTTTCCACCACCTCCGGTTCTATATGGGAGGATAAAAAAACAATGGGGATATCCTTTTTTTTAAGTATCTCCTCGGCAGCCTCTGTTCCATCTATACCCTTTCCCAGATCGATATCCATTAAAATAAGTGATATTTCTGGGTCTTCCTCTATCATTTTAACCGCTTTTTCGCCTTTATAGGCAGTAACTACCTCATATCCATGCTTTTTAAGCATTTGCGCTTCATTCATGGCAATGGGGGCTTCATCTTCTACAAGGAGAATCTTTTTAGCCATAGGGCCACCTTGAAAAATCTTTTTTATCATTTTAGGGATAAACCATTTGAAGTGCAATGAAATATAGTGTTTTAACACTCAAGGAGCAGAGGCAGTGAGATTTCAGGCACCACAGTAATTTTAAAACTGCCCGTTCTGACTTCGAAAGATGCAAAGACAATGAATATAAAATAGTGGCGGTGCGATCACCAATCACCCACTGACTCGCCACCGCTCCGCCGCTCCACGAGTGCAGGGCCCCGTAGACTTACAAGGTCAAAGGGGTACCGCGATCATCTCTCCATCCTTTAGTGCCGCCATTTTCCCATACTCGCCTTTGGCTGCCATATTCGCGGCATAGGCTCCAAGTCTGGTGGCTAATATTCGGTCTCTTGCCGTCGGGGTGCCCCCCGTTGAATGTAACCGAGGATGGTCACCCGGGGGGGGATAACTACATATCCTCGGGCTGTAGTCTCAAAAAATCGTGAAAGCAACAATTTCTAATTTGACTGGATAAAGTATCCCGGTCAATCCTCTACAGGAAATCGAAGGGTAAAGACAGTATTCGGTTTCTTCCGTAATTCTATCGTTCCGTTTATTTGTTGTACCAGAGAAGAAATTAACTGCAGGCCCATTGTTTCTGGGTTTTCCAGCCCCATCTCTTCCGGAAAGGGATTACCAGTGTTCGAAAGAGTGAGAATATATTGATTTTTTATGGAATCTTTGGTCATTTCGATTGTGAATCGAGCTTTCTTGCTGGTGGTAAAACCATATTTTATTGCATTGGTAGCTATTTCGTTTACTACCAACCCTAAAGGTATAGCAGTCTTTGTCGATATACTTGCCTCTTCTATATTATTAACAACCTCGACAGCAAGTTCAGATGTGGAATAGAATAAAGACTCTAAAAGTTCTTGAAAGTATTCCTTCACCTCAATCTGTTCAATATTTTTCTGCTGGTAGAGTTTTTCATGGACCGACTTGATTACCTCTATTCTATTTTTTAAGTCGGTCAGATTGCTCTTTGTTTCTATTTCCTTTAGGCTAACGAGTGAAGATACCATGGCGAGATTGTTTTTTACCCGGTGGTTGAGTTCCTTCATAAGATAATCTTTTTCTTCAAGTGAGCTTCTTAACTGATTTTCAAGCTGGTACTTGTGTAGAATGATACTATACTGATGGACTATTCTTTCAACTAAATTTGTGTCGTTTTTCAACTCCGATGGTTTTCTACAGAAGATATGAATGGCGCCGACTAGTTGTTTATCTTTCATGACCCCGATGGCATAGGTCTCTTTTATTCCGGCAATCTTCTGTAATTGTTTTGCCGTAATGGACGGAAGTACTTTGGAGGAGAGTTCAATTATTCCTTCCTTGAGGCATGTCAATTTACCGGAATAAAACACAGAATTCATTTTTTCTTCAATTTCATATTCTTTTCCTAAAAGTTTATATCCAAATATGGTCGCAATTCGGTATAAAAGGCCATCTTCAATCCCCTTTATGGTTTCGATCCTTACCTTTGATTTCGTTTCATCAACAGAAAGATATATCACATAAGCTTCCGGGTACATTGAATGTAATTGTGTTGCAATATAATCGTACAATCCTTGCCTGTTAGTTATTTCGAGCATCTCATTAGAGGTAGTGTTAAGCAGGATTTGCTCTTCTTCAAGTTTCTTCTGTTTTGTAATATCGCGAAATTCAACAACCCGCACCTGGTTTCCTTTGTATAAGATTTGTTTTCCATGGAGTCGAACTGGGTAAATTGAATTATCCTTTCTGATTCCTGCTGCTTCATAGGGTTCTTCATATTTGGAGGTGATTTTCTCCATAACAAAATCCCGCCAATCAGGAGCAATAAGTAAAAGTCCATCCATCCCTACCAATTCATCATAGGAATAACCGGTAATATCAGACAGGCCTTGATTGCAATCAAGAATCACTCCTTTGTCATGTATGGTAATTCCACCGAATGAAGCGTTATGCAAGATCTGGAAACGCTCCTGGCTTTCTCGTAGTTCTTGTTCTGTTTGTTTGAGTTCCGTGATATCTATCACCAGGCCGGCAACTTTTAATGGCTTTCCTTCTCTGTCTCTTTCTGTTATCTGCCCGTAATCATGGAACCATAGGTAACTGCCGGTAGAAGTCTTTATTCTATATTGGATATCGTATTTTTCTCTCTCTCCATTGAAGTGGAGGCTCATCGCGTTCATTGTTTTTTCATAATCATCGGGATGAAGCAGGTTTGTAAAATCCTGATAATGGTGAAACTGCTCTTGATCATACCCAAGCATGTCCGTTTTCTTTTTATTAAACCGTACCTCTCCGGTTTTTACATCCATCTCCCACCATGCAATATTTGCCGCTTCCATTGTTAGTTCTAGGCTGTTCGCATACTCTTTTATTAGATTCTCGGACCTCTTTTGCTCGGTAACATCGGTAGTAATTGACTGAACACTAGGGCGGTCGTTGTTTATTATTGGAATATAGGTTGTATGAAAATATTTTCCGCCTCGCTCATCCTCTAATGTTTGAGGCTCTCTGGTTTCAATCGCTCTTTGACTGACTTCTACTCGCGCTTTTAATATTTCAGGGGGAATAAATTCGTCTATTTTTTTACCTATAACATCTTGTAGTGAAGTACCGAGATTCTTTGCCATTGCAGGATTACAGCTGATAATCTCATGAGTATCTACATCGGTCTCCATTATCAGGTTAGGAGAGCTATTTATTAATCTCTTGTATCTGTCTCTGCTGTTCTTAAGTTCGGTAATATCATGCATGGCAATGACGGCACCGTTTTTTCTCCCATTTTCATCCTTGATTTGCTGTCCGCTGCAACTCAATAAGCTGGAAGTATCCTTCTTGGGTTTGACGATTATTTCCAGGTTATTCACATCTTCACCCTGTAATGCCCGAAAAAGGGGAATATCCTTTGTCGCGAGGGGAGTTTCCCCGTCGGGATAGTAGAGGTCATAATATTCCGCCCATCTCTCAGCGGGAATTTGTTTTTCAGGCAGCTGATGAAGAGTACGTGCCGATTCATTAAAACGGGTGATTTCGCCATTTTTGTTGCAGATAATAACTGCTTCCTTGATATTATCGAGTACAGAAGAGAGAAAGAATTGTTCTCGCTTAAGGGCATCCTCCGTTTGTTTTCGTTCAATAAGATAGCCCAGAGTTTCCGCTGCTGTTTGAATACGTTCTTTTGCATAGTCAATAATAAATTGGGGGCGTGGTTTATATGCCTCTGCCTGTTTTTTCAATTCATCAAAGGGAATCTTGTATCGTTCAGAGAGTGTGTTGAGCTCCGTTTCTCCTGTTGGCGGGTTTCCATACCCAAAGTTCATAGCTCCCACAATCTCACCGTTGGCTCGAATAGGAACCGCGTACATTTTGATGCCGCCGAGGCATTCAATCTCCACCGGCCCGTCTGCTTCCATGGCTAGATAGCAATCTTTCCAGCATGACTCATGGCAAAGCCACTTCCCGCTCTCCAGTGCTTTCTCGTTGTCTTCGGTTCTGCATAGCCGGCGAGAGGCAGAGTCCATCAATTGGCACCAACCGGAGCTGAATATACCCAGGGCATAATCTCCGTTTTTTTCATAAATGGCAGTAGAGGTATCGAGTAGATCAAGATATTCAGAGGCAATACCCCTAAGCTGCTCCTTCCCAACAGAGCTGAGAATCAGACCGTCCTTATTGAGCTCGCTCACATCACCATATTCCGGAAAATAATCCTCTTTTCTTGAAGATTTGTTCGAGAGCATCCATTCAATAGAACGCAAGTTCTCTTCTGCTTGTCTTCTCTCTATTACTCGTCCCAGGCGTTCTGCAACTGCATCCAGGAGTCTACTCTCCTCCTTCGTAAATGGCCCTTCATCTATGGTGGGTCTTTCGTCGAGATAACAAACAGTAATTTTTCCCGATACAACATTCTCAACAATTAAATCGCTGCTCATTATCCATTGTGATTCTGAGAATTTTGTGCTCTGGAATGTTTTGTTATTTAAGGTAATTTTACATCTACAGGTCTCCGGGTAACGCCATGATTGTTGAACTATCTCTGCTGTCTGTTGCAGGATATAACTTAAGGAGGCCTTAGGCTTCTCTACGACCTTCGCTATGCTGTAGAGGCAATCGAGTTCTTTCACATGTTCTCTTAGCTGCAGGTCCTTCTCGTATTCTTCAGTTACATCGCGAAAGACGAGTACAACCCCATTGATATTCCCCTCATCATCCTCGATAGGTGCAGCGCTGTCTGCAATCTGATACTCATTCCCTTCTTTAGAGATAAGTACCGTGTGATTCGCCAATCCTAGAATCTCCCCATTTTGTAACACTTTTTCTACAGGGTTATCGACAAGATTACGAGTCTCGGCATTAAGTATGTGAAAAACCTCATTCAACTTTTTCCCATATGCAAAATCAGCGGACCAACCCGTTAACTTCTCTGCAACAGGATTCATTCTTACAATATTACCGTCAATATCTGTGGATATTACCGCATCTCCAATTGAGTTGAGCGTGATATGTGCATTCCTTTCACTTTTTCTCAAATCCTGTTCTAACAGTTTCCGTTTGGTAATCTCTCTGGAGACAACAATAACCCTCTTTTCAGTCTCATTCTCAACAAAGGGAACTAGGAAATTTTCGTACCATGAGACAATACCCTTGTTACCTGCGGCACGGTGCTCAAACTTTTGTACAGTCCATGTTTCGAGACACTCTTTTTCCTTTTGCTGAAACAACTGCGTTGATTCTTCAGACATATACTCATAGGCACTCGTTCCAATTACATCCTCTTCTGAAAATCCTTCAGCATACCGATTCATATAGAGAAATCTTCCCTCTTCATCATGAATCGCGATAAAATCCGGATTGTTCTCTACAAGGGATCGCCATTTTTGCTCACTTTCTTGCAATTGACGATCCGCTTGTTGTTGTTTGAGAAAGGACCACATTTTGTCATACATAATGGCCAACGCATCGGCATCAGCGTCATTGTATGGAAGTGTTTTATTTGCAACTGCCCCCACCGCGACAATCTTGGTCTCATGAAAAATCGGTACACAGAGGAAACGTTTTATGGGGACATGTCCCTTTGGTGTTCCGTGTTTTGAAGCCCTGGTGCTGTTCTGATAATCGTTTATTATGATAGGCTTTCGTTCCCGTATGCAATCTCCCCAAATACCTGCTTTTTCTATGGAAAACTCAAGAGGTTTGTCTGTTATAGAACATTCTTGCATCGCTTCTGTAGACCACCTGTGAATAGTCATCACCGTTTCATCTTTCTCAATAAGTCCGGAGAATGCGAATTGACTGTTCGTTATTTCAAGGGAAGCGTGAAGAACATAATCAAGAATGTCGGGCTGAGAGAGATCAATCTTATCATACATTTCTAAAAGGTGTGTGTTTCGCTGTTCATCGATTCGTTTTCTCTCTTCAATAATTTCTATGTGTTCCTTGAGTCTCTCTTTCTCCTTTTTCAGTGCTTCTTCACGCTCTTTTATCTGTTGGTTTGCCTCAAAGAGTCTAAAAGCCATTTTAATTGAAGCCAGCACTACTGTCTCTCCAGAGTTCTTAACAATATATCCATAGGAGGTAATGCCCTCCGTCTTTTCAACAATTTCTGGTTCGGTATGCGAGGATAGGAAGGCGATTGGAACATCATTTTCTTCAAGGATCTTCTGAGCCGCTTCCGTTCCGTCCATACCTTTTCCAAGGTCTATATCCATGAGGATCAGGGAAATATCGGGGTCGTTTATAGCTAATGCAACGGCTTTTTCGCCTTTGTGGGCGGTAATTACTTCAAAACCACTTTTTTCAAGCATCTTTGCTGTGGTCATGGCGATGATTGCTTCATCTTCGACAAGAAGGATCTTTTTATTCACAACAGGGCACCTTTGTTACCTGATTTTCATAATAGAGATTATAGATCAATTGATAGCAATAAGCAAGAAACTATGCAGTAGATTAATATCAAGCAAATTCTTATGATCTATTTAGTTAAGACCGGAAAGGTTGCCAAATAGATGTGGAGTTTTGAGATGCGCGATTTCATTTCATACAACGATTCTTTTGTGGTAAGTATGTTATTCAGGTTATTATTCCAATGGAAATCGTATAGTAAATACCGGATGTGGTGTCTTCTGTAACTCTATTGTCCCGTCTAATTGGGTAGTAAGTACCTTGATTAATCTTAGGCCAAGAGTATCCGAGTTTTCGAAATCAACATCTTCCGGGAATGGATTACCACTGTTCGAAAGAGTGAGTATATACAAATCTTTTTTCTCTTTCATAGATACAGTGAATACCGCCTTCTCATCCTTTTTAAACCCATATTTTATCGCATTTGTAGCTACTTCATTAATAATGAGCCCCAAAGGTATTGTTACTTTTGTAGGGATTTCTCCCACTTTAATATCATTTTCTATCTGTACTGCCAGTTCGGTAAACGAGAATACCGTTGAGAGAAGATCCTCTACATAGTCTCGGAAATTGATATGAGTGATAACCGTGGTATTATACAGCTTCTCATGAACTATTCTTATAGTATCAATTTGGTGTGAAATATCGGACAGATCGATCTCTTCGCCCAAGCTGTCACTCTTTAGATTGATGAGGGAGTTGATCATTATAAGGTTGTTTTTTACCCGATGATTGAGTTCACTCATGAGAAAATCTTTTTCCTGTTCGTTCTTTTTCAGAAGCGTAATGTCCCGGGCTGATTCGACAATATACACTAGTTCATTTTCAGTATTAACAATTGGTGATGCTACCAGGTGGAACCAACGTTGAGGATCTTCCTCTGGAAAAGGAACAACTTTGCTGAACGATTTCCAATGCTGCTGCACCAGCTTTGCAGGACACCAGTCACATTGGGAAGTAAAACCATAGAAAGCGGAGTAGCATTTTTTTCCGGTAATATCCTGCTCTGATTGGACACCAATGTCGTCTCTCAATTTTATATTTGTTTGAACCACGTTGTAGTTAGTATCCATTACCGCAATACCATCGGAAAGGCTGTCGAGGATGCTCTTCACCTTCTCTTCATTTTCCCTTAGTGACTGTTCAATCTGTTTTTGCTCTGAAATGTCGCGGATAATTCCCGCCACACCAACTACACTGCTTTCCTCTATAACTGGGAGTTTTAGTGTCTCATACACATGTGTACCAACCTGTTCAATGCTGCGGACAATCTCTTTCTTTTCCAACGCTTCTTTATCTGTAGCCATACATTTTTCCGCCGCATCCGCCGGCATTAAGTCAAAATCGGTTTTTCCGATAATGTCTTGTCTCTCCCTCTGAAAAAACTGTGCATTCGCACTATTACATATTCTGTACCGGAACTCAGTGTCTTTTAAAAAATAAAAATCAGGACTCGAATTGATGAACAATTCCATCTGCCGCCTGCTTTTCTGTAAATTCGCTTCTGTTTGTTTGCGCTTTAAGGCGATTGCCGCCTGCCTGGCAAAGGCCTCGATTGTCTCTGCGCGGGAAATTTCTGTATTCTTTGGCAGCATCAATACTGCATCCGCATAAATTTCCCCATCAACAATAAATGCAATTCCGTAGATATTTCGAACCTTGAGTATCTTCTCGAGGGTATTCGATACTATCTGCGGTATCGCTCCGAAAGATAATTCATGAAGGCCTCTGCCAAATTTGTTCAAACGGCCGTCAGCTAATTCGTACAGTGAATCATCAAAGGCATACTCTTTTCCCAGAGGATGAAACCCGAGTATTGATATGATTTTTTCAATATGTTTCTCGATACCATGTATCGCTTCCGTTTTGAGCTTTTTCCGCTTCCCGTCGACTGAGTTTAGAATAATGTATGCATCCGGATTCAATTGATGCAGGCAGTCACCAATATACGCATAGATATTTTTCTTTGTTGGTGTATCAAGAAAATGAAATGCCGTTTCTCTCAGGAACCTGATATTTCCACGGTTTTCTTCAGCGACTTGTTCATTCCATATTCGTTCCGTAACATCCTCTACAATACCTTCAAGATAAAGAGGAGCGTCCTTTTCGTCTCGTATTGTTTTTAAATACAGATTTGCTATAAAAATGCTTCCGTCTTTTCTCTTATAACGGTTGAAATACCGTTCAACATTCTGAGTGGATAGCTGTTTTTGCACAATCGGATCCCGCTTTTGTGAATCTACATAAATCTGTTCTGCAATATTGTATATCTTTTCTATCACCTCTTCCGGAGAAGAATACCCTAACATATCCGCAAGCGCCGGATTTACTTCAATGAACCGCCCCTCAGGGGTGGAGCGGAAAATCCCAAGCGGTGAATTTGCAAAAATTGTTTTATATTTGCTTTCGCTTGTCTGAAGTTCCCTGTGTGCATTGAACAGTTCAAAAGCCATTTGTAGTGCTTCTAAAAGGACAAACTCGCCGGAATTTTTTACAACATATCCGTATCGGGTAATCCCTTTTACCCGCTCGACCATTTCCCGCTCAGTATGACTCGTTACAAACACAATCGGCAGTTCTCTCTGCCTGAGAATGAGTTCGGCAGCTTCGGTCCCGTCCATCTTTCCTTTTCCAAGATCGATGTCCATCAGAATTAAATCGATATCCGGCGATACGGCAGCTTCTATCGCTTTGCCGGCGTTATGGACAGTTTTCACCTGATAGCCATTTTTTCTTAGTACCGTCTCCTCATTCATTGCGATGATTGCTTCATCTTCGACAAGGAGAATCATTTTATTCACGACAGAGCACCTTCGATTTTATGATGGTATTAGAGATTATAAACCTTATCCCTTGGATTCACAATAAAGTTTTATTAAGAGCCTTTTGCGCTGGCCGGTATTTTTTGGCAATCCAGTTCTTATATATGTAAATAGATATGCCTTCGAAGAAGTGGCGAATCCGCACATAACCATACACCGCACGGGGTGTTTTGATCCCGTGCGGGGGGTATAATATTTTTAAATTCTTATTCGAAGTATCGGTTTTATTCGAAGTATCGGTCCCTCGGCCACTCGGACATAAGCTTGTCCACCTCTTCGGCCTTGCCGCTTCTTCCGATGTAGAAGACCACCAGTCCTACAGCCATCCAGATCAATGCGTAGAGCAATGCCTTCCAGCCCTGCAGGTAAAGCAGATAGACGGATACGATGATCCCGAGTGTCGGAAATATCTTAAACCATGACTTTCCATACATGCCTGGAATATCCTTGCACATATCCGGATATTTTTTAGAGGCCATCAGTACTCCCACGTGGGTGATGATCCAGTTGAAAAGAAACATGGCCACGATGATCTCAGCTACCAGCTGTATGGTTCCTGTAAGAATAAGAAACACCGCTACGATTGCCGTCAGCAAGAGTGCGATATATGGGATTCCGTACTTATTGAAGGACACAAGCTTTCCACCGAAAATCTTGTCCCGGGAAAGGCCGAAGAAAACTCTGGCGCCCACCGCCTGCTCTCCGTTATGGGAAGAAAGAATCGCCGCCCATGCAACCAGCACGATGAAGGCTACCCCGAAGGTCCCCATGTACTCGGAAGCTACGGCTGCATAGGGCGCTTCGGATGCGGAAAACACATCCCAGGGGATGATTGCGGTGGATACGAAGGCCGAGACTATATAGAGAAAAGCCGGTACCAGAGTTCCTAGGATTATACCCCAGGTTATGGTCTTCGCAGGATCCTTCGTCTCTTCACCCAGATCCGCCGCAAGGGTTAGCCCAGCATAGGAAAAAATCAGCAGGGAAGCTCCCTTCATCACCCCGGCAAAGCCCATTGGTGAACCCATAGCGATGTTCTCAGCCTTCATGTGGGGTATACCAAGAACAATGTAGATGAGGATTCCGATCACCATGAAGATGAAAAGAACGTTCTGGATATTCGAGACAAACCGCACCCCCATCAGGTTGATCAGAAAGAAGAGAACCGTCACCATTACCGCGCCAATCGCCATTGGAGCAGCAAAGGGTAACCCCGGCATGGCATTCAGATAGGAGATGAACGCCTGCGCCGTGATAGCCACCGGTCCAATCAATGCAAGCCACATTCCCCAGCCGGACAGAAAACCAATTGGTTTTGAAATAATTCGTGTTGGATACACATAGCTCTCTCCACCCTCAACCGAATACATTAGATTCAGGTAGATTGTGCTAAGTCCTGCAAGAATCACCGGAATTGCGCCGATCGCATAGGACAACCAGGTCAGTGCCCCCGCGTATTTTGCCCCGATACCGGTGATGATAAACACACCGGCTCCCACAACGATTCCGGCGGTTATTGCCGTGACGTCGAGGATTCCCAACTGTCTGTGAAGTTTTTTTTCCTGAGACATTCTGAACTACTCCTTGTATAAAAATGTATAAATATGCATATATTATACCACGATAGTTCTATAAAGGGGAAGTTATTCTTTTCTATAATTCTTTATGAGTAAAAGAATAATGTATAAAAATACATTGTAAAACCCTAAAAAAAGGGAAATCCGGCAGGAGACCGATTCCTCAGTATTCGATCTGCAAGCCCGATCCTATCTCCCGCATCGGCGCCGCCCGGGACAGACGTACTCTGCTCTGAAAATCCGTGCAGTGACAGGCGCTGAGAACCGTCAATTCAAGAGAAGCCAGGTACTCCGCCGTCCCCTCGAGCTGATTCTTCGGAGGGTCGAGTAGATGAAAACCGCCGATGATGTCGTAGATCTGGTCAACTCCGGTCACCTGTTTCGCCTTTTCCACGATGTTGCAGATCCCCGCATGGGAGCATCCAGTGATGACCACCAGTCCCTTATCTCCCTTATATGCCAGGGCGGTATCGTCGGGAAGATCGTCGGAAACATCCCCATCGACCTCCTTGCGTATACCGATGGGTCCCGGTCGCTCGAAATCAAACCTCCGTTCTATCTCCCCCAGGAATACGAGGCGATCGGTAAACCAGTACGGG
>Ga0102938_10001723_pt1 | contig 16552 bp, 13 predicted proteins | sample SalPonR2_B_D2_MG_FD_84516 | JGI IMG/M metagenome (GOLD analysis project Ga0102938, IMG submission 84516) | Salt pond soil microbial communities from South San Francisco under conditions of wetland restoration - Salt Pond MetaG R2_B_D2_MG | ecosystem: Environmental > Aquatic > Marine >...
GCGAGCTTATGGATGACATGCATGGCTGGTATCATGACGGCAAAGCACGTCATCCCATCATATCCAACTCATGCACCGGGGTGCATCTTCACGACTCCATTTGCGTGCTTGAAAAGGGGCAGGTGCATCAGCCCGTCCATTCCAAAATCCAGCGCAGTTCGGGCGACGGGCCGTTGTCCTTCGTGATCCAGACCGCCGCACCCAATGCGAGGGTGATGCCGAACTGGGGTGACTACTTTTTTGCCAAAGGTCTGGCCGAGGCGTTGGAGAGGCTGGGGCACAAGGCCCGCATCCAGTCCCGTGCCGATTGGGCCAAACGGCCTGAGCCGGGTGAGATCGACATCGTGCTGCGCGGGCGGGCCGACTATGTGCGGCGTGGCACCACGCCGACGCTCTATTGGGTGATTTCCGGCGGCGAGCATGTGCCGCGCCCGGAATTGGAACAGGCGGACCATATTTTCGTGGCAGGTAAAGCATTGGCGGATCGGTGGTCGCGGCAGGTGGGCGCCGACAAGGTTTCCGTGATGTGGCAGGCCTTTGACGCGACGCGGATGCCGATGCCGCCCGAAAAGGGCAAGCGCAGCGGGATCGTTTTTGTGGGCATCGCCCGCAAGATGCGCCCGATCGTGCAGATCGCGCTGCAGACGCGCTATAGCATGAAGCTTTGGGGGAATGGCTGGCGTGAGACGGAGGCGGCCAAAAACCTTGTCGCTGACCGGATCGACAATGACGATCTGGGCGGGCTTTATGCAGGCGCCGAGATCGTGCTGAACGATCAGACCCGGATCATGCGCAAGGCTGGGTTGGTGTCGAACCGAATTTTCGATGCGCTGGCCTGTGGTGCGGCGGTTGTCACCACTCCGACGGGTGGCCTTCCAGAAGACGTCCTGCCCTACGTGTCCGAGGTGTCGACTCCCGAGGAGTTCACCGAAGCCGTGCGGGCCATTCGCGCCGAAACCAAAGAGCAGCGCGCCAAACGGGATGCGTTTGGCCGCAAGATGCGCGAAACGCACAGTTTCGACGCCCGCGCCAAGGAGATCATGGCGAAGGTGACCGAGCTGCGCGACATCAAGCTGGCGGCGGAATAAGGGCGGCGGCGCGGGCTTGCGTCAGGATGTGGCCAGCATGTTCTCAAACAGGGCGCGGGTGTCTGGCTGCAGGTGCAAATCCTTGATCGCGGCGCGGTGGTTGTCGCAACAGGCGTCATGCAGGCGGCGTAACTCGGGATCGGACAGAAGCGCCTCGTAGATCGTGGCCTTGCGGAGGCGGATCGCGTCGATGCTGCGGTCCTCAACGTCGTTGTGGTTCATCGTGGTCCAGTATTCCAGCCCAAGCGACTCGCCGTCGTGATGCGCCCGGCCGCGGGCCTTTTTGACAAGGTAGGATTCGCAGGATTTCAGGGCGTAATGGTTGATCTGCACCAAATCGTAGCCAAGGGAATCCGGGCCTGACCGCCAACTGCCTTTGAGGTAGCGGTCCGGCATCACTTTGCCCGATCCGTTATACCAGTGCAGATCGGCGAAAGACTCGACCGTGGGGCGTTTGGGCCGGTGAACGCCGATATGCCCCCACAGACCCCGGTGAAACATCGTCTTGAGACCCCAGGCCTGAGGCGGGTTGCGCATCATTTCGGGGGCGGCAGTGCGGAACTGATCGGTCAGGAAGGCATCGGTATAGTCCTGCACGCCGGCATTGCCGAACAGCCGCCATGTCATGGATATGGTGCGCGCCTGGGGCATCGCGTTGCACAGGGCGCGCAGGGTGTTGTCGCCGGTCTTGATGTTGATGAATTCGTCGGCGTCGATCGGTATGACCCAATCATCATCCCCCGCCAGTTGCATCTTGAGAAAACGCCGATAAGCGCGGCGCTGAGGGGCGGGATTGCGGGCGGTGTTGTCGAAATGACGGATCTTGCCCATCGCATCCAGCCGATCCAGCAGCGCATCCGACCCGTCCGTGCAGTCATTCGAGAAGATCGTGATCACGTCCACGCCGATGGCAAGGTTATGGGAGACCCATTCGACGATGAATGGCCCTTCGTTTTTCATCGGGGTAACAGAGACGAACTTTGACATGACGAGGTTCCGGTCCTTGTTGGAAAGCGGCGATGTGGGGCGCGCTCAGTAATCCCTTTGCGTGACCTGGTATTTGGTCTCGAGTTTGTTGTCGTGCAGCCAGTCGCGGAAATCGTCCCAGTCGGGGCGCAATTTCAGTTCGGCGATCTTGGCGCGGTGCCAGTCGCAGGCGCGGGTGTGGAGCATCTTGAGGACCGGATCGGCCAGCAGCGCCTCGAGCATGGGGCGGGCGCGATCGACATGAGGCAGGATCGTTTCATCCTGCGTCCGGTTGACGTTCATGTCGGACCAGTAATGTTCGGACTGTTCGCGGGCCACATGATTGGTGCGCCCGCGATCCCGCTTGACCAGAAAACTGTCCAGAGAGCGGACCGAATAGTGATGCAGCCTTGCATGACGGTGGCTGAAGCCGGGCCATGCGCGCCAACTGACCTGTTGCATGGGGCGGTGATTGCCGCCGCAATCGGACCAGCGGACATCATCCTCGAGCCCGTCTGGCACTGCCTTGGGGCGGTGAGGGTTGTACTTGCGGAACAGCCCGTTGTTGCGAAACAGCGTCTTGAAGCCCGTGGCCCGGCCATTGGCGGGGTCGTCCTCGGCATCGGCCAGAAGGAATTGGCGGGTCACGGGCGCGTCGCTATAGGCTTCGACGCCACCACAGCCGAACAGTTTCCATGTGAAAGAGACCGCGTCGCAATCACCGATCTGGTTGTGAAATTCGTCCAGTGTGGTCAGCCCGCCGCGCAGATTGATGAATTCGTCCACATCAAGACACATCAACCAGTCGGCCCGCTTGACCCAAGGATGCGCGACCGACCGGCGCAACGCCTTGTGCTGCGGAGGAGAGCCGTCGCCAACCGGGTTGGGGCGATGGCTGCAAAATCCAAGTTCGTCCAGCCGTTGCGCGATCAGATCGGTGCCGTCTTCGCAATTGTTGGTGAAGATCACGAACCCGGTGAATCCGATGGTGAGGTTATGCGCGATCCATTCCAGAAGGAACGGACCCTCGTTCTTCATGGTGGTCATGATGACACAGGGGCCGCCGTTGGCCGGCGCGATGGGAAAATCCGGGGTGCGGGTCGTCATTCTGCGGCCTGTTTTCTGAGTTTGCGGAACGCCGCCGTGGCACGCCGGGCCAGTTCGGGGCGTCCACGGTCCTGGAGATAGGATTCGAGCGCCTTGCGATACCACGGCAGACCACGCCGCGCGCGGTACAGACGATAGAACAGGTCCGGCGTCAGGGTGTCGTCGATGGCGTGCTGCATGATCGGCTTGAGAAGCTTGGCACGACGCAGGAACACGGGCGTGAAATGCCCGCTGCACCAGCTTTTGAGGAAATGGACGTTGTCGCCTTCCAACCGTTCGACATGGCGGCGGTCGGGTTCGAAAAACGGATCGTAGAACACAAAGGCCTTGTCGATATCGTCGATCTCGAAGGCGCTGTCGCTGAACGGCAGCGACCAGTCGCGGTGGCGGCCCATGCGAAAGCGTTTTTCCCAAGGTACCAGTGTTTCGTCCAGCGTGGTCTGGGGGTTGAAGCTGATGACGGTGGCGCCGGGGGCCAGTGACGCGAAGGCCAGCGCGGCGAAGCCACCCATCGAGGTGCCGGTCATGAAGACCTTGCCGAACTCCTTGAAAAAGCCGCTGGCGGCAAGGGTCTGCAGATGTTCGATCAATTGCGGATCGCGGAACCAGTCCTTGCGCCGCGCCATGACCGACAGGTGTGAGCAGTTGTTGTCGCGCACGAATTTGTAGGCCCACGGCTCGCGGGTCGAGGACAGGTCGTTGACGCTTGACAGGTTGTCGAAGGTCACCACAAGGCGGGCATCATCGCGGCGGATACAGATGAGGGCGTGATTGGCCAGCCGGGTATAGAACCCCTGTTTGTCGCCGCTGGTGTGGATTTCGGCGAACCATTCGGGCAGGCCGGGACCGGTGGGCGCGCTGTCGGCTGTCTCTCCCAGCCCGTCATCGGGGATGGCGCTTTCGTCGCTGGTGTCCTCGGAGGGGGCTGTGGCATCCGGGGGAGAGGACGCGAGGATCACGGGCCGGGCCGCACGCAGCGTTTCCAGCAGTGCAAGTTCCCGTTTGCACAGCGCGTCTTGCGCGGCGGCCACGCCGGGCAGGGCAAGAAGGTCGGACATGTGTTTTTCGATGGCCGCCGCGTGCGAGGCGAGGCCGGGGTCAGGGTCGGTCATGGCGGCGAACCGCCGGAGGCTGGCGGCCAGTGTCTCGGCGTCGGGGCTGTTTTTCTCGGGCAGGTTTTTGATGCGCAACAGATAGGTTTCGACCGTGGGCGCGGGCAGTTTCAGGATCGTGGCCTTGTCCGTGCCGATCACGCCTTCTGCGTCGGCCCATGCGGCGCGGCTGTAGGGACGCGGCATGGGCGCCCCGCTGCCGTTCACCCATTTCGGATCGGGGCCGTTGGCCGGACCGGTGGGGATGTCCGGGGTGCGCGATGGGTAGAGGCCAAGGCGCACGACGCTGCGAAAGCTGCAATCCTGGACGCTGTCGGGCAGGGGCGCGCGATGCGTGGCAGTGCCCAGAACAGGGCCGGGCACATGGGTGTAGCGTTCGGCTGTGCCGAATTCGAGCACCGGGGCACAGAGCACATCAGGAGATTTGCAGGCTTTCATCAGCGCCTGAACGGTGCTGGCCTTGGCCGTGATGCGGAAATATTCATCCGGGGCAAGGAACAGACCGTAGCCACCGCTTTTGCCGAACTCTAGCGCCGCGGCGCGCAGGGCCGAGTTGCGTATTTCTTCGGGGGTTTCGGGATCTACCGGCACGGGTTGCAAGGTGACGATCCTTGCGTCTGCCAGCGCATCGAGAAGCGGCCTGTCGCCGGCCGATTTGCTGCTGATGAAAATATGGATATCGCTGGCGCCTATCGATAGATGATAGGATATCCACTCCAGCAAATCCGAGCTTTCATTCAGGACAAAAGAACTGAGAAACAGGTTCGGACTGGCTGCCATCTACTCGACTATTCCTTAGCGTCCGCCCTTTGGCCGGAGCGCTTGCGACAACTTTCGGTCAGTGTATAAACTTTTGGGCAGGCGGGAAAGGCAGATTTATGTTGGTGAGTGGCGGCCACGGGCGTGGATGCTTTATCGGTTTACGGAAAGACCAGCTGGGCGCGCGTCTGCTGATGATGCTGAACGCGATCCGTCTGGCCGAGGACTACGGCACGGATTTCCGTATCAACTGGTTCCCGCGCGGTGCGATGGCGCCGAAACTCGACACGCCGTCGGACCTGTTCGATGAGGCGTTCATCGATCAGCATTTCGTGGATAACGAAACGTTCGAGGCGCTGACCCCGGCCCCAACGCCGATCTGGGCCTTTCTGAAGGATGACGGCCCCAAAAGACTGGAGGGGCATCTGGCCGCCGGTGGGCATGTGTTGCTGGATGAAGGGTTCGAGATTGTCGAATTTGCCTGGGAGGATGGCGAAGATCTGCGCGGGCGGTTCCGGGGATTCATCTCGAGGATCGGTTTCAACCCGGTGGTCAGTGGGCATATCGCCCGAATCCAAGAGGCTATGTCCAAAGGCGATGGACGGACCATCGCCTATCACATCCGGCGGGGCGATATCCTGAACGAAGACCCTTGGAAGCACAAGGAATGGCCTGCCAAGATCGAACCGGACGAGCTGTATTCGGCGTATCTGGAAAAGAACGCGGGCGCGGGGGCGCTGGTGTTTTCGGACCAGCCGGAAAGCATCGCGCGCTTTACGACTGCGCATCCCAAGGTGGGCAGTATCGACGATCTGGTGGATCTGTCGGGATGCAAGCCGGTGCAGCGCGACTTTCTGGAACTGTTCGCGATGTCGCGCGCCTCGGAAATCGTGGCGCCGCCGATCAGCGCCTTCAGCCGGGCTGCCGCCCGGCTGAGCGGGCAGGAGCGAAAATGTTTCCACGAGGTGATGACCGTCGCGGAACGGGATCTGGCCTATGAGCGGGTCTATGAGCGTTTTGTGAAAGGGCCGGCGGAATTCATCACGCCGAGCGAAGCGGCGCATGTCTTTGTCAAGCTGGCCCGCCGCCTGCAGGAGGCGGGGCGCGAGCAGGACGCATGGACCATCGGGCAGACCATTCTGGATGCCGGGGCCGACAATGCCTTTCTGCCGCTGGTTCACGCGATCAACGGCATGTATCTGAGCAAATGGGATGAGGCGCTGAGTTATATCGATATTGCGCTGTCCGATCCGCATCAGTGGCAGGAGAATTACATCACCGGGCTGGCGGTGCGCGCGCATGTGCTTGGCGCGCTTGGGCGGCGCCACGGTGCGCGTCAATCTTTCCTGCAGGCGTTCTGGCAAAAGCCCATGCTGCCCGACATCACGGTGATCGGGTCCTTCATGATCAAGCGCGGGCGGCTGCGCCCCGGTGCGACGCTGCCGTTTGACCGCGATACGCTGCTATTGCTACCTGTGCGCTATCAACAGACCAACATGGTGGTGCAGCAAAGCCGCATCTTGCGGCGGCGGGCCTCGGATCTTTCGAGCATTGCAATCGAATGGCCGTGGTTCGCGATGGATGGCAAGACCGACCGTTTGCTGAACGCCCCGCGCGAGTTGGAACGCATGCGCGACAGGCTGGCCGAGCATCATGGCGGCATACCGGGGGCTGGTCCCTATAGTTTCTGCGCTCTTCTAGAAGCGCGGATGGGGCGGACCGAGTTGGCGTTGGAGATGAATTCCAAGGCGATCGAGTCGGCGCCGGACGATGTCATGGTGCGCAAGCGGCAGGCCGAGATCCTGATGATGGCGGGCGATCCTGCGGCGGCGCTAGCCGAGGCCGAGATGTGTCGGGCCATCGCGCCCGATCACGCGTTCTGGCATTTCCTGACTGGGCTGATCCACCAGGAGGCGGGCGAACCTGCGACGGCGCGGACGTGGTTCGAGACCGCCTGCGCCATGGATGACAGCACCGCCGAGTTGCATGCGCGCCTGGCCGAGTTGTGCCGCGAGATGGGGGACGATGACGGGGCCGTTGCCGCCCTTGAGCGGGCCGCCGAGATTGCGCCCAACCAGCAACGTTATCGCAACCGGCGCGACCGGTTGTTGAAGAAGCAGGCTTGACGCGCAAGGGCAGGCTATTGGCCGTCAGCGATCAGGCGCAGCGCCACTTGCATCACATATTGGAATTCCGCCAGTTCGTCGGGGTGGCCACGCTCGGGGCCGGTGGGTTTGGGGCCATTTGTGGGAAAAAGCTTGGGACGGGTCGGGAAGAACGCCTTGCGAATATCGGTATTCCGCTTTTCCAGTATTCCGCAGATGGTCTTGCGTTCGGATGCGGTCAGCACATCGTTGCGCCGAAAAAGGCGCGGGTCTTCCATGGCTTGAAGGGCGCGGGCCAGCCTGCGGCGGCGTTTCTTGTCAAAGCCCAGCCTTGGGTCGAAAAGGCCGATCGCCTCGCTTGCCAACCGCGAGAGGGACCGGTTTGCATTGGTTTCGGGCAAGGGGACGGTTTCGGGCGGGACACCTAGAACCGACATGACATCAGTGATCACATTGCCGCCCACCAGGTCTTGGGGCAGATAGATCCGGGGCATGATCCGCACATCGGGGATCGCGTCGCGGATGCGGTCGAACAACGTGCTGAAATTCAGGTAATCGGGATCCGTCTCGATCCTTTCGATCCGCTCACGAACAAAGGCGTCGACCTGACCGCCTGTCACCCGCCCGTTCTTGGCGCGTTGCTTGTAATCGGCTTCGATGAAATCGTCGAAGCGGCGCAGATAGACGAGGATGGTGACCTCGGTCTGCATCGGCGCGATGACCCGTTCGTTCAGGGATGAGAGGTCGCGGCCAAAGAACATCTCGCTTGAAATGATGCAGTGCTCGTCGCGGTGCCGGTCATATTCGGCATGGAATGCCTGCGATTGGCTTTCGGGTGTGCGGCTCCAGTTGCGGGACATGTCCACGGCCATGGCATTGTGGCAGATCAGTTGCCCCACGCCGGTGCCGCGGTCACGACCGCTGGCCAGATAACGGATGCCGTGAGACGCCAGAAAATCAGGGTTGGAATGCAGAAACCCCTGAAGCGCCGTGGTGCCCGTCTTGGGCATTCCAATGTGAATCCAGAGCATCTTTGCCCAACCTGCAACCCAAACCTACGGATCGCCGTAACGATCCGGTATATGTATGCAGGGTTTGGTGCGGCATGGCCAGTTTCAAATCCCGCAGTCGCAGGGCATGGACCCCGGGGCGCACGGCATTGGCGCCCCGGGATTCACCCGACAGGTCGGGTTACTTGGGCATGATCACGCCGTCGATGACGTGGATCACACCGTTCGAGGTTTCGATATCGGCCTGCACCACATTGGCGCCGTCCACCGTGACACCGCCTTCTGTCATGATGGTGATTTTATCGCCCTGAACGGTGCCGGCCATCATGTTGTTGCTCAGGTCGCCCGACATCACCTTGCCGGGGACGACATGATAGGTGAGGATCGAGGCCAGTGTCTCTTTGTTCTCGGGCTTGAGCAGGTCTTCGACCGTGCCTTCGGGCAGGGCGGCGAACGCCTCGTCGGTGGGGGCGAAGACAGTGAACGGTCCGTCACCCTTGAGGGTTTCGACCAGTCCGGCTGCCTGCACGGCGGCGACGAGCGTCTCAAAGCTGCCGGCCGCGACGGCGGTGTCGACGATGTCCTTCTTCATGGCTCCGTCACCGGCGATTGCGGGACCGGTCATGAGGGCGGCGGCGGTCAGTGCCAGATAGGTTCTGCGAAACATGGAAGTTCCTCCTTTGCATGTTGTACAGGTGCAATGCCGTCGTTGGCATACACTGAGGCTACGCAGGGCAAACGTCTCTGGTTCACCGGGGGATTCCGCCGATGCCGTTTGACGAGAAAACCGCGCGGACTAAGCCGCGCGGTTGGGGTGTTTCCAGTCAATATCTTGTGAAATCCCGAGAGTGCAGCGTGATCTGAAGCGTGGCGCGAAAACCTGAACCACAGGTTTTCGCCCAACGTTGTGCTGCATCCAATCGGTGCGCGCGGTCCACCTTTCGCTGATATCTTAGGTCAAAGGTGGAGCGCTTCAGTCCATGCCGATCGCGGCCCGCGCGATCCCGTCAAGAAGTGCCTGAACCTTCTGCATGTCTCCTTCGGGGAAGGTGCGATACCCGACCATGACCTTGCCCGGCGCGTCGGCCATTTCCGCCACGAAGATGTCGTAGGGGCAATAGGCGATGTTCATCGGGTCGGCCTCCATCACCTCGCGGGAGACTGTGGCCGAGCAAAAGCTGTAGGCGTCGGCTTCGACGAACAACTCCACGTCCGAGCCGACATCCTGCCTGGTGCGGGCCAGCATTTCGCCGACATGGCTGACATTGTCGATTACCAGCCCTTCGTTCAGGATGGCCGTCTCGAGGCCGAAGGCCACGTCCTCGAAGGATTGGTCCGTGGTGTAGGTGACGATCTCCTGCGCGCTCGCGGCATGCGCGGCGAGGAGGAGGGCGGCGGTGAGGGTCGAGAGTTTCATGGCGGCGTCCTTCCGTTTTATGTGCCAGCGTGCGGCTGTTCGATGTTCGGCCAGTCTAGGATATCAAGCTGCAATGGCCGTTGATACACATCAACTGAAGGAGGGTCGACGCGGATTGGCCGAACGAGCTTCCAAGGGTGTGCTTGCATAGCCCTTGCAGACACTGCATAAAAATTCAGGATTTTCCTGTCATCGCGGCCCGGCTGCGGGTGTTGGTTGCAAGGCGCGACACAAGGCAGGAAGTCTTTGGCCGCCATGCGCAGACATGCTGGCCGTTTGTAACGATCGAGGTGAAGGGAGACTTGGGTTTCATGACCAAACGGGCGCTCATTACGGGGATCACGGGGCAGGACGGGTCTTATCTGGCGGAGTTTTTGCTGGCCAAGGGCTACGAGGTGCATGGGATCAAGCGGCGGGCCTCGTCGTTCAACACGCAGCGGATCGACGCGATCTATCAGGACCCGCACGAGCCGAACCCGCAGATGATGCTGCATTACGGCGATCTGACCGATACCTCGAACCTGACGCGGATCCTGCGGGCGGTGGAGCCGGACGAGGTTTATAACCTTGGTGCGCAATCCCACGTGGCGGTGAGTTTCGAGGCGCCGGAATACACGGCGGATGTGGATGCGATCGGGACGCTGAGAATGCTGGAAGCGATCCGCTTTCTGGGCCTGGAGAAGAAGGCCCGGTTCTATCAGGCCTCGACCTCGGAGCTGTATGGCAAGGTGGCCGAAACCCCGCAGAGCGAGACGACGCCGTTTCACCCGCGCAGCCCTTACGGTGTGGCCAAGCTCTATGCTTACTGGATCACGGTCAATTACCGCGAGGCTTATGGGCTTTATGCCTGCAACGGGATCCTGTTCAACCATGAGAGCCCGCGCCGCGGCGAGACCTTCGTGACCCGCAAGATCACGCGGGGTCTGGCCAATATCGCGCAGGGTCTGGAGCAGTGTCTGTATATGGGTAATATCGATGCGCTGCGCGATTGGGGCCATGCCAAGGATTACGTGCGCATGCAGTGGATGATGCTGCAGCAGGACACGCCCGAGGATTTCGTGATCGCCACCGGCAAGCAGTATTCGGTGCGCGAGTTCATCCGCTGGTCGGCCGAGGATCTGGGCCTGACCTTGGAGTTTTCGGGTGAGGGCACCGAGGAACAGGCGGTGGTGACCGCGGTCGAGGGCGACCGCGCCCCTGCGGTCAAACCCGGCGATGTCATCATGCGGATCGATCCCAAGTATTTCCGGCCCGCCGAGGTCGAGACCCTGCTGGGCGATCCGAGCCGGGCCAAGCAAAAGCTGGGTTGGGAGCCCGAGATCACCGCGCGCGAGATGTGCGCCGAGATGGTGGCCGAGGATCTGGCCACGGCCCGGCGACATGCATTCCTCAAGGCGAACGGCTATGACCTGCCGGTGAGCCTGGAAAACTGAGGCGCGGGGGCTGGTATGAAATATTACGTCGCAGGCCACCGGGGCATGGTGGGCGGCGCGATCCTGCGCCGGCTGGAGGCGCGCGCGGCACAGGGTGAGGCGATCGAGGTCGTGACACGCACCCATGCCGATCTGGACCTCACCGATCAGGCGGCGGTGCGCGCCTTCATGCAGGCAGAGCGGCCCGATGTGGTGATCCTTGCCGCCGCAAAGGTGGGTGGGATCCATGCCAACGACACCTATCCGGCCGAATTCATCCATGACAACCTGATGATCGAATGCAATGTGATCCATCAGGCCCATGCGGCGGGGGTCAAACGGCTGTTGCAGCTTGGATCGTCCTGCATCTACCCGCGAGAGGCGGCACAGCCCATGGCCGAGGACGCGCTTCTGACCGGCCCTCTGGAACCCACGAACGAACCCTATGCCATCGCCAAGATCGCAGGGATCAAGTTGTGCGAAAGCTATAACCGGCAATACGGCGTGGATTATCGCAGCGTGATGCCCACTAATCTTTACGGCCCCGGCGACAATTTTCACCCCGAGAATTCCCACGTGCTGCCGGCGCTGATGCGGCGGTTTCACGAGGCGGCGCAAGAGGGGCGCGACGAGGTGGTGATCTGGGGGACGGGCACGCCGCGCCGCGAATTCCTGCATGTCGATGACATGGCCGAGGCGTCGCTGTTTGTGCTGGATCTGGATCCGGCGACGTATCAGGCGAACACCCAGCCCATGCTGAGCCATATCAATGTGGGCTGCGGCGAGGATGTCAGCATCCGGGATCTGGCCGGGATGATTGCCGAGGTCACGGGCTTTGAGGGGCGGATCAGCTGTGATGCGTCAAAGCCCGATGGCACGCCGCGCAAGCTGATGGATGTCAGTCGCCTGTCGGACATGGGGTGGCGCGCGCAGATTCCCTTGGAGCGGGGTCTTGAGGAGACCTATGGGTGGTTTCTGGACAACCAGGCAGCGGGTGGTCTGCGGGTCTGATTTCTGCATACCCAAGTATTCCCGAATTCCGGTTGTGAACCTGTCGAATAAGGCGCATTTTCCCGTCAAATCGTGTCGGTGAGACGGGCGCGGCCTATTGACGGAGTGTGGTTTAGATGAGTTTCGCGATGAACGCCCTGCAGATTGTGGCCCTGCTGTTCGTTCTTGTCCTTGGCCTGCTGGCGGCGCTGGTGCTGGCCTTCTACGTTCTGGACCGCACACAGACAGGTGATGCGATCCGCCGCAATTATCCGGTGATCGGGCGGTTCAGGGGATTGTTCAGCAAGTTGGGCGAATTCTTTCGGCAGTATTTCTTTGCGATGGACCGCGAGGAGATGCCGTTCAACCGGGCGCAGCGCGATTGGGTGTATCATGCGGGCAAGGGCAAGGGGAACACCGTTGCCTTCGGATCGACCCGCAATCTGTCGATCGCGGGCACACCGATTTTCGTGAATGCCTGTTTCCCGCCTCTGGACGATCAATTTGCCGCCACCGCCCCGATGGAGATCGGGCCGACCGCGGCGGTGCCCTATCGGGCGAAGTCGATCTACAACATTTCCGGCATGAGCTATGGGGCGATCTCGCGTCCGGCGGTGGAGGCGCTGAGCCGGGGAGCGGCCAAGGCTGGAATCTGGCTCAACACCGGGGAAGGCGGGCTGTCGCCGTTTCACCTCAAGGGTGGGTGCGACATCGTCTATCAGATCGGCACCGCGAAATACGGGGTGCGTGACGCGCACGGTAATCTGGACGATGACAAGCTGCGCGAGGTCGGCGCCAACCCGCATGTGAAGATGTTCGAGCTGAAGCTGGCGCAGGGCGCCAAGCCCGGCAAGGGCGGCATCCTGCCCGGTGAAAAGGTCAATGCCGAGATCGCCGCGATCCGGGGCATCCCCGAAGGAGAGGACAGCGTCTCGCCCAACCGCCACCGCGAGATCGGCGGATTTGACGATCTGTTGGACGTGGTGGAACATATCCGCAAGGTGACCGGCAAACCCTGTGGTTTCAAAACGGTGATCGGATCGTCCGACGCATGGATCGAGATGTTCGAGTTGATCCTGGAACGCGGGCCTGACAGCGCGCCGGATTTCATCGCGATCGATGGGGGAGAGGGCGGCACCGGGGCGGCGCCGATGCCGCTGATCGACCTTGTCGGCATGCCGATCCGCGAGGCGCTGCCCCGGATCGTGGATTTGCGCGACAAGCACGGACTCAAGGAGCGTATCCGGATTATCGCCAGCGGCAAGCTGGTCAATCCCTCGGATGTGGCATGGGCGATCTGCGCGGGCGCGGATTTCGTAACCTCGGCGCGGGGGTTCATGTTCTCGCTTGGGTGTATTCAGGCGCTCAAATGCAATCGCAACACCTGCCCGACGGGTATTACCACCCATGATCCGCGCCTGCAGGCGGGTTTGGTGGTCGAAGACAAATACCTCAAGGTTGCCAATTACGCCAAATCGGTCATCAACGAGGTCGAGACGATCGCACATTCCGTGGGCGTCGCTGAACCGCGCCTGATGCGGAGGCGTCATGTCAGGATCGTGCAGGCGGATGGCACCTCGATCCCGTTCAACAAGATCAGGCCAAGTTACAACCCGCCCACGCCCTTTTGATATATCGGGATATTCGGAGTGCGTGATCTTTGGTAATTTCGCTTTATATGCACGTTCAAACGCGAACCCACGCGATCCTAGGAGAGTATTATGGCCTATCGCTGGAAAAATGACCTGACCGAAAATGATGTGACGCCGGAACATGTTTTTCTGAACCGCCGTCACCTGCTGGCCGGTGCGGCGGCGGGAGTGGCACTGGCGGGTATCGGTGCTGGAGGTCAGGCCAAAGCCGACGCGCTGGAGCCGAACAGTTGGGACGATATCACCACCTACAACAACTATTACGAGTTCGGCACTGGCAAGGATGACCCGGTCAAATATGCCGGTCGGCTGACGACTTCGCCCTGGAGCGTCATGATTGATGGGCTGGTGGATCGTCCGGGCGCTTACCCGTTCGAGCAGATCATGAAGAAAATGACGATCGAGGAACGCATCTATCGGTTCCGCTGTGTCGAGGCGTGGTCGATGGTGGTCCCTTGGAACGGGTTCGAGCTTGCCGATCTGCTTGACTTGGCAGGCGTGCAGTCGCGGGCGAAATATGTGGCATTCGAGACGGCGTTGCGCCGGGACGAGATGCCTGGAACGCGCTTTCCGGTTCTGGACTGGCCCTATGTCGAAGGCCTGCGCCTCGACGAGGCGATGCATCCGCTGACGATGATGGCGACGGGCATTTATGGCCGGGATATCCCCAATCAGAATGGCGCGCCGATGCGCTTGGTCGTGCCGTGGAAATACGGGTTCAAATCGATCAAGTCGGTCGTGCGGATCACCCTGATGGAGGATGAGCCGCCAACCAGCTGGAACAAGGCGAACCCGCGCGAATACGGGTTCTATAGCAACGTGAACCCCAATGTGGATCATCCGCGCTGGTCTCAGGCGACGGAACGCCGGATCGGGGGTGGGCTATTTGCGCCCAAGATCGACACTTTGATGTTCAATGGCTACGAGGACGAGGTCGCCGCGATGTATGACGGCATGGATTTGACCAAGTTCATCTGATGGTCGCCAATCGGATCAACACCCTGGTCCGGCATGTTCCCACATGGGCCATATATATACTGTATGCGCTGCCCGCCCCGGTCCTGTTCTATATGGGGGCAACGGGCGGGCTGGGGGCCGAGCCGATCAAGGCGCTGGCACGTGAACTGGGCGAGATCGCGCTACAGCTTCTGATCATCGGGCTGTGCATCACGCCGCTGCGCCGGTATCTGGGTGTCAATCTTTTGAAGTTCCGCCGGGCTTTCGGGCTTTTGGCCTTTTTCTATGTTGCGTTGCATTTGTTGGTCTGGCTGGTGCTGGATGTCCAGGACCTGTCGCAAATCTGGGCCGACATCGTGAAACGCCCCTTTGTCACGATCGGCATGGCGGCGTTTTTGCTTATGATCCCGTTGGCGGCGACCTCCAACAATCGCGCCGTGCGCTGGCTGGGGCCGCGCTGGCGGGTGCTGCACCGGCTGACCTATGGCGTCGCTTTGCTGGGGGCGGTGCATTTCATCTGGCTGTCCAAGGGTTTCCAGCTCGAGCCACTTGCCTACCTGGCTGTGATTGTTGCCTTGCTGGCCTTGCGCCTTCCCAAGCGGGTCGGTGTGCCGGGGCGCTGACCGCGTTTACCTCATCTTGGGTATGACCGTCGCACGCCGGGTGTGCATGCTGGGGATTGGGCATCATTTCAGGTGTCCGGTTGTAGGGTTATATATATGAGACAGGTTCTTTACGCAGCCGCCTTGGCCATGCTCGCCAGCGGCGCCACAGCGGCCACAATCGATTTCACAGACGAAACTTTCGTTCCCGGGTCTGTGACCTATGCGTCTGCCGGGCCGATCAACGGCTTTCAGGAAACCGCCGATGGCGTCACGTTCACCATCGCGACGTCCGGTCAGTTGCGCAACATCGGCCCATGGCTGACGATCATCGATCCCGCCTTTCCCGCGTTGACCTTTGGTGGCGGTAGCGGCAACGCGTCGGTTTTCACGCTCTCTGCGTCTGCTGATGTGATGCTCAACGCGTTTCTGGGATTTGCGCAGCAGTTCAATACAGGGGCCATTTTTGACGTGACCGGGGCAGGCGTGGCTTCGACGGGCAACAGCTTCAGCACCGAAGGGTTCCTGGGAAGCGGCATAGCGAGTGTGAACAGCTTCGCGGGTGGTCCGCTTAATCTGCAGGCTGGCGAGGTGTATACATTCACCACCACCAATGCCGGCTCCGCGACCCAAAGCCATATGACGGGATTGGAGTTCACGAAAACCCAAGGCGTCGGCGCGACAATTCCTTTGCCTGCCGGGTTCCCTCTTCTCTTGAGCGGTCTGGTCGGTCTGGGTGCCATGCGGTTGCGCAGACAATGCGGCTGATCTCGATGCTTGCAGGACAGGCTGACGCCCGCCGAAATTCGGTGGGCGTTGGCATGTGTGTGGCATGGTTGCGCCTGAAACCCATGGAATATGCCGGATCGTTGATGTTCTGCGACGTAAAGAGGCGCAATCGGATCGGATATGCTGCGCAAACAGGCAGAAGAAGAATCGCGCAATCGGTCGATTCTGTGGATTTCAGCCCCAAAATGCATGGAATCGGGGTTTGGCGATCCGTCACGCACGGGCCAAAGCGGGCGACTCGCCGAGTCACGGGCTGACTCGGAGGGCGTTGCGACCGTATTCTGAGGGGCATTCCGTGGGCCGTTGGGGATAAGCCTGTGGATAACGCAAGATGTAGAGTTGGGGTGCCGAAAGGCCCCGCAAGATAATTGCGTCAGAAGGGTGAAAGGCCGACCTCCTGTTTCGCAAGCCAATGTTTTTCCGTGAAAAATCGCTTCTATGAAAAAAAGATGACGTTTCCCGAAAAAAGGGGTTGCAGGGTTTGGTTGTTGGACGTAAATACGCCTTCACCAGCGGCGCTGAGGCGGTGTTGGTTGGCCGGACGGACTTGGGAAGCGGAGCTTCTGGGGGACGCGAGGACAGAAAA
>Ga0102938_10001728_pt1 | contig 16539 bp, 13 predicted proteins | sample SalPonR2_B_D2_MG_FD_84516 | JGI IMG/M metagenome (GOLD analysis project Ga0102938, IMG submission 84516) | Salt pond soil microbial communities from South San Francisco under conditions of wetland restoration - Salt Pond MetaG R2_B_D2_MG | ecosystem: Environmental > Aquatic > Marine >...
AAGATGCTCCTTGTCGCGGAAATAGAGGTAAATTGTGCGTGGGGAGTACTCAACAGCCTCAGCTATTTGGCGGATGCTTACATTCTCGTGTCCCCTTGCAGAGATCAATTCCGAAGCTGCCTGAATGATTTTGTGCTGCAAGGCCGCCTTTTCCCGTGTTTTTCTCTCTTTTATACTCATAACTGTATTTATAGTAAACACTGTTTACTAAAGTGTCAAGGGTGTAAATACGGGTACTTACGGGTGCAAAGAATACGGGTAGGAAAAATTAGGCTCGGTAAGAGCAATTGAGGCTGGCCCGGTAACCGCTGCTTTGGTTACCGGGTCTGCCTAAGGAGAAACAAACTTATAATAATAAATTTCTATTCTCTACCGGATGGACGTTCACCGACCTCTACAGTGGTGCTGCGTTTATCTCCATCGCGATAATAGCTAAGACTTACAGTGTCGCCGATGGAGACTTCCCTTTCCATGTAGCCGATGAGGTCCTTGTAGTTTTCCACCTCCCGTCCGTCGATTCCAACAATGATGTCACCACCGACCAAGAGGCGGCGGTTGCCGATGCGCAGCTGCCGTCGCCCACCGCGAATTCCGGCTTCATCCGCCGGTCCGCCGTTGAGCACCTGGACAACAAGAAGTCCGCTTTCGACGGGTACATCCTGGTTTGCCTTTTCAAGGAGTTGTACCAAACCGGGGGATAGATTAACCGGCTGTATACCGAGCCACGGGTGGGGGTAGTGACCGTTTTCGATAAGCGAATCGGCAACTTTCTTTACGGAGTTGGCTGAGATAGCAAATCCGATTCCGGCACTGGCACCGCTGGGGCTGATAATGGCTGAGTTGACGCCGACTACCTCGCCCTTCATGTTAAGAAGGGGGCCTCCGGAATTACCTGGGTTGATTGGGGTGTCGGTTTGGATGGCCTCACTGATAAAGCTGCCGTTGGGGCTTTTGATCATTCTTCCCAGGGCAGAAACTACACCGAAGGTGAGTGTCCGTTCGAAGCTGAAGGGGTTGCCCAGGGCTACTACAAATTCGCCGACATTCAGTTTATCGGAGTTGCCCATCGGCAGAGGGTCCGGCAGGCTGTTGCCCTTTATTTCGAGAACAGCGATATCCGTTAGCGGGTCCGAACCGATCACCTCCGCCTCGTACACCTGGTCTTCGCCAAGGGAGACGCTAATGGTTTTGGCATTTTGGATTACATGATAGTTTGTAATCACATGTCCTGCATCATCGTAGAGAAAACCGGATCCCGCCCCCTTTTGGGTGGTGGGTAAATTGAACATCCCCATGGTCAGGGCCTTTGTAGTGATATTTGCCACTGATTGATTGGTTTCCTGGTACACATTTTTAACTTCACCCTGCAAACCATCAGTTGAGTAGATTGTTTGTGCAACTGCCGCTGCCACAGGGGCGAGCAGTAGTGCCGGCACGATGAGTGGAATTAGGATTTTTTTGTGAATTCCTTTCATATTCATATCTTACTCCTCTCGCATTACTTACTTAAAAGCTAATAAGAGATGGGGCGGAAGTAAAATTTTGCTTGAGCCCCGGCGGCGTGAGCTGCCGGCGGCAGTGCTAAACTATAGTCCGGCTTTTGCCGTTTTCAAAGCCTGGGCGGCGGCAGAAGAAAGGAACATTGCCTCCATTGCGATGGTAATATAACGGAATCCCTGCCGTGCCCGCTCTTGGGCCGCCTCGCCGTTGACCACAAATATGCCGGCGGCCTTACCGTTGGCTTTACAGACTTCTACAATACGCCGCTCGGCATCCTTAATGCGAGGGTCTTCAACTTGCCCCGGAATCCCCAGGGAGTGGGACAGATCGAAGGGCCCTAAAAAGATTACATCTATTCCTGGTACCGCAGCTATTTCATCAAGCTGAGTCAATCCTTCTGCACTTTCTATTTGTGCTGTCACCAGGGTCTCCTCCCTGCACTTAGAAAAATAACGGTCGATCGGCATTGAACCATAGGCAGCGGCCCGGGGCATGGCTAAGCCGCGGTGGCCCTCGGGGTGGTAATGAGCGGCTTTTGCGATGCTGTCTGCTAACTCAGTTGAGTTAACCTGGGGCACCTGCACGCCCGCCGCTCCGATATCCAGGGATCGTAAAATGGTGGAATCCGAGGGTTCGGTCACCCTTACAATCGAGGGAACACTATGAACATCGGCTGCCCGGATTAACTGGGTCGCTGTCTCAATCGACATTGCCCCGTGTTCAGTATCAATGACCAAAAAATCAAACCCTGAAAGAGCCAGAATTTCGGTCGTATCTGCGCTCCCAATGGTCACAAAGCTTCCAATAACTGTGTGTCCTGATTTTAATCTGCTTTTTAGCTGTGGTTCCATCTGCAACTCCTTTTGGATATCATAATATGACAAGCATAACATAGAAGTGGATTGACGGCATCTGTATGAGCTCTTATGCTTATAGATAAACCCTCACTCAGGAGCATATATGGAGAAGAATGAAGAGAAGCGAGGCTGGTTAGCCATCGACATTCACCCGTGGGTCTTTTTTACCTCCGCCACCATCATTATTGGTTCGGTAGTCCTTGCAATTGCATTTCAGTCCAGGGTGGGGGACCTTTTTGCAACTATCCAGACAGGGATTGCTACCGGTGCGGGGTGGCTGTTCATAATGACCATGAACATCATACTGGTGTTTGTGCTGGTTTTGATGGTCAGCCGACACGGCGATATACGGTTAGGAGGCTCCGATGCAAAACCAGAATTTTCGACACTTGGATGGTTTGCGATGCTGTTCAGCGCCGGAATGGGAATTGGACTGCTGTTTTACAGTGTCGCCGAGCCGATGTTCCACTTTGTCAGCTATCCCTTAACCGAGCCGGGTAGTGCCGAGGCGGCCAGGTCGGCTATGGACCTTACTTTCCTGCACTGGGGTTTTCATCCGTGGGCGGTGTATAGCATGGTCGGTTTGTCCTTGGCATTTTTTGCTTTTAATAAGGGGCTTCCCCTTTCAATTCGATCAGTTTTTTACCCGGTACTGGGTGAAAAAATACATGGGGCCGCGGGAAATATCATTGATATCCTGGCAACCGTTGCTACGCTGTTTGGAGTGGCAACTTCCCTAGGACTCGGCGTGCAGCAGGTAAATGCGGGGCTGGACCACTTGTTCGGTATCGGTCAGAGCCCAATGATCCAGGTGATATTGATTGCCGGTATAACTATGTTGGCAACCTGGTCGGTACTGGCAGGTTTAAGTGCCGGTATCCGGCGACTTTCTGAGATAAACCTGGTCCTGGCGGGGCTGTTGTGTCTGTTTGTACTGATTGTTGGCCCCACCCTGTTTATATTTAAAGCCTTCGGTGAGAACCTAGGCCACTACATTCAGTATCTGCCGGTGCTGTCAACTTGGAACGAGACCTACGAGGGCAGCAACTGGCAGCACAGCTGGACAGTGTTCTATTGGGGCTGGTGGATCGCGTGGTCGCCCTTTGTGGGTATGTTTATCGCCCGGGTCTCCTACGGCCGGACTATCAGGGATTTTATTTTAGGGGTACTCTTTGTGCCTACCCTTATTACCTTTGCCTGGTTGACAATTTTTGGTAACAGCGCCCTGAATGTGGAGATGTTCGGCGGAGGTGGAATTGCCAGGGCCGTGCAGGAGAATATTCCGGTTGCCCTGTTTGAGCTCTTGCAGAATTTTCCCTTTAACACGGTAACCTCGGGTCTGACGGTGTTGGTAATTATCACTTTCTTTGTCACATCCTCCGACTCCGGTTCAATGGTTATAGATATCATCACCGCCGGAGGAAATCCAGACCCGCCGATGCTGCAGCGTCTGTTTTGGGCCCTGCTTGAGGGAGCGGTGGCGGCTGCGCTTTTGCTGGGGGGTGGACTGGTGGCTCTGCAGACGGCGGCCATTACCACAGGCCTGCCCTTTGCATTTGTGCTGCTCTTTATGATTTACAGTTTACGGAAGGGACTGGCAAATTACACCGAGGGGCCGGGCTTCTCCCTGCCTCCGTATGAGCACGGCCATGTGTTCAAGACTGTTTCCAGCCACCCAGAGCCGGAGCTGGTTCATGGTCATGTGAGTTGGCTTGGTAAAAAGAAATCTCCTCAAAAACCCACGTCCGGAGCCGGGGCTTCAAAGGGAGGCAAAAAAACACTACAACGTCTGTTTGTGGGGAAAAAAGCTAAACAAGAAAAAAAGGACAAAGATAATAACCAGGGTAACGAAGGAGGCCGGAAATGAGAATGCGGGGAGGTCGAAAAAATACTTCTCTAAAATTGTTTCTAATTTTGCTGACCGGCGTGGTGCTTACCCTGCTCTCCGGTTGTGCTCCGGAGGAGGCCAAGAGGGATACCGAGATAGAGGCCCGGAGGACGGCCCATTCCGATACAAGCCTCCGACTGGTGTATCCAGAGTGGTCATCCGAAATCGCGAGTGCCCATTTGATGCAGGCGGTGCTGCAGGAGCGACTAGGCTACCGGGTGCAGTTGGTTCCTGTGAAAATAGAGGAGATGTGGCGGCGAGTAGCCGAGGGCGAGGCGGATATACTCACCGGTGCCTGGCTGCCGACAACCCATAGCGGCTACTATGCCCAATACCGGGAGCAGCTGGAAGATCTCGGAGCCAATCTGGTGGGAGCTCGCATAGGACTGGTGGTGCCCACAGTAAAACCCGGACGACAGACCGGCGATAGCGGCAAGACCGGGCGTGAATTAGTGACTATCCGGTCTATTTCCGAACTGGCTGAATCTGTCGATAAGTTTGATGGCCGCATTATTGGTATTGAATCCGGTGCAGGTGTGGTTGTCAGAACTTTGGAGGCCCTAGAGGTCTACGATTTAGAGGATGCATACCATTTGGTAAGCTCGGACGAAGAGCGAATGCTGAGCCGCCTATCCAGGGCGGTACAGGATGGCGAATGGATTGTTTTTACCGGTTGGAAGCCCCATTGGGTGTTTGAGCTGTACAATCTGCGGTTTCTGGATGACCCGGAAAATGTCTTTGGCGGCGAGGAATCTATTCACACAATGGTCCGAAAAAATTTCAAAGATGAAGAGCCGCTTGCGTATAAAGTTTTACAGCGTATTTCTTATCAGCCTACAGATCTTGAGCGCTTGATGCGCTGGATTCATGAGGATGAGCAGGATGATGCATATGCTCAGGCGCTGCGCTGGATTGAGGTTCATTCAGAGATGGTAGACGACTGGGTGCAAGGCCTTGAATAAGTAACAAAAGGGAGCATGCAATGTTAGAGACAGTGAGTCAGCGGTTTCAGGGAAGCTGCATGATGGTAATGCGCCAGTCGGGGGGAGAGGTGAACTTTCTGGGCAGCAGTTTTCTCGTTCACCCCGAGGGCTATTTAATAAGCACCGCACGAATCATTTCAGAAGAAGATGGTTTGGTCGTTGTTCCGCCCTTAGCGGGCGAGGCATTTATGCCGGTAAGCCGCGATGAGGTTGCCCCGGTGCCGGTTGAACTGGTATCCCGGGATTCGGCCCGGGATGTGGCCTTGTTAAAGATGAAACCGGAGCTGGAGATAAATATGCCGGAAGGTATTCTGGGTGATCCGGAGAGTGACCCCCGGGGGGCCATACTGATGTCCTTGGGAGTACCCTTTGGGTATTATCGTATCCATGGGGTAATTGCCGCTCAATCGGTGCTTTCCGGACGTATTCGGTCGCACAGCGGCACGAACCTTATTATTTTCGACCGTCGAGTGCAGTACGGTGATATCGGAGGGCCCCTGGTAAGCGTAGACGGCGGCCAGGTCATAGGAGTAGTAGGAGGGGTATTTGATCCGGTCGAACTTGAAGGCCTCAGGACTCCGGAGGGAGTAATGGCGATCAACTCCGACCTCTCTTACGCAACCTCCATCGAGTATGGAAAACAGCTGTTAGCAAAGGCTTTAGAGGAGTAGTCCCATGACTGTAATTGAAAACTATAAAATTCACACCCGCGAAAGAGAATCACTTGGAGTTCCGCCTCTGCCGCTTACTGCCTCTCAGACCGGCGAGCTGGTTGACCTTCTCAAGCAGAATCCCGTTCCCGAAGTCGATTACGTGATGGAGCTGTTTGAGAACCATATTAGCCCTGGAGTTGACGATGCCGCCTATGTAAAAGCTGCCTTTTTGAAGGATATTATCCGAGGGAAAAGCGCTTCCCCGGCAATTTCAGAGTTGAAGGCGGTGCAAATTCTAGGCACTATGCTTGGTGGGTATAATGTTGCCCCTTTAATTGATGCTCTCACACACAGTTATACTGCAGTGGCTGAGGCAGCGGCGGAGCAATTGAAAAATATTCTGTTGGTGTACGATTACTATCAGGATGTGAAGGACTTGATGGCCCGGGGCAACGGGTATGCAAAGGGAGTAATCGATTCATGGGCGAAGGCCGAATGGTTTCAGAACCGCGAACCGATGCCGAAGGAACTCACGGTTACGGTGTTCAAGGTCCCCGGCGAGACCAATACCGACGATTTAAGCCCCGCCTCCGAGGCCTTTACCCGCAGTGATATTCCCCTGCACGCCAACTCGATGCTGGCCGGAAAAATGGAGCAGCCCCTGGAGACTATTCACCGTCTCAAGCAAAAGGGCTACCCCCTCGCCTATGTGGGAGATGTAGTGGGGACCGGCTCGAGCCGCAAATCGGGTATCAACTCACTGCAGTGGCACTTCGGTCATCCGATTCCCGGTGTTCCCAACAAAAAGAGCGGTGGGGTGGTTATCGGCAGTACTATTGCACCAATCTTTTTTAATACCGCCGAAGACAGCGGGGCGCTGCCCATTCAGGCTAATGTAGACCAGCTCGAGACCGGCGACATAATTACCATCAAACCTTACGAAGGAAAAATATTAAAAGAGGGGGTGCTTGTCAGCGAATTCCGGCTCACTCCCACCACCCTAAGCGATGAGGTTCGGGCAGGTGGCCGGATCCCCCTAATAATTGGACGAAACTTAACCAATACAGCCCGTCACACCTTGGGCCTTGGGGAAGAGACGTTTTTTACCAAACCGATTCAACCGGAAGATACCGACAAGGGCTATACCCTGGCCCAGAAGATAGTCGGCCGAGCTTGTAACTTGCCGGGAGTGAGGCCGGGGATGTATGTGGAGCCGGTAACCGCTACGGTGGGTAGCCAGGATACCACTGGTCCGATGACCCGGGATGAGATCCGGGAGTTGGCCGCCCTTACCTTCGGAGCCGACCTGGTAATGCAGAGTTTCTGTCATACCGCCGCCTACCCCAAACCCTCGGATGCGCAACTGCACCATACCCTTCCGCAGTTTTTCACCAGCCGACAAGGGGTTAGCCTCAAGCCCCAGGACGGCGTTATCCACTCCTGGCTGAACCGTCTCTGCCTGCCGGATACAGTCGGTACCGGCGGAGATTCCCACACCCGTCTGCCCTTGGGCGTATCCTTTCCCGCCGGGAGCGGGCTGGTAGCTTTTGCCTCGGTAGCCGGAAGCATGCCCCTCAATATGCCCGAGTCGGTAAAGGTAAGCTTTAAGGGTGAGCTGCAGCCGGGCATCACCCTGAGAGATTTGGTAAATGCAATTCCCTATACGGCGATTAAGCAAGGTTTTCTTACCGTGGAGAAGAGTAACAAGAAGAATATCTTTGCCGGTCGGATTGTAGAAATTGAGGGATTAGAAGATTTGAAAGTGGAGCAGGCCTTTGAATTAAGCGACTCCTCCGCCGAGAGGTCCGCCGCCGCTTGCACTGTGAAGCTGAACCCCGAGCCCATTGTTGAGTATCTTGAATCCAACATCGCCCTGATCGATCAGTTAATTGAGCAGGGATATGAAAACCGGGCTACTTTGCAGCGCAGAAAGGAGAAAATGCAGGAGTGGCTGGCGAAGCCGGAGCTACTGCAAGCGGATAGCGATGCCGAGTATATCGAGGAAATTGTAATAGACATGAATGAGATCACCGAGCCGATCGTTGCCTGTCCCAACGACCCCGACGATGTTGCTACTCTTACAGAAGTATTAGCCGATCCCGGTCGCCTGCATGCCGTCGATGAGGTGTTTGTCGGCAGCTGCATGACAAATATCGGACTGTTCCGGGCTCTAGGCGAGGTGTTAAAGGGGGAGGGGCAGGTACCTACCCGACTGTGGGTGACTCCTCCAACCAAGATGGACGAGCGCAAACTGATTGAAGAGGGGTATTACTCGGTCTTCGGCCAGGCTGGAGCCCGTACAGAGGTACCTGGCTGCAGCTTGTGCATGGGCAACCAGGCGAGGGTACGGGACCAGGCGACCGTGTTTTCCACAAGTACCCGAAACTTTGATAATCGGATGGGAAAGGGCGCCCAGGTATATCTGGGGAGTGCGGAGTTGGCGGCGGTAATAGCTATTCTCGGCCGTATACCCAGTAGTGAGGAGTATCGCAGTATGATGGCAAAAAAGCTGGATAAGGCGAAGCAGCAACAGGTGTACCGCTACCTTAGCTTCCACCAGTTGGAACCAACACAGCTGAAAGCGCTGGTTGAATAGGGAGCTCCGCGAAACCACGATTCAAAATTAAATTAGTTAAATTATTGATTGGAAATAAAAAACCCGGGCTTAAAGGCCCGGGTTTTGTGTAACACAACAGGATTGTGCCTGGTTTATGCTTAGTCCAATGAACCGATACTAATTTCACCGGTAACCGTAGAATCGTCACTGATAGTGGCGCTTTCTCTCAGCTCTTCATCTGCAAAGTAGAGGTTGCCTTCGATTCTACCTCCGCCGGTCAGCTCAAAACCGCGTTCTTCAACATACACATCGCCGTCAATAATTCCACTCTGAATACGGGTGTTCATGTGATGTACTATCAGTTGCGGCAGAGAGAGGGTATAGCGTGCGGTTACATTGCGGTCCGAGTCTTGGGCATAGAGAGCCAGTTTACGGCGGGGTGCTTCGGCCTCTTCGTCTTCGTAGGTTGCACCAAATACCGTAATTTCCTGATCCGTCTCTAGGTCATCCTCGAAGAGGACTATCCAGGAACCGTCGGCTCCGACAGCTTCCTGCAAATTGTCCGCATTGGTCGCGGTAAGTTCGGTGGGCCGGGAGACTGCATCGGTAATAGGTCCAAGGCGAACCTCGCCCATTACGGTTGACGAGTCGTCAATTGTAGCGCTTTCCCTGAGTGCTTCTGTTGCAAAGTACAGATTGCCGTTGATGGTGGCGCCGTTTACCAGTTCAAAACCTTCGGCGTTCACATATACGTTACCGGCAATCTCTCCGCTTTGAATACGGGTATTGGCATGATCGACGATCAAGCGAGGTACGGTAAGCGTATAGCGTGCAGTCACGTTGCGGTCCGAATCCTGGGCGTAGAGGGCAAGCTTACGACGGGGTGCTTCCGCACCTTCCTCTTCGTACACCTCACCGGCGATTGTAATCTCCTCGCCTACTGTGAGGTCATCCTCGAAAAGTATAATCCAGGATCCCTTTGGACCCAGGGCTTCTTGAAGGTTAGAGGCGTTTGTTGCGGTCATTTCGGTGGGTTGCGAAGTTGCATCCACCTCGGCCGCTTGTTCACTTTCGGTAGTCCCTTCACTTTCGGCGGCTTCCCCACCACCGCAGCCGATAAAGACAAATGTTGTTAACGCTGCGAGTAACAGAAAAATGCTTGTTCGTTTCATATTTTTCTCCTTATTCAAAATACAATATATTTTCCATATAGTGTTAAGCACTAGTATTATAGTAAACAATATACCATATATGTGAGACTTTGAAAAGGATATGTGAGACTTTGAAAAGGATATGTGAGTCTTTGAAAGGGTGGAAGAGCCATCAAAAGCAATCCTCAATTTGAAAACATTTACATATTGTATAAGATGGGTAGCTTATCTTAAAGTTTTTGAGGTTATGCTAATTTTGGAAGCCTTATAACTTCCAAAATGAGAATGCCTCCAAAGGTCGAGATAGATAAAATTTTGCAAACAAATTGATGCGAATTCTAAATTTGGAAGTCAAAAGACTTCCAAATTTAGAATCGCTGCCAAAATCAGATTTTCTGTTGTAATAAGGACTTCTTTTTTCTACAATATATACTATGTCTAAGTCAGATCGGAAGACTCACAAAAAGATACTCCTGGTCGAGGATCAGGCAATCCTTGCCATGTCTGAAGTTAAAATGCTGCAAAACCATGGGTTCGAGGTAGTAACCGCCTACAACGGTGAAGATGCGGTTGAGATGGTGGATTCCGATCCGGAGATATCTCTTATACTTATGGATATTGATCTGGGTCGTGGGATGGATGGGACCAAAGCCGCTAACATAATACTAGAAGGGCATGATTTTCCTATTGTATTTCTGACCAGCCATTCTGAGAAGGAATACGTCAAAAGAGTAAAGAAAATTAGTAACTACGGTTATGTGCTCAAAAACTCCGGTGAGTTTGTGATTACAGAATCAATTGAAATGGCCTACGAATTGTTTGCTTCAAAAAAACGGCTTGTGGAAAGCGAGAAGCGGTATAAGAGTCTTTTTCAGGAAACTCCGTTAGGTGCTTTTCAATATAACCTCAATGGTACTATAACCGATTGCAACCAGCAGTTTGCCGACATCATCGGCTCTTCCATGGAAACCTTATGCGGCCTCTGTATGCTGAGCGATCTGAATAATAAAGAGCTAATTGAAGAAGTGAGAGAATCCCTCTGCGGGGGTGTTGGGCTCTACACCGGAGATTACACATCCGTTACTGCAAATAAAACCACAACTGTAAGGGTTTTTCTGAAGGGAATGCGCAACGATGATGGTGAAATTTACTCCGGCTTAGGTTTGGTTGAAGATATTACTGATCGCACGCAGGCCGAAGAAGCGCTGAGCGAAAAGACACGGCTGCTGCAGAATATCACCGACAACATGTTTGATTTAATTGCCGTAACTGATTTGCAGGGTAACTTTACCTTTATTGGTAAATCCCACAGTATTTTTGGGTATGAACTCCAATCTCTCGTAGGAAGAAACGTGCTTGATTTTGTTCACCCGGCGGATCTTCCGAGGGTAAAAACCACGTTTACGAGTTTCATTGCGCGGCAGGAGGATAAACGCAAAGTCGAATATAGATACCGTTGCGCCGACGGTAGTTATATATGGCTCGAGACGGTTGGAAAAATAATGAAGAATGAAGCTGGGAAACCAGCCGAGCTGCTGTTCAGTTCTCGGGATATCAGCGACCAAAAATTTCATGAAAAGGCTTTGGAAGAAAGGGAATCGAGGTACAAAGCCCTTTTTAATAACTCTGCGGTATCTCTGTGGGAAGAAGATATTACCCAAGTACGAAGTGATCTAGAAGGGTTGAAGCACGCAGGGGTAAAGGATTTTAATCAGTACTTTATCGAACACCCGGAGACAATGGAAGATTTAATCGGCAAAATTGAAATTGTAGATGTAAATGTTGCGACAGTTAAACTGTACGGAGCCGACACAAAGGAACATTTACTGGGCCGCTTAGATAAAACACTGTATCCCAGTGATGACTCTCTGCAGCTTATTAGGAAAGAGCTGATTGCCATGGCAGAAAATAGACCTTATGTAGAAGGGGAGATGAAAACAAAAAAACTGGATGGGAAGGTACTGAATATCATGGTCCGGATCAATCTGTTTTATGAACAGGGACAGGAAAATACCATGCTGGTGGCAATCAGCGACATAACTCAACTTAGAAAGGCAATAAGGGAGAAGGATGAACTGATGCGGGAGCTCAACCACCGAGTAAAAAACAACCTGGTTATGGTCGGTTCATTGATACAGCTTAAAAACTCGGAGCTGGGAGATACCGCTGATCTTTCTGATATTTTACACCAAGTGGATGCGATTAGACTTATCCACGAACGATTTTATCGAAACGAAGAAATTACACAGGTACCGGTTCAAGATTATCTAGCGGACCTGGCCACTACTGTGTTCGCCGCTTTTACCGCCCAGCATGTGTCTATCGACTGTCAAATTGAAGATATTAGCTTAAGATCCGGTCAGGCAATATCTGTCGGACTTATTCTGAATGAAATTGCAACTAATGCCATAAAGCACGGTTTCAGTACTGATGAGGCGGCCCGTTTTATTGTAGAAATGCAGAAGGACCCTCTGGGTGAATGCTACATTCTCACTATCTCTAATACTGGGAAACCCTTTCCAGCGGATGTATCCTTAGAGAAACCGGAAAGTCTGGGCTTGCAGATAATTTCTACCCTGGTAAAGCAAATAGACGGCACAATAGAACTACGGAAAACACCCAATCCAAAATTTACCATACGCTTTCCGCGGGAAGCAGAATAAATAGTGCTACAGATGCATTCAAAAGCTTTTTTTTGAAAACGCTAAGGTATACCCTTTTCGATGTTAATCCAACAGTCCGAGTTGTGAGAGCCTGGCATTTTCTTTTATATTGATCCCTTCCGGTCCAACTGTAACTAGCACCTGCAGAGGTGACTGGGAAGTGTTGATTAGTATAAATGGGTGCTGAATGCCGTTTCGGGCGGCTTTCTCCCAAATTTGCAGATAAACATGCATTTCAGGCGAGAGCTCTATTGTTTCGTTGAATTCAACCATATAGCTGCCCGGCGGGAGATGCCACCAGCCATATTTGTCTTCTTCTTGCTGTTTCTGTGGTACAAGCCAGTCGATTTGTGCTGTGGAGTACTCGCTCCCCCCAAAATCGAGACTTCCCCGACCGGCAAGTACTCCGATTTGATGAACAGTCAAATATGCTGCCGGAATATTTTCTGAAAACTGTTTTCCCTCATGAATGTAGTTTTTTACCATCGATAATAGTAGATTCTTTGAAGTTGACATCTTTATTCCTCCTTTATCAAAAATTTACGAATTAGTTGATAAGGCTGCCTGCTTTACTGATTTATCTCGCGATCTATCAGTGCTTCAGTTATTTCTGCAGCTGCAAGGATTATTGGATGGCAGCTATCCGCTGGTGAGCGGTAGTGTTTTTTTAGGTAGTCACAATCGATAGACTCCATTCTGCTTCTGAAGCTTTCAAATAACTCTGCATTCAGGGTTTTCACGTAGTCGCTCTCATGGCCGCGGTCTTTTACAAAGATGGCACTGAGAGCCATAATACTGCCGGTAAGAGCTCCGCAGGTTGCGCCGATACCCATACCGCCACCAAAGCCTGCGGCTAATTTAAGTGCAGAATGCGGCAGCTGAAGTCCATAAGCCCGGTTCGCTGCATATAAAATTGTCTCTGCACAGTTAAGATCTTCAGCCTCAGCCAGCCCATTTTCAACTAAAGCTTTTAGTGATGTAATTTTCTTCATACTACTAGTGTAGCGTAAATTGAAGCTCAAAGAAAGTGGTACCCTTGGTAGTCTCAATCTATGCTGCTATACTTATTTTCCAGGGGGAGATATATGCAAAACATCAATACATGGCCCGAAGACCTAAAACATGGGCGCTGGATCTTAAAATCAAACTGGAATGAATTAAGCGCGTTTGAGACCGATCGTAAGAAGAATACTCCGCGGCCACCGCTGCAGAAAGCACCGAGCGCAGATACTGTGCTTGCCCTGCCGGAAATAGACTCGGTGCGGAAGGGAGTCGGAAACACAATTTCCCTGAACGAGGCAATTCATGCCCGGCGGAGTCGACGTAAGTTCAGCAATGAAGCCTTGAGTCTTGATGAGCTGTCCTATCTATTGTGGGCAAGCCAGGGAGTTCGTAAGAAAACGGACAAAATAACTCTGAGAACAGTTCCCTCAGGTGGAGCGCGTCATCCCTTAGAAACCTACATTTTTGTTCAAAGAGTGGATGGATTAAAGCCGGGTTTGTATCATTATTTGCCCTTGGATCACAGCATAGAGCTAATAAAACCGGCTGAAAGTTTTGCTGAAGGGAGCGAAAAGCTGCTCGATGAAGCTCTGTTGGCCCATAATTTCGGAGCGGCGGCCAGCTTCATCTGGACCGCAGTACCCTATCGCTCTGAGCGGGCCTATGCCTTTGAGGCCTATCGTCTGATCCTGCTCGATGCCGGGCATGTGTGTCAGAACCTATATTTGGCTTGTGAGGCAATTGGGGCTGGAACCTGCGCGGTGGGTGCTTTTGATCAAGTAAAGAGCGATCACTTATTGGGAGTTGACGGGCAGGAAGAGTTCGTGGTGTACGCAGCACCGGTAGGTAAACCGAAGTCGGAGGCTTAGTCCTCCGGGGCTCATCAACGTCCTCATTTTGCGTTACTTAGACAACGGTAACCGAATGATCTCCTTCGATCATCGACTCGAAGGAGTGAATCTTGTCTATGGTAATCTGGTCCAGTACCATCCCGTGGGGCATCAGCATTAGCCCGTTGCTTAGCAGTATATCCTCTTTTAGATACATTCCGGGGGCAAGTTCGGAGATATGGATCCTTGTTCCCGGCTCTTCACGGTTTTTGACCCAGTCAGGGGCAAATTCGATAAACTTGTCCGTAATTTTGGGGTCGTACAGGGTGCCGGAGCCGGAGGAGATCGACTCTACCGCCGCTTCAATATTTAAATTGTATTTGTATAGAAGGTTGTCCCAGTCATTTACGATGCGCACCATACGGGCACCGCGGGGAATGGAGCTTCCCTGCAGCTGGTCGGGAAATCCGTGCCCGTCGTACCGCTCATGATGGGAGCGAATGATATCTGCAGTTCGTTTAAGATTATACACCGTGCTGATGATCTTCTCTCCGTAGAGGGGGTGCCGGCGAAACTCCTCCCGCTGCTGGTCAGAGAGCTGCTCCGGTGGTATTTCGCTTAGTTCTGCCTCTTTTCCGACCAGCCCGATATCGTGCAGCAGCGCTCCGTAATAATGCAGGTAGCATACGTCCTTGGGCAGTTGTATATGCGTGCAGAACTGCCAAGTAGTCTCTGCACAGCGCTTCAGATGCCCGCCGAGATAACGATTTCCGAGGGATATAACCTCAATCAACAATTGGACCATTCCGTGGTAGTTACGCCGAACCGTGGTGCGGGTTTCTTTCAGTGTTTTGATAGTCTCGTTATGCTGCTCTGCATTTCGGCGGACAATTTGCTTCAACTCTTCAATACGCGCAGCGGCAACTTCGTCAAGATTTTCATCTTCAGCCATACTGTACCTCCTGCCATTTGCCTTGTAAGAGGGCCATGCCACGCGAATAGCCCGCTTCTGCAATTATCTTTCGTGCCTCATCAAAACCGAAACCCACCCATGAGGGTTTATGGGCATCGGAGTTTAAGATGATCGGAATATTCCGTTCAAAGCACATCTTGAGAATCCAGGGGGAGGGATAGGGCTCATCGGTGTATCCGCGCGCAATAGCCCCGGTATTCACCTCTACCATCCGGCCGTAGACAGAAATAGTATCCAATACTCCAGTGATTAGGTCTCGATACCACTCCTCTTTCTCCGAGAAAAAGGTCATATTTCTGTTGTGCTTTTTTACCAGGTCGAGGTGTCCGATGAAGTCGAAGCCCCCGATTCTTACCATATTCTGCAGCTGACGGTAATACGCAGCAATCATTTTTTCAGCCGAACCCTTATAAACCTTATTCAACAAGTGCTCGATCTCGTCGGTTGGCCCGTCCACCGAATAAAATTGACCGTTCTCCGGATCCGGCAGCATATGCACCGAACCTATTCGGTAATCCAGCCCTAGTGCCTCGTAATAGGAATGGGCCGGATTGTGCGTCTCATCAAGGTAGTCTATTTCTAAACCTGTATAGAGTTCAATTCTACCACGGTACAGCTCCTTTAAATGCTGTACCTCTCCAAGATAGATGGATAGATTTTCTTCATCCATTGTCCATGCGTTGGGGAAGGGAAGCGGGGCATGCCCGGAGAATCCGAGTGCCTGCATCTGCTGAGAAAGGGCATATTCAACATATTCCTCTAAGCGCCCATCTCCATCGCAGAATGAGCTGTGGCTATGGTAATTTGTTTTTATCATACAAACCGTCCTTACATTCTCTTCTCGGTATAAATTATAAAACATAGAAAGCAAACTGTGAACTACAACAGCAATTCCAAATGGAGAAGTCTTTCAGACTTCTCCATTTGGAATTCGCTTCGAACACTTAGCACATACTAGATGATCCAAACGGTTGGAGGCATTCGAAATGCAAAGTATGCATTGCATACTTTACATTTCGAATTGCTGGTATTGAAACCTCTACGTTGATATATTATTGTAAAAGGTCACTACAAAGTAAAGCAATATAAGGATACTCTATGATAATGACGGAATTTGAGGATAGGATTGCCCACACCGCTGCTGAGCTTGATCAGTGTAGAGAAGAGATAGGTAAACGCATTGTAGGTCAGCAGAATATGGTAGATGGTATTTTGATGGCCTTGATCGCCGGCGGCCATGTATTGCTGGAGGGTGTGCCGGGTTTGGCAAAAACATTGGCGGTAAAAACTGTTGCCGATGTGGTCGATGCTGAGTTCAAGCGACTGCAGTTTACTCCGGATTTGCTGCCCGCCGACTTGATAGGTACCCTGATCTACCGACAGAATACCGGTGAGTTTGTGCCGCGCAAGGGACCCGTGTTTAGTAATATTATTCTGGCGGACGAAATTAACCGCGCCCCGGCGAAAGTGCAATCTGCCTTG